>X288_Common_Brushtail__coassemble_181_pt1 | contig 9911 bp, 8 predicted proteins | sample X288_Common_Brushtail__metabat2_high_PE_011 | metagenome-assembled genome bin X288_Common_Brushtail | reverse complement strand
AAAGATGTCAATAAAACCGTTTGTTTAAGCTGAACAGCACATTACAGTTGATTTTTTTGATTTTTGTATGAAATTAGCGCTCGAACATTAAATTTCTAAGCCATTATTTGATATGCTATCAAAAGCAGATTTTCAATCTTGTGTTTTATAATAAGTATAGTGCTTTTCAGGGAGGTCTTTCATGGGTAACGAGCTTCTCCGTGTCTGCTCCGTCACGAAAACATATATAGTCGGCGACGCCTCCATCAATGCATTGGACGATCTTTCTTTCAGCGTGGACGAAGGCGAATTCGCAATCATCCTTGGTCCTTCCGGTTCCGGAAAAACGACCCTTTTGAACCTGATTGGCGGCATGGACACTATTACCGCCGGCGATCTTTTCGTCAGAGACAAAAATCTCAAGAACATGTCTTCCAAAGAACTCTGCGATTACAGAAGGAACGATGTCGGATTCGTCTTCCAGTTTTACAATCTGATGCCGAATCTCACCGCTTTGGAGAACGTCGAACTGGCGACGGAAATGTGCAGGAACGCCTACGATTCCAAAGAGATCCTCGAAAAGGTCGGCCTGAAAGAAAGAATGAACAACTTCCCCGCACAGCTTTCCGGAGGAGAACAGCAGAGAGTCTCCATAGCGAGAGCCCTTGCCAAAAACCCTCAGCTTCTTTTGTGCGACGAGCCTACCGGCGCCCTCGATTACGAGACCGGAAAAAAGATCCTCTCGACACTCAAGACCATGTGCGAAGAAGAAAAAAAGACGGTCATCGTCGTCACCCACAACTCGGCACTTGCCGGCATGGCCGACAAAGTCATCCATATCAAAAACGGACGGGCGACAGCAATCGAAACAAACGAACATCCCACGCCGATCGAGGAGATCGAATGGTGATATGAAAACCTTTCTCAAAACGGTTTACAGAAGCATAAGATCGAACATTTCCAAACTCATATCCATATTTCTGATCGTGTTTCTAGGAGCGGCATTCGTGGGAGGACTGGGAACGTTTCAGGAAACGACGACGGCCTCGTTCTCCGATTTTCTGGTGGAGACGAACACTCCGGATCTGATACTCAAATACACGGATTCCTCTTCGACGGAAATGTTCGGTACCTTCGACGAAGACGGAAATCTGAACGTCAACTTCGAGGAAGAGATCTCCTCCGTCGAAAGCGTCGACGGAATGGAACCCGTGATCCAGCTCGACTCGGCATCCCTCGTCGGACAGGTATACCTCGACGGAAAACTTCCCGAAGACTTCCCGAACACCAGATTCTACGGAATCAACGAGGAGATGGAGGTCGGATCTATCGAGATAATCGAAGGAAGGTTTCCCGAAAACGATGACGAAGTCATGGTCGAACAGGCTTCGCAGACAATGACCGAATACGAAATAGGAGACGTCATAGACACGGGCGACCTGTTCGGAGAGAAGACAGTTGTCGGAATCGTTTTCAACTCGTTAAACTTCTCAAGACTGCAGGAATACGACCTTATCAATTTGGAAGATCTTGATCAAATTGTTTATATGCCGATGACTGCCATGACCACCGGCATCACCGTAAACGTCGAGATTATGCCGGGTGTCACGATCGACTACACCTATTCGTATCAGTTTCCAGTCACCGATCTCTGGGTCTCTTTGGATCTCGAAGGATGCAAAACCGACAACATATTCCGCGATGCCTACAACGATTACGTCAATGAGGAGAAAGACGGGATAATCGCCGCCTTGGGAGAGGAAGCCGCCAACGTCGAGTTTCTGACCATGGAGGAAAACCAGAGTCACGTCTATCTGAAAAGCATCTGCGAGAAAGTGAACATCATCGCATGGATTTTCCCGGTTTTCTTTGTCATCGTCGTCGCCCTCGTGGCCTCGACCACCATGGAAAGAATGGTCGAGGAGGAAAGAAGCATCATCGGATGCTACAGAAGTCTCGGATTCTCAAATGCCCGCATCACCTCGAAGTACATGCTTTTGGGAGCGGTGACTTCCCTCATCGCTTCGGTTTTGGGACTGGTGTGCGGTCTTTACACGATAACGTCCATCATCTATCCGGTCTTCGACACCATTTTCTATGCGCCTGCAATGTCTTCGTCTTTTTCTCCAGCCATGGGAATGGTTTCGGCCGTTTTGATGATCGGCGCAATCTGCATCGTCACTGCCTATGTCGTGAACAAATTTCTCAGACAGCAGCCGGCTTCGCTTCTTTTGCCCAAGTCGCCGAAGGCCGGAAAGAAGGTCTTCCTCGAGAAGATCAAACCCGTCTGGTCGAGGATGTCCTTCAAATACAAATCAACGGTCCGAAATCTTTCCCGATACAAAAAGAACTTTGCGATGACCGTCATATCCGTGGCCGGTTCCTCGGCTTTGATTTTCATAGGATTCGCTCTGATGGACGTCTGCTCGAATCTCGACAATGACGGAGGAAGCATCATCTACGTCGGAATCGGAAATGCGATAACTCCGATCGCCGTAATGGTCATAATCTTCGCCATCGCCCTGGCGGCCGTCGTCATTTACAATCTGATAAACATGAACATATCCGAGCGAACCAGGGAGATAGCGACCTTGAAGGTCCTGGGATACAAGCCGATGGAAGTCGCCGGATACATCTACAGGGAGATATTCATCATGGCCGTAATCGGCGTCGTCATCGGAATACCGGTAGGCGTATTCCTCATATGGCTCGTTATGTTCCTCCTCGACTTCGGATCGCTAGGCGACATATACTGGTACACCTACCTGATAGCGATAGCAATAGTGGCCGCCTTCACTTTGATCGTATCCGCCATAATGACGGTCAGAATAAACAGGATCAACATGACCGATTCGCTGAAATCGGTCGACTGATTTCAAAAAGCGTAAATGTTTTCACGGACCGTTTCGACGTAGGGGGTCGGATTGCAGTCGGTGTTCGAGGAAAGAGTCCCGCCTCCGGTGACGTTTCCGAACATCTCGCCGAATCCGGCTTCGTAATTCAGATACTCCTGAAAATCGTTGTAATGGTTGTAGGTGTAGAAAACGTATCTTTCGTCCGGGTCCGAAATCCGTGCTCCCGACGAATAATATCTTGTATAGACGATCCTGGCGGCACCTCTTGTTATGTGATAGCCGTCGTTGTATTCGACGGCCGCATAGGAAGGGTCGCAGTCCGTCCCCGTCGTTCCGACGTCTATCTCGTAATAAAGCTTGTTTCCTTCTCCGGTCGAGCTTTGGTAAGCGTCCGGAAGAAGAGGTTCGTATTTGTATTTTTCGGTGTTGCAGGTGAAATAGGAATGATTGAGCCTGAGATACCTTCCCCACCCGCTTTTTCTCGGATTGGAGGAAGTGTCTTCGTCGTAGTTGGCCGGCACGTCTCCGAAAGCGTACACGTAGGCGGCCACCTCGTTGAGAGTGACGTATCCTCCGCCTTTGTAGACGGTGAAAGCGTAATCCCCGTATGCGTCGCATACGCTGTACGAGTTTCCTCCCTCGTCATAGTGGGAGCCGGAGTTTCTGACATACGAGGAAGAGGACATCGGCTGATAGGAAAGAGAGTCTGGTTTCTGATCCTGGCTTTCTATCGAACCGGACATCAGGGAATGCATGCTTCTGTACAAGGCATCCTCGGCTGAGGAAGCCGGCGTGTAGTTTTCGTAAAATTCGTCGGTGTCGACGTCTTCGTAAGGATCCGACGTGAGATCGATGGAGTAGGACGAGGAATCCTCCGAGGAAGATTCTTCATATGAAGAACCGGAACCCGTTTCGATGGATTGGGAGAGAGAAGAATCACCCGATGCGTTTTCCGACAGGGATGAAGTTTCGGAAACGGAAGAGGAAAAGTCAAAGCACGAAGCCGGGAAAAGAAGGGAAACGGTGAGGGAAAGGATGGCGGGAAGTCTCTTTTTCATATGCTCCGATATTCTACCATTCCGGACGCCCAAATCCTCAAAAGATCAAAAACGGCCTCGAAAAAGCGTGTTTCGAAAGAAAAGAAACGCTGTAAGCGTTTAAAACCTTTCCTGAAAATGGTTTTGGGCGTTTTGAGCATTTTTTATTGACAGATTTCGATATTTGTCAAATAAAATGCACAAAACAGCTGTTATGAAATCACTTTCACAGAAAGTTTTGTGCATTTTGAGCAATTTTTCTCTTCACTTTTTTCACGAATGCATTTAAATATTCGCGGTCTCATCAGAGATCGTCATTCACCGGTCTTGCGAGATGGGACATCAACAAAACATCAAACGAGGTAAATCACATCATGACCAAGAAAAACAAGAATTCATTATTCGAAACATACATAAACGAAAACGGATCGGAAGAAAAACGGTCCGTCATCATCAGCCGCGAAAAGGAAGGATACCGTCTCGTCGACTCGACCGTCCACTCCACCAAGGAGGGCCGGACCTTCGAATCGCTCACCTTCGTCTACGACAGGACCTACTCCGACTGGCTTTTCAAGGAAAGAAAGCTCACCGAAGAAGACTTTGAAAATTCCGCCAAGGAAGAAAACGAGAACGTTGTCGCCGAAAACAGGAAGAGATACCTTGACGGCTACTGCGTGATCATCAAAAAAGGAAAGGAAAACGCAGCCAAGGCTCTCAAAGCGATCGAAGACATCTGTCTCTCCTTCGAAGGATTCTGGGATTACTACTACGTGGATCTTTCGGCATGTCTGGAGACCGTCGGAAAATATCTCAGAAAGCACGACTACGCCGTCTTCCCCGATTTCGGAGCCCACGTCTGCAAGAGACTGGCCGAAGAACTGGCAAAGAGAGGAGTCGAGGCCAGGGTCGCCTATTTCAAAGGAGACGAATACGTCGACCAGTGCAGATCCATCGATCCTTCTTTCGACGTGCTCACCAACTCCTTCAGCCTCCAGCTCTTCGCCCGCAGTAGGAAAAACGAGTATCTCGAAAACAAGTTCAACGAAGCGGGAAAGAAGAGAAAGGGCGACCTGGATTGCCTCCGCATCCTTCCTTTCATCAACTGACATTCCGCAAAAGGCATGAAAAAAGCCGGCTTTTCAGGCCGGCTCGTTTTCAGCAGTTCAGTCGATCGTCGGAGCGTCGGGATCGTTGGTGAACTGGGCGTTGTACAAAGAGGCGTAGAAGCCGTTTTCGGCCATCAGCGAATCGTGCGTGCCCTGTTCGATGATGTTTCCGTCTTTCATGACGAGAATCAGATCGGCGTTTCTGATCGTGGACAGACGGTGAGCGATAACGAACGACGTCCTGCCCTGGGTCAGTTTGTCCATGGCTTCCTGGATCTTTTCCTCGGTCCTGGTGTCGACGTTGGAAGTGGCTTCGTCGAGGATGAGGAGCGGAGCTTCCCTGATCATGGCCCTGGTGATCGTCATCAGCTGTTTCTGACCGCCCGATATGGACTGTTCGTCATTAATGTAGTAATCGAGTCCGCCGGGAAGCGTGTGGATGTAATGTCCGAGGTTTGCTTCCGTGTAGCAGTACTCGACCCTTTCGTCCGAAACGTCCGGGGTGTTGTAGACAAGGTTGTCCCTGACAGAGCCTTCGAAGACCCACGTGTCCTGCAGGACCATTCCGAAGATATCGTGTATTTCTTCCCTGGGCATGTCATGGATGTCGACTCCGTCGATGAGGATCTGTCCCGAGTCTATCTCGTAGAATCTCATCAGCAGGTTGACCATGGTGGTCTTTCCGGCGCCGGTGGGGCCGACGATGGCGACTTTCATGCCGGGTTCGACCACGGCCGAGAAGTCGTGGATGATCTCCCTTGTCGAATCGTAGGAGAAGCTGACGTGTTTGAATTCGACTCTTCCCTGAACTTGTTCCTTTCCGTCTTCATCGACAAGCTGTCTTTGCTTGCCTGATTCGTCTTCCATCTCGGGCTGTTCGAGGAACTCGAAGACTCTGGAGGAAGATGCCGAAGCGGTCTGCAGGGTGTTCATGACCTGCGATATCTGGGTAAGAGGCGACTGGAAGAGGTTGACGTAGATCATGAAGGACGAGATCGTACCGTAGGTGAATCCGGTGTCCTGCGCGATCAGAAGGCCTCCGACGACGAAGACGGCGGCATAGGCGAAGTAGGAAATGAAGGAAGTTATAGGCTGCATGAGTCCGCCGAATATCTGGGCTTTGAATGCGGCAGATCTGTTGTATTCGTTGGCTTTTTCGAATTTGTCCCTGGATCTGTCTTCGGCATTGAAGCATTTGATGATGAGCTGTCCGGAATAGTCCTCTTCGACGACGGAATCGATCTTGGCGAGCGAATCCTGTCTTCTCTTGAACTGGGGATGGGCGAATCTCATGACGACGAGCAACATGATAAGCATCAGAGGAAGCGAGATCAGTACGGCGAGAGCCATCTGCCACGAAGTCACGAACATGGCGATGATGACGCCGACGAGGGTGACGACGGACTGGATCAGCATCGAGATGGTGTTCTGGAGCGAAGTGCCGATGTTGTCGACGTCGTTGGTCAGCGTGGAGAGGATGTCTCCATACTGGTGCGAATCAAAGTACGAGAGAGGTATTTTGTTGATCTTTTCCGCAACCTGTTTTCTGAGATCTTTGGCATACATCTGGGCGATTGTCACGAAGATGAAGCTGGCGAGGTAGGAGCATAATGCGATGACGACGTAGAAGATGATAAGGATGATGCAGTAGCTCTGAATGTCGGCGAGTGCCTGGGAGTTGTCGGGGTTTGGAATGGCTTCCGAGGGAGAGACGACCGACGACAGGGTGTTGGTGACGTCGGAGTCTCTCTGGGGAGCAAACAGTTGGAGAACGACCGATCCGATCAGAAGAACGGATGCGATGATGATCGGGACGAGGAATCTCTTCATCGAGCCGAAGAGCTTCGTCAATGAACCCTTCTGTCTTTGAGGTTTTTGCCTTTTGGCTTTGGATTCCGTGTTCGTGTTCATAATCCGAGTTCCTCCTCTGAAAGCTGCGAAAGAGCGATGTCCCTGTATGTGGGGCAGCTCTGAAGAAGTTCTTCGTGCGTGTCGATACCGACCATCTTTCCTTCGCTCAAAACGACTATCTGATCGGCATCCATGATGGTGCCGATTCTCTGCGCGACGATGAGCTTGGTCGCGTCTTTCTGGGAGTTGGCGAGGTTTTCCCTGACCTGACGGTCCGTCTTGAAGTCGAGAGCGGAGAAGGAGTCGTCGAAGACGTAGAACTCGGGATGGATGGCGACGGCCCTTGCGATGCAGAGACGCTGTTTCTGTCCGCCGGAGACGTTCGATCCGCCCTGGGCGATGGGTGCGTCGTAGTTTCCGTCCATCTTTTCGATGAACTCGTCGGCGCATGCGACTTCGGCCGCTTTCTTGGCATCCTCGTATGAGATCTCGTCAAGCCCGAAACCGATGTTGGATTTGACGGTTCCGGAGAACAGGACGCCCTTCTGGGGAACGAAACCGATCCTGCTTCTGAGGGTCTCCTGTTTGACGTCCCTGACGTCGACCCCGTCGACCAGAACCTGGCCGTCGGTGACATCGTAGAGACGCGTGACCAGATTGACAAGCGTCGATTTGCCCGAACCCGTCGATCCGATGAAAGCTATCGTCTGACCTTTAGTTGCCTTGAAGGAAATGTGTTCCAGAACGTATTCGTCCGAATCGGGATAGCTGAAGGAGACGTCCCTGAATTCGATCTCGCCTTCCGAAGTGAAAGGCTGTTCGACTTCGGGATCGAGAATCGTGTTCTCGGTCTCGAGGACTTCGTTGATTCTTCTCGCCGCAGCGGAAGCTCTCGGCCAGAACATGAACATCATGAGAAGCATGACGAACGCCATGATGATCTGGCTTGAAAGCATCGTGAACGAGACGATGGTCGCAAACTGGGTGGTGCCGGCGTCGATGGCATAGGCACCAAGCCAGTACAGGGCCAGAGTGAGTCCGTTCATGGTGATGGTCATCAAAGGCGACATCAGACCCATGACCCTTCCGGAGAAGGTCTGGGCTTTGGTGAGGTCGCTGTTGGCCTCGGAGAATTTGGCTTCCTGGTAGTTTTCGGCGTTGTAGGCTCTGACTACCCTCAGACCGGTAAGGTTTTCCCTGGTCAGTCCGTTGATGCGGTCGACTCTCTTCTGCATGCTTCTGTTGACGGGCATGACGGCCATGAGGATGGCGATGATGCCGCAGAGCATGACGACGATGGCGACGGCTGTTGCAATGGTCAGAGTAGTTGCGGCGGACTGGATCTTGCAAAGAGCCCAGATGGCCGTGACGGGGGCCGCAAACACCATTCTGAGCATCATCAGGATGGCCATGTCGACCTGCTGAACGTCGTTGGTGGTTCTCGTGACGAGAGAAGCCGTAGAGAATTTGTTGATTTCCGCAATCGAGAATGATTCGATCTTGTCGTTGAGTTTCGAACGTGTCCTTGCCGAGAGGTTGGCGGTGATGTAGGATGCGATGAACGCAATCGAGATCTGGCAGCAGGCGCTTCCGAAAGCCACCAGAACCATCATTCCGCCGTGCCACCAGATGTCCCCGGTCGAGGCCGTTCCGAATGCCACCAGATAGGTGTAGACGTCGGATCCGACCATCTCTTCGAGTCCTTCGATTGCAAGAAGGCCGTCCCAGTCGCAGAATTCCAGTTCGAAAGTCGTGAATATCGGTTCGAATAGCGCTTTGTATTCGTCCGGCATCTGACTTGCGTTGCGGTAAGACAGATACATGGTTGCCTGCGTGATGTCGGATACGTAATCGACTAGAAGCATCGTGCACCATACCTGAAGGATGGTCAATCCGATGATGACGACAACAAGGCACCAATCCGTTTTGGAAAGATTTCTTAAGTACTTAATCATTGATTGTTGTCTCCTTTGTCAATAAAAGATTTTTCTGTTCTTCTTCCAATGCATCGAGAATCCGGTCGAACAGTCTGAAGAACTGCCTAAGATTGTCAAGTCCGACCTTTTTCGTGATGAAAACGATGCTGTCATCCAATTTATTTTTATTGTCGTTTACAAGCTCCTTTCCTTTCCCGCTGATGCGGACGATCTTCTTCCGGCTGTCGCCGGGATCGGTTTCGCAGACGATGAGGCCGCACGACTCCAGATCCTTGATCAGAGCGGCAGTGCGGGAAGAACCGACTCCGAGCTTCGAAGCGACGTCTCCAGGATGGAGACCGTTCTCGTTGCGGCAAAGGACGAACAGAAGGAAAGTCTGTGCTCTTTTGGCCCAGATGGGGTTCAGTCTGCTGAAATCCGTTCCGGCAAACTTGTTGGCAAAATCGCCGACGCATCCTTCAAGTTCGGTTAATGTTTTCTGATCAAGTTCTTCGTCCACGTCTCAATAGCCTCATTTCATGTCGATATCTCACGGGGTGAGAAAACCGACAATGAGATATTATAGAACCACTTTTTCAAAAGTGAAGACCTCTTTGAAAAAAAGGTCATAAAACGGCTTTCATGGTCTTTTTCAAGGCCTCATTCGTCGTTTCTTTCTTTAGAAAGAGAGCTCTGGAATCTGTTTCCGTGATATCTTTTGTGGAGCTTGTCGAGATTCCGTTGGGCGACCTCTTCGAGAGACACTCCGAGTCCTGACGCCGTCTCCGCTATGTACCACAAAACGTCTCCGAGCTCCTTGATCAGATCGTCTTCGTCGAGATCGTGTCCCTGGAAAAGATGTTTCTTGACGAGATCGGCGCATTCCCCGCTTTCTCCGGCAAGACCGAGGACTCCGTTCAGAACCGGATCCTTTTTTCCTTCTTCGGATATGAGATCGTATGCCTCTTTCTGGTATTCGGCAAACGACAGCGTTTCTTTTTCGCCCATAACGTTTCCCCTTCTCAATATAATATTTACGGATACAAAAATTATATATGAGAGATGCGGTCAAAGGGTCGAAAACGGCACTGGGATATCTCAAAGCCGGATACGTGTTATCGGATGCGAAGCACAACTCCTTCAGATACTATGAAGGCCATGTTTGGG
>X288_Common_Brushtail__coassemble_178_pt1 | contig 9937 bp, 7 predicted proteins | sample X288_Common_Brushtail__metabat2_high_PE_011 | metagenome-assembled genome bin X288_Common_Brushtail | reverse complement strand
GCTTATGTCAGACAAACCGAAATATCAAAAAATCATCGAAAAAGAGCGGGACGAAGACGAAAACAACGAAAAGACATCGTCCATGGAAAAGAGGATGCAGGAGATCGCTCTCACCTATCACCGCGCTCTTCACCAGATCTCGCTGACCACTCTCGACATCCTCGGCTACTTCGGGATCGAAGAGAACGAAAAGGAAGAAAAAGGGGAAGGAAAAGGAGAGGTCAGACTCGTCAAGGTGCCCAGGATCGAAAAACTCAACGAGATCAAACCTGCCCTTTCGAATCAGAAGATTGCCCACTGCTCGAAACTGGTGGTTTCGATCGTCTACATTTTGAATGCTCTCGAAATGTCGGAGGCCACTTTCCTCATGAACAACTATTTCGCCGGAAACGATCCGAAGTGGTGGAAAAACTTCTACTCGAAAACCGGATACCAGCGCATGAAGACGGATTCTCTCCGCAGCTTTTTCAGGATCTACGACGGAAAGGAAGAATAGAAGAGGGCTTTTCGATGTAAAAAATCCTTTCCGGGCCTAAATGTAAATGAGGACCAGGATATGGACAAACTGAAAAACACTTTCAAGACAAGATACAAAGACATCATCGTGACGGTGGCCGGATGCATCGCCTACTTTTTCATCCTTCCCGTCGCATACGCCCTTGTCGCTTCATTGATCACTCTCGTTCTTTCCCTTCTTCTCCTTGTTTTGAACGACGGAGAGAAAAGCGGTGTTGACAAAGAGATAGCCTCCCTTTCCTTCTTCTCGGAATTTCTTTTCAAGATCGATTCTTCCCTTCCCTGCCGCACCGCCTACGAAACGAGCGTCAGATGTCTGATCGGATATTACGATCTCCTCCCTTACGACACCGTGGAGGAAGATCCTTCTTCCTTTTCCACCGGGAGCGGATACGACGTCTGCTTCAGGGAAGTGATGGAAAAGGAAAAGGGAAACGAAGTCCATCTCTCCGACTGTTCGATACTCTCGGACGAAGCATACAGGGAAAGCGAAAAGCTGATTTCGAAAAGGGATTCTCTCGAAAAAGGAATGACCATCGGAGAATGCATAGTCTCCTTCATCCTTCTCGCTCTTGCCCTGATATTCGCTTTCATTCCGGGAACGGATGTCTTGAACGATTCTCTCCTTTACGACGTTCTTTCTTCTCTGATCCTTTCCCTGATGATGCCTTCCTCCCTTTTGACGACGTACCTCGGATACAGGAGACTGACGCATGTTTGAAAAGTTCAAAGAGAAAAGAGCCGAAAAAAAGGAAAAGAACAAGGAAGGAAAGAACGGGAAAAGAAAAAGCAACGCGGTTTTGACGGCTTTGATCGCATCGTTCGTCGTCGGATTCCTCTTTGCCGTGGGAACGGGCGATTTTCTTCTGATGATACCGATTGTCTCGATCCCCGTGTGTTCCATCTGGCTTCTGACCGGCCAGGACAAAGGAAAGGATTACGACGAGAGGGAATGCCTTGCCATCGTCTCCTTCTACCAAAACTTCCTTCACTTCTCCTCTCTCGAGCAGAGTTATGCGGAAGGACTTGAAAAAGCGGTCGAACTCGTTCCCATCTCCCATTTCAGGGAAGAAGTCGAAAAGGAAATGGAGAGCGAAGACTTCACTTTGGAGACCTTCTCCTGTTCGAAAAGCTGGAGGGAGGAAAGAGTCTTCCGGTACTTCTGCAAAGTCGTCAAAAGCGGTGAGGAACCCGACAGAATCTCTCTTCGGAAACTTTCTTCCCTGATCGACGATCTGAAAAACGAAACGGAGGAAAAGGGGGAGAGTCCGGGCATTCCTTTATATCCGATCCTTCTCGCTCTCTTCGTCCTGATTCTGGTGACATGTCTTCTTACAAGTATCTGAAACACGTTATCCTTCTTCTCTGCATTCTTCTTGCAAGCGTCTCGCTGATCGATCTTTGCCATTACGAATCTTTCCTCGTTTTGGCCGAAGAAGGGAGGAGAATCGTCGAAACCAACCTCTCCGAAGAAAAGCTTGCAAGCATCGGACTCAGTGACAGGCTGACCTACGTCTGCGTCAGCGGATGCGGGATAGAGAATGGGACCTATGAAGTCGTCTATCTTCTGGAATCGAAAACTCCCTTTGTCCTCACGGGAGAAAAAGGGAGTCTGAGATACGTTTACGAAAGGTGATCTGCTTATTCGGCCGAGATCGTGCAGGATCCGTGATAGTCGCCGCTTGTCGCGTTGACTGTGGCATGATCGCCACAGATCCTGATGACGGCCATCGCTTCTCCGTAATAGGAGTTGGTCGTGTCGCCGACGTATCCCTTTTCGCTGAAGGGGGATGCGCTTCCGATGGCGAGAAGCTCACCGCCTTCGACGTTCACGGTGATGTCCTGGTGGACCAAAGGTTTGACGGTTCCGTTTTTATCGGTGAAGCGGAGTCTCACGAAGCAGACTTCTCCGTCGGAGACGTGTTCCTTTTCTGGTATGACGGAAAGGATGGTTTCCTCACCTGCCGATTTCAAAGTGTTTCTTGAAATTTCATGTCCGTCCCTATCAAGTCCAACGGCCGTGATCTCGCCTGTCTGATATTTGACGCTGAAGTCGAAACGGCAGTTCTTCTTGAACTTCTTTCTTCCGACTTTCCTGCCGTTGACGTAAAGTTCGACGATCGGAGCTCTCGAATAGACTTCGACCTCCGCGTCTTCTCCGTCGAGTCCGTTCCAGGACCAGGAGGGGATGGCGTTGGAGAACTTCCAGGCGGAAGGTGAATGCTTGTCGTGCGTGTGGTTGACGGGGACGACTGCGATCTGGGGCTTGTCCTCGAGTCCGTATGCGACTTTGGTGTACAAGGCTTCGCCAAGTTCCGTTCCGATGAGGTCGACTCTTCCGCTTCCGGCGGTCATCCAGCCGACGCTGTGATTGAAATCGGGCGCATATTCCTTGTATTCCCAGGATCCGACGCCGAGTTCGCCTAGGTAATCCATGCCGGCCCAGACGAAGTCGCCTATGACGTTGGTGTGATCCTTGGCATATTCATAGAACATGTAGGCATCGGAGCAGAATGTCTCGCTTCCGAGGATGACACGTTCGGGATACTTCTTGACGTCTTTCTTGTAACGGAGGATTCCGTAGTTGTAACCGGCCGCATCCATTTCGGCAAAGCAGCCTCTGGTCTTGACGTCGCAGCCGTGGAGTTTGGCCATGGTTTTCATGAAGCCGTCTCCGAAGACGCCGGCAAGGTTGTTGAAGAATTCGCTGCCGACCTTCTTCTGGGGATTCTCTTCGGCCTTCTTGTCCGAGTAGACGCCAAAGCCCATGGAATAAAGGTAGTTGAAGAAGATGTTGACGCCGGTGGTGATGGGTCTGTCGTCATACTGTTTGACGTAGTCCCTCATCTCTTTGAAGAATTCGATTCCTTCCTTCTGTCCGGTCTCGGCGACTTCGTTGCCGAAAGAGTACATGATGACGGAAGGATGGTTGTAATCCTTGTCGACGAGATCCTTGAGATCCTGCTTATACCAGTCCTTGACGTATGTCGCATAGTCGTATCTGGTCTTGTGGATGTACCACATGTCGCAGTATTCGTCGAGGATCATCATGCCGAGTTCGTCGCAGACCCTGACTAGGGCTTTGGAGCAGGGGTTGTGGGCGCTTCTGATGGCGTTGTATCCGGCATCCTTGAGGATCCTTATCTTTCTGTATTCGGCTTCCTCGTAGCATCTCGCACCGAGGATTCCGTTGTCGTGGTGGATGCAACATCCCCTGATGATTATCCTTTCGCCGTTCATGCAGAAACCGTCGTGGGCGTTGCATGAAAGGGTTCTGATGCCGAAGGTCTCGTCCCTTTCGTCTTCTCCGTAAGTGACGTGGCAGTTGTACAGATTGGGAGTGTCTGGAGTCCACAGATCGGCATTGTCGATCTCGAAAGTGAACGTGGCTTCGCCTCCGCTTTCCTGCGTCTTTGTGGAAATCGTTATTCCGTTTCTTTGAATGTCTGCAGTAACATTTCCGGATCCGGTCGTGCTGACTCTGACTTCGACGATGGCCGGGTCGACCTGCAGCGTCTTGATCTTGACACCGTTTAATAAAACGTGGTCTTTTTCGAGGACGTAAAGGTGGACGGGACGGTAGATTCCGGCTCCGGAATACCATCTGGAGTTGGGCTGGTCGGTGTTTCTCGCAATGATGCGGATGACGTTTTTCTCTCCGTATTTGAGATACTTGTCGGCCTCGACGTAGAAATTGGTGTATCCGTAAGGCCTGTAGCAGGCTTTTTCTCCGTTGATGTAGACCTCGGCGTTGTGATAGACGCCTTCGAATTCGAAAACGACGTTTTTGTCCTTCCACTCTTCCGGCGCTTCGAATTCCTTCTCGTACTCGTAGTCCCTTCCCGCAAACCAGCAGGCATTGGTGCCGCTGTCGTTGTCCATCGACCTGGGCTCATAGATCATGGCATCGTGAGGAATCGAGACTTCGGTCCAGTCTCCCTCCTCCAGATGCCTGAACTTCCAGGCGTCGTCGAATTCGATCACTTCCATATGCGTTTCTCCCCTTGTAAACGGTTACATTAATCATTATAAAAAAATTAAGCATAATTTTCTTTTGAAAACGGGACGGATTATGTCAAAAAAAATACATATTTTGCCTGACTTCATCTTTCCGTCAAAAGAGAGTTGACGAAAGACTTATGTTGTATAATCAATAACGCTTTTGATAACCGGAGGCTGATATGGACTTGCTTGAAGATTTGGAAAAGAGAGGACTGCTCGACAGTTTTTCCGACGAAGAACACATAAGGGAGATGCTCAAGACCAAGCAGACCGTCTACTGCGGCTTTGATCCTTCGGCAAAATCCCTGCAGCTTGGAAACTTCATCATGATCAAGGTGCTCCAGAGATTCCAGAAGGCCGGACACAAGGTCATAGCCGTTTTGGGCGGAGCCACCGGAATGATCGGAGACCCTTCCGGAAAGAAAGCCGAAAGGCAGTTTTTGAGTGCGGAAGGCGTCAAGTACAACGCCGAATGCATCGGAAAGCAGCTTTCCAAATACATCGACACTTCCGATCCAGACAAAGGCGAGATCGTCAACAACTACGACTGGTGGTCGAAGATAGACGTCCTCACCTACCTCAGGGATTACGGAAAGAAGATACAGATCAACTACATGCTCTCCAAGGAAGTCGTCAAATCGAGGATGGATGCCGGAATCTCGTACACCGAATTCTCCTACATGATCCTTCAGGCCGGAGACTTCTGGAGACTTTACAGGGACAAGGGATGCTCCATCCAGTTCGGAGGAGGAGACCAGTGGGGCAACCTCACCACCTCCCTCGACTTCGTCAAGAAGAACGAAGGACAGGATGCGGATGCCGAAGTCTTCTCTTTCAAGCTGATCACCGATTCGAACGGCAAGAAGTTCGGAAAGAGCGAAAACGGTGCCCTGTATCTCGATCCGTCCATGACTTCCCCCTATCACATCTACCAGTACTTCATGAACGTCTCCGACGCGGACGTCCTCAAATATCTCTACATCTTCGACGACAGAAGCATCGAAGAGATAAACGGGATATACGAAAACCACATGGAACATCCCGAAAGAAGAGAGGGACAGAAGGAACTTGCCAAGGTCATAGTCACCGCCATCCACGGAGAAGACGTCGCAAACAGATGCCGGCTGATCTCGGAAGCCTTGTTCAAAGACGAGTTTTCGGGACTCGAGCCCGAAGATCTCAAAGACCTTTCGGCCGATTTGAAGACCGTTCATCTTGAGGAAGGAGTCCTCCTGATAGATGCTTTGATAAAGTGCTCTCTTGCATCATCGAGAAGAGAGGCCAGGGAGTTTGTTTCAAACAACGCAGTCAAGATAAACGGTGAAAAGGCGAACGATGTCAACCTTGTATTGACAAAAGAAAATGCTTTGTACGGAGAATATATTTTCCTCAAAAGGGGAAAGAAGCTTTACGCAGTCGTGACCTTTTAAGCCAAAGACTCTTCGATGAACGACATTATCGTCCTGTAGACGTCATTGTCGCATTCGTATATCGAGAATCTGTCGAATGAGGAAGCAAGCCTTTCGGTCTGCTTCTTTTTTTCGTCCTCGCCCTCGATTTCGTCTATCTTTTTCTTTTCCGCGTTGATCTCTTTTATCCTGTTCTTGCACTCCAGAGTCAAAAACATGTTGTGTCCACCGTGCTTGGCGACATATGAAGTCAGGTTTTCGTATTTGTTCTTTTCGGCAAGTCTGGCTATCGAATGCCTGTATGAACCCATGGTATCGTCCAAGGCGTGCAATGCGAGGACCCTGGTATCATGATTCGCTTTCAGGCCTCTCGTCGCTTTGACCGATTCCCTTCTTCCGAGGATGTAACGGTTGATGACGTAAAGGAAAGGATAACACGAATAATAAAGTGCTTTGTTATAACGTTTGAGTGAATCCATGCCGGCAAGGATGGGATCGTTTGGCCCGCTTCTTGCTATGCAGCATCTGATGTCGTCGTTATGCTTCAAGGCGGCAATAGAGCAGTATGCTCCCCAGGAATGTCCGTAAAGGATCAGGGGAAGAGAACCGTTGAGCCCTCTTTTTTTGATGTCGGCTATGACGTTTTCAAGGACGTAGACTCCGTTTCCCAAACTCTTCGGATTCTTTCCTTCCGATATTCCGCATCCGTACTGGTCGTAGGCGAGCACCTTGTATCCGGCTTTGCATAAAAGATATATCTCGTACGTGTACTGCAGATGGGTTCCGAAGAATCCGTGTGAAAGGATTATGAATCCCTTGCAGAATTCGATGTTCCTGTCCCGGTATACGTATCCGTTTATGGCTTTTCCGTAATATCCGGTCTGGTATTTCGCTCTCGATATCTCGTCCTTTACGTCTTCGTATCTCAAAAGGGCGAAGTCGTGGTCTTCGCATCTTTTCAAAATCGTCTTCTTCAAAAAGATAGCGTCCACTATGTCGACGTATATGAAGTAGACGACGATCAGACATGCGATGACTATGAGAGTTATTGACCAGGCTTGCATATTTCTTGACGGAATAATTATAAGGAAAGAGAAGCCAAAGGTTTAGCAAAATAAAAATTAGCACTCTACCTTTGCAAGTGCTAAAAATTGAGATATAATAACCATGCTCTTGAAAAAGGAGGCAACCGAACATGGCATCAGAACAGAAATACACCACCAAAGTCATCGAAGCTATCAACAGGGGAAACGGGATAGCCAAGGAAAAGCATCTCCCTTCCTTTGACGTACCCGAGCTTTTGAGAGCCCTCTATGATCAGGACAACTCCATGTACGTCTCCGTTTTGAAAAAAACGGGAGCAGACGTAAAACAGGTCTCTCAGATAATAGACGAGGCCATCGATTCGACGGCTAAAACCTCGTCGAATAGCGAGCCCAAGAGCTCGAACGACGTCAATAGCATGCTTTACAACGCATCCAAGATCGAGGAAAGGATGGGAGATGCCTACATGTCGGTCGAGCATCTTCTTCTCGCCCAGTTCCAGTCCCGGCACTCGATAATGGACAGGCTGAAGAAAGTCGACAACTACACCGAGAAGGAATTCAAAAAGGCCATCGACCAGATAAGGGGAGGAAACCATGTCGACTCCGACAATCCGGAATCGAGGTACGAAGCCCTTTCCAAATACGGAAGGGATCTCGTCCAGGAAGTCGCTTCCGGCAAGATAGATCCCGTCATCGGAAGAGACAACGAGATAAGAAGGGTCATGGAGATCCTCTCCAGAAAAAGCAAGAACAACCCGGTCCTGATAGGAGACCCCGGCGTCGGAAAGACGGCCGTGGTCGAAGGTCTGGCCTGGCGCATCTTCAAGGGAGACATCCCCGAGACGTTGAAGGACAAGACGATATGGGAGCTCGACATCGGATCCCTTCTTGCGGGCGCCAAGTACAGGGGCGAGTTCGAGGAAAGGCTCAAAGCCGTTTTGAAGGAGGTGAGAGAATCGGAGGGAAGGATAATCCTCTTCATCGACGAGATCCACACCCTGATAGGTGCGGGAGCCGGAGGAGATTCGTCTCTGGATGCGGCAAACATCCTGAAACCGATGCTTGCCAGAGGAGAACTCCACTGCATCGGAGCGACTACCGTCAACGAGTACAGGAAGTACATCGAGAAGGATCCGGCTTTCGCAAGAAGAATGCAGAAGGTCATGATCGACGAACCCACCGTCGAGGATTCCATCGCCATCCTGAGGGGAATCAAAGACAGGTACGAACAGCATCACGGAGTCGAAATACAGGATGATGCCATAATAGCGGCGGTCACTCTCTCCAAAAGATACGTAACCGACAGATATCTTCCCGACAAAGCGATCGACCTTATAGACGAGGCATGCTCCAAAGTCAGGATGCAGATAGACACCATGCCCGAGGAACTCGACGAAGTTTCAAGAAAGCTCATGCAGCTCCAGATAGAGAAGGTCTCTTTGAAGAAAGACGACTCCGAAACGGCCGTCAAAAGGCTCGAAGAGATGGAGAAGGACATCGCCGAACTGCAGTCCGAATACGACGGACTGAACGCCAGATGGAAAGCCGAGAAGGAAGAAGCCGAGAAGCAGAAGCAGATCAAGAAGGATCTCGACATCTCCAAGCTCAACCTTGAGAAAGCTATGCAGGATGCCGATTATTTAACTGCTGCAAAACTTCAGAATCAGGATATACCATCTCTTCAGGAAAAACTGAAAGCGGCAACCGAAGCCAACAAGGAAGCGACCATGTTGTCAGACGAAGTCACAGACGAAATAGTCGCCCAGGTCGTCTCGGCCCAGACCCGGATACCGGTCTCCAAGCTCACCAGGAGCGAATCCCAGAAGATACTCGGTCTGAAGGACGAACTTTCCAAGAGAGTCATCGGACAGGATGAGGCTCTTGACCAGATATCGAATTCCATTATCAGATCGAGAGCCGGATTATCGGATGCGAACCGACCTATCGGAAGCTTTCTGTTCCTAGGTCCCACCGGTGTCGGAAAGACGGAAGTCGCAAAAGCTCTGGCGGAACAGCTCTTCGATTCCGAGAAGCAGATCGTCAGGATCGACATGTCCGAATACATGGAGAAGGAATCCGTCTCCAGACTTTTCGGCGCGGCACCGGGATACGTCGGATACGAGGAAGGAGGACAGCTCACCGAAGCCGTCAGGAAGAAACCTTATTCGATCGTTTTGTTCGACGAGATCGAGAAAGCCCATCCCGACGTCTTCAACATTCTGCTCCAGGTCCTCGACGAGGGAAGACTGACCGACGGGCAGGGAAAGACGGTCGACTTCACCAACACGATAATCATCATGACCTCGAACCTCGGAAGCGAATACCTTCTGAACGGTAACACTCCCGAAAACAGGAAATTGGTCATGGATCTTCTCAAGACGAAGTTCAGGCCCGAGTTCCTGAACAGGATCGACGAGACGGTCATGTTCAACTCTCTGGGGGACGACGTGGTGGATAAGATCGTCTGCAAGTTCCTCAACCTTTTGAAAGACAGGCTTCAGCAGCGCCAGATAACATTCGATTACGATCAAAAGGCAGTGTCCTTCATCCACAAGGAAGCATACGACGAAAGCTACGGAGCAAGACCGATAAGAAGGTACGTCCAAAACGGCGTCGAGACTCCGATAGCGACCAAGATCATATCGGGCGAGGTATCGGACAACGTTCATCTTTCATCGGATGGAGAGAAGCTGATAATCACGACAAACAAGTAAACATAAAAAAGGGCTGCGAAGAGCAGTCCTTTTTGGTTGCAATCGGTTTCAGGGCATGAGCGTCATCAGGTTGGCAAAGTTGAGCTGGATGGTGAAGTTGGCGTTGGTGTAGGTCTCGTCGTATTTGTACGCGGTGCATGTCGAATCGTAATGGATGGCGATGGACGAACATCCCGCAAGGGTGAACAGCTTTCCTAGGTAGGATACCGCATATGTCAATCCTAGCTTCGTCATCTCAGTCGTGAGGTTC
>X288_Common_Brushtail__coassemble_174_pt1 | contig 10043 bp, 14 predicted proteins | sample X288_Common_Brushtail__metabat2_high_PE_011 | metagenome-assembled genome bin X288_Common_Brushtail | reverse complement strand
GAGCAGAACGTCTTCATCGGGCAGGTCGCACACGCCGGCTTTTTGGCGGTGCAGACGTTTCTTCCAAACAGGATCATCCGCCTATGGATCTCTATTCCGGCACTGTCCGAAAAACCGTCTTCGAGCAGTTTCTCGATTTCGTCGGGGGCCGTATCGAAAGGAACCAGTCCGATCCTTTCGGAAACCCTCTTCACGTGGGTGTCGACGGGGATGAAGGGATAATCGTAAAGCTCGGCGAGAACCACTCCCGAAGTCTTGTATCCGACGCCTGACAAAGACATCAAAGTCTTTCTGTCCTCCGGTATCCGGCAGTCGTATTTTTCAACCATGATCTTTGCCGTCGAGACGACGTATCCGGCTTTGGTCTTTGCAAGTCCCAAAATCTTTATCATCTCTTTGACGTCATTGACGTCGGCATTTGCAAGAGAGGGAAGATCAGGATACTTTTCAAATAAAATCCCGGTCACTTCGTTTACCTTGGCATCCGTCGTCTGTGCTGACAGGATAACGGCAAAAAGAAGCTGCCAATCCTCATTATGATTCAAAAAGCAACTTGTTTCAGGATATAAAGAATGTAATATTTCGGCAACTGTTTTGAATATGTTTTCACTCATCGTCGTCATGGAGCCAGTCGGTGTTCATGATGATGTCTCTGGTGCTGGTCTGATCGTGGTCGTCGCTCTTGGCCGAGACTCCGTATTCCATCCTGTCTTCGCTCCTCAAAAGCGCGGATATCATCTGGTTGGCGGCTTTGAAAGATATGTGGCCGGACTTCGTCAGACTCCTGGTGCAGGCTTCCTTTATCATGGAATCCGTCGCTCCCGACTGGAGCCATCTGGTGACATAGTCCCTTTCGAGAGGAGCCAAAGTGGTCCCGGTCATCTCCTCGAGATCGACGTATATCGTCGAATCCCGGAGATTGTTTCCGCTGTTCTTCTCCTGCAGTATCCTGTCCTTGACGTAATCGTCGAATATCTTCTGCTTGAATTTGTCGATCGACGAATAAAGGGTCCTTCCGTCGTCGACGAATTCGACGTACTGCTTTCCGATGAGCTTCGAAAGGGAGGCGTCTATCTCGTCTTTGGAAGCCGACATGTAGGAAGCAAGGGTATCGCAGGTTATCAAAGACTTTGGCTGCAGATCAAGCAATGCGTCCATGACCAAAAGGACGACGACGTCGAGTTCGTCAAGCCGGTATATGGTGTATCTTTTGACGAGAAGCCTGTCAAAAAAGAAATCGTCGGTTGTTATTTCCATACTTGAATATTATAAACGGGATCAGAGCTGAAAACGTATCCGCCTGGCTATTTCGTCTCTCGCGTTTTCGGGACACTTGTTCATCTCTTCCCTCACCTTGTCGGGATTGAGCTTGGAGATCAGAGGAATGTTTTTGTCGACCGCGCGTTGAAGGGAGCGGGAAAACTCCATGCCGAGCTCGTATTTGAACCTGAAGGCTCTCACTATCCTCAAGGGATCTTCCCTCAGCCTTTTGTTGGCGTTTCCGATCAGGGTCAGCCTTTTTCTCTGCAGGTCCTTGAATCCTCTTCCGGAAGGATCGCGGATGACAAGGTCGCTATCGGCATACAGGGCGTTGACGGTGAAATCCCTTCTTTTGTAATCGATGTTTATGTCTTTGACGAAGGTGACACTGTCCGGGTGTCTCGAGTCTTTGTATCCGGATTCCTTTCTCAGGGAAGTGATCGTTATCCTGTAATCGGAAAGAGAGAAGGAGATCGTTCCGTACTTTTCGAAATAATGGCCATAGGGAAAAGCCTTGTAAACGCTCTGGGGATCGTTTTTGACGGCGAAATCGATGTCCGAAGTCGTCTTTCCGAGCATGGTGTTGCGGACGAATCCGCCGACGAGATAAACGTTTGGCCTGCCGAGTTTTTCGCACACCAGGTCGAAAACCTCGGTTTGTCTTTCATTCAAAAAGAGTTTCATGACGGATACTTACAAAAAATGCCATCGTTCAAGATGGCATCGGCTTGGTGAAGATTATTGATTGACGATGTCTTTGAGTGTCTTGGAGGGTTTGAACTTCACTGCGTTGCTCGCGGGGATCTCAATCTTTTCCGAAGGGTTGGAAGGATTGACGCCGACACGGGCGGGACGCTCGACGAGGGTGGAGGTTCCGAAACCGGCTACTTTGACACTGCCGCAGTCGGGGTCGATCAAGCCTTTCGCGATGGTGGCGAAAATGAGCTCGACGGCTTTGAGAGCTTCGCCTTTCTGCATTCTGCCGTCCTTGGCAAGTTGTTCAGCCAAATCTTCTTTGGTCAAGGGTTTGTTTTCAGCCATTTACTGTTTCCTACCTTTCAAAGAAATTTTATAACCAAAAGGATATGAAAATCAACTGTTTGAGGACAAAAATGCCCTAAAATACGCAATTTATTCGCTTTTCGGAGTTCTGGTCATCAACTCGTTGGTCTTGAGGGAGGGTTTGGCATTGTCGAAAAGCACTTCCTTGACCGACTGCGTGATGGGCATTTCGATGCCAAGCCTTTCCGCTATGTGCAAAACGTTCCTGCTCGTCTCGACGCCTTCGACCGTCTTGGTGTTGTTTTCCAAGACTTCCCGGGCATCGTCCGTCTTTCCTATCCGATAACCGAGGGAATAGTTTCTCGACTGCATGGAGTTGCAGGTGAGCATGAGATCCCCTATTCCCGAAAGGCCGAGAAACGTCTCCTGCCTTCCTCCCATGGCAATGGCAAACCTCTGTATCTCGGCTATTCCCCTGGTGACGATGGCGGCTTTGGCATTGTCTCCTTCTCCCAGTCCTTCGAGTATCCCGGCCGCTATGGCGATTACGTTTTTCAAGGCGGCCGAGCATTCGGCACCGATCTCGTCGGTGTTGGTGTAGATCCTGAATCTGGGATTCGAAAGAGTGTCCTGGACGTATCTGGCTTCGTCGATGTCTGGTGATACGGACGAGATGCAGGTTATCTTGTCCCTGATGACTTCGCTTGCGTAGGATGGACCGATGAGAGAAACGATCTCGTATCTCTTGGAAGGGGATATCTCGCTTCTCAAAACGGACGACATGGTGGAAAAATCGGTCGGATCGAATCCTTTGGCGGTCGATACTATGTGCACCTTGTGGTCAAGAGAGGAGTCGACCTGTCTTGCGACCTTTCTGTAAGCGAGGGAAGGCACCGAGAAAACGATGGTGTCGGCATCCTTCAAAGCTTCGTCCATGTCCAAAGTAACGGACATCGAGGAAGGAAGGACGACGTTCGGATGGAAGTATTCGTTTATGTGGGTCTTGTTCATGGAGAGGAATTTCTCATCGTTCGAATAAAAGACGACTTCGTTTCCTCTGAGCGCATATAGCCTTCCTATGGCAGTTCCCCAGGAGCCTGGACCGATCATCGCTATCTTCATGTCCTATTCTCCGAGGATGTCGCTTCCCCTCTTCGAGCGGATGACGAGCTGTATCGGACAGGTGTCGAAACCGAATTCCTTTCTTATGGCGTTTTCGAGATATCTCCTGTACGAGAAATGGAAGTAATTCGGATTGTTGACGAAAAGAATGAACGTCGGAGGTATCCTGTCGGCCTGGGTGCAGTAGGAGATCCTCAGCCTTCCTCCGTTGAAATCGGGAGCTTCGTTGTCCATCTGGGCCCGCATGATCAGGGAATTGAGCATCGAGGAAGGGACCTTCTTGCGAAGGGTCTCGTTGCACTTGTCCATGGTGTCGAATATCTTCTGGATGTTGCTTCCGGTAAGAGCCGAAACGAAGACGACGGGAGCATACGAGCAGAATCTGAAATAGGCTTTTATCTCGTCGGTGAACTTTTTCTGATCGTCCTGGTCGTGGCTGTGGAGATCCCATTTGTTGACGACGATGATGACCTGTTTGTTGTTGTCGACGGCATAGGAGGAGACGTGGAGATCCTGGGCAACCAGTCCTTCCGAAGCGTCTATCAGAAGAAGGACGATGTCGGCTCTCTTGCAGGCATCCTCGCTTCTTATCAGGGCGTATCTGTCGAGGTCTTCGCTGACCTTTCCGGGTCTTTTGACGCCGGCCGTGTCGATCATGACGTATTTCTTTCCATCCCTTTCGAAAGGAATGTCGAGAGCATCCCTGGTGGTTCCGGAAACGGGGGAGACGATGACTCTTTCCTGCCCCAGAATCCTGTTTGCAAGAGACGACTTTCCGACGTTGGGACGTCCGATAAGCGCAAACGTCAAAGCATCCTTGTACTTGTCTTCGTCGACCTTCGGAAGTCTTGAAACGACCTCGTCAAGCAGGTCACCCAAGCCTAAACCATGTTCTGCGGAAATTCCGAAAATGGTATCATAACCGAGTGCGTAGAAATCGTACACGTCTCCTATCATGGTCTGATCGTCTATCTTGTTGACGGCGAGAATGACCTTGTCCTTGAAGGGACGTAATTTCCTTGCGACGAAAAGCTCGGTGTCGGTGAGACCTTTCCTTCCGTCGATGACGAAGACGATGAGATCGGCCTGGTCGACGGCGACGTCGACCTGGGACTGGACTTCCTTCTGGAAGGGGATGTCCTCTCCCGTTATCCCGCCCGTGTCTATCAGGGTGAACGTCTTGTCGAGCCAGTGTCCTTCTCCGTATTTTCTGTCCCGGGTTATGCCGTATTCTTTTCCGGTGATAGCTTCCCTTGTATCGGTCAATCGATTGAATAACGTTGATTTTCCACTTGACGGAGAACCTACCAATGCAACATTTCCTAATCTTTCCATGACTTACCAACCTTTTCTTCAAATAATGAAATGATTCTTTCGATCTCTTCTTCGATCGTTATGTCGGAGGTGTCGACGACGATGGCGTCGTCAGCCTTGGAAAGAGGGGAATTCTCCCTATGGGAGTCGATGTAATCCCTTTTGACGATGTCAGCCTTTATCTCTTCGTAATCGGATGGCATGCCTCTTTTTTTGTTGTCGACAAGACGTCTTTTGGCTCTCGATTCGATCGATGCCGTCAGATAGACCTTCAGGTCGGCGTCTTTCAAAACGACCGTTCCGATATCCCTTCCGTCCATGACGACGGATACCGACGATGCCATCTTCCTTTGCAGCTCGACCATTTTGACCCTGACGTCGCGATAGGCGCACGTGTAGGAGACGGTGTTCGTGACGTCTTTTTCCCTCACTCTTTCGGTCACGTCCCTGCCGTTGAGATATATCTTTCCCTCGCTGTCTTCATAGATGTCGCATCTCTCCAAAAGCTTCAGGCATTCCTCTTCGTTTCTGGGATCGGCTCCTTCCTCAAGGCAAAGCAAAGTAAAGGCCCGGTACATCGCTCCGGTGTCGATATAAACGAATCCGAGTCTTCCGGCGACTCCCTTGGCGGTGGTGGACTTGCCGCTTGCCGCGGGTCCGTCTATGGCTATCGAATAATGTCTCATGTTCTTCTCCTCAAACGCCGACTATCATGCAGACGACGAGTATGACCAAAGCGATGACGATGGCAAGCAGCACGATCAGAAAGATCGTACGCAGCATCGCCCATCCGTCTTCCTTCTTCCTCTGTTCCTTCCTCTGCGCCTTGTACTTCCTCTTCATCTCCCTGCGGAGCCTTTTGTTCTGATACGTCTCCTTGGTCCTGATCAGGGATTCGAGGGAATCGGCCATCTCGCCGTTCAGGCTTTTTTCACCGTAGGGAGTCTCTTTTTCCTCTTCCTTCGTCTCTTCGGGAGTTTCGAAAGAATAGGTATCCATTTTGGATATCTCTTCCCTCAGTTCCTTGTAACGTTCGACTCTCGAATATTTCATTTTCTTCTCCCGGCCTGACCTATATATTATAAAGACAAAAGAGGTATCCCTTTAATCAAAAACGGTTTCACCTTCCAATGCGGCCTTGATCAGCCTTCTCATTTGGTCTTCCCTGTTCTTTCTCGAAAACTTGGGAAGGGAATCCAAAGGGAAGTATTTCCTTTCCAGTATCTCGAAACATGGCTCGTGGAACTGGCCGACCTTCTCGGCTTCGAAGCATATTACGTATTCGGGAACGCCGGTCGTCTTGACGTCATTGTAGCGGTCCAAAACGCCGACAAGCCTTGTTATCACACAGTCGCATCCCGCTTCCTCGTAGACCTCCTTTTTGGCCGATTCCGAGGGGTTCAGGTCCATCTCGGCCCAGCCGCCCGGAAGAGACCACAAGGCATCCATCCTCTCCTTTACCAGAAGAACGCTTTTGCGGTCTTCAGAAAAGATGACGGTCCTGACGGAGACGTTTGGAGTCGGGTAGACGTCCCTGGTGAAAAGGTTCTCCCCTTCCAGGACGATGTCGTCCTTTTCAAGCAGCTTCTTCACCTGCTCCTCGAGCTGCCTGTAGTTGTCGATCGCATAAGGGTCGGTCGAATACTTGAGTCCGCTCTTGGTGAGCTCCTCGATCTTGATGAGAAAATCGATAAGATCGTTTTTTTCCATCTTTCCTCCTTGAAATGGGAACGTTTGACGCTTACAATAATAAACCGTTGCCGCCGTAGCTCAGTTGGTAGAGCAACTGATTCGTAATCAGTAGGTCGGAAGTCCGATTCTTCTCGGCGGCACCATGGATTCGCTTATAAAAAGGGGAGTGGTTGCTCCCCTTTTGTTTTGCTTTTTTGGCCGGTCAGTCGACAAACGCGAGAAGAGCGAGCTGGGCGTTGTCTCCTCTGCGGTTTGCAGTCCTCAACACTCTCGTGTATCCGCCGTTTCTGTCCCTGTATCTGGGGCCGTAAACGTCGAACAGCTTCTGAAGGGCGTTCTTTCCGGTCTTGGGATCGACGAATCCCTCTTCCCTGACGAACCTTGCCGCCTGTCTTCTGCTGGCCAGGTCGCCCTTCTTGGCGTAGGTGACGAGCCTTTCGGCTTCCTGCTGGGCTCTTTTGGCGACGGAGAAGGTGACTTCGACCTGTCCGGAGATGATGAGCTGGGAAACGACGTTCCTCAGCATGTTCCTCTCCTTGTCGGAAGTATATCCTTCCTTGAAGCGGACGCCGCCCTTTCCGTGGACGTTCTTTCTACCTATGGTACCCATGTGTAATTACCTCACTTTTTTGCTTCGCCGTGCTGGAGGGAGAGGCCCATCGACGCGAGTTTGTCGACGATCTCCTTGTAGCACTTTTTGCCGAGATTTCTCACGGCCATGAGCTGGTTCTCCTGCAGATTGCAGAGATCCTGGACGGTCTTGAGACCGTTTCTCTTCAGACAGTTGTAGGAACGGACCGAGAGGTCGAGATCCTCCAAAGCGATCGTCGAGACGCTCTTTCCTGGCTTTTCGGGACGGCTGGACAGGATGTTGACGCTCTTCACCTCGTCGGAGAGACCTTCGAAGATCTCGAGATGGGCGATGAGGATCCTGGCCGCCAAAGCGATGGCGTCGGAAGGAGTCGTGCTTCCGTCGGTCGTGACGTTCATGGTGAGCTTTTCATAGCTCGTGGACAATCCCGAACGGGCGGGCTCGACGGCGATTTTGACGTTGAGGATCGGAGAGAAGTTGGAGTCGACGGCTATCCAGCCTATCGGCCAGCTCTCATCCTTGTTCTCCTCGGCGAGGACGAGTCCCCTGCCCTTGCGGGCGTGGAGGGTGATCTTGACGTGGCCGCCTGCGGCAAGATGGCAGATGGTCAGATCCTTGTTGACGACCTCGACCGTGTCGGGGCAGACGATGTGTTCGGCCTTGACTTCCTTGGCACCGTTGGCACCGGAGACCTCGAGTTTGAGGACGTAGTCGGCGTCGGGATTGTCGGAATTGTCTGTCAAAACCAGCTGTTTGATGTTCAAAACGATTTGAACGAGATCTTCTATGACGCCGTCGAGGGGCGAATATTCGTGCATCGCGCCTTCGACTTCGATGGCGTATACGGCGAGACCCGGTAAAGAAGAGAGAAGGACTCTCCTCAAAGCGTTTCCGATCGTCGTGCCGAATCCCTGTTCGAGGGGAGCAAGGGAGAAGGTTCCCTCGGTTTCGCTCACTTCGGAGCGGTCGATCTGGAAAACAGGCTTTTCGAATTCTATTTCTGACATTTGAGTCTCCTTTTATTCAATTCTTAAACGACTGCTGACAGCGTAGGCTGTGTCGTACCGGGTAATCAGCCGCGGGGACGTTTGGGAGGACGGCAACCGTTGTGGGGAATGGGGGTGACGTCGGCGATGGAAGTGACTTTGAGTCCGCTTGCTTCCAAAGCCCTGACGGCGGTCTCCCTGCCCTGGCCGGGCCCCTTGATCTCGACGTCGACGCTTCTCAGTCCCCTGTCGTAGCAGGTCTTGGCGACGTTCGAGGCTGCGATCTGGGCGGCATAGGCGGTCTTCTTTCTCGCTCCGGACATGCCGCAGGTTCCGGCACTTGCCCAGGCGATGACGTTTCCGCTCTCGTCCGAGATGGAGATGATGGTGTTGGAGAAGGAGGCGTGGATGTGGGCGACGCCTTTGGTGAATCCGAGTTTGGTCCTCTTCTTCCTGATGGTCGTCTTCTTGCCCTTGGTATTAGCTTTTGCCATTGTTCAATCCCTCCTTACATCGTCGCCTTCTTGTGGTTGGCGACGGTCTTCTTGGGTCCCTTGCAGGTCCTGGCGTTGGTCTTGTCTCTCTGACCGCGGCAGGGAAGACCACGTTTGTGTCTTTGTCCCCTGTAGGTTCCGATCTCTTCGAGACGCTTGATGTTCATCGCGACTTCCCTTCTGAGATCTCCCTCGACCACGTATTTGGAGACCTGTGCCCTGACGGCGGTCAACTCTTCCTCCGAGCAGTCCTTGACTCTCTTGGTGGGGTCGACGTTTGCGTCCTGACAGATCTTTTTGGAACGGTATTCGCCTATTCCGTAAATGTACCTCAGCGAATAAACGAGCTGTTTGTCGTTGGGTATGTCGATTCCGGCGATTCTGGCCATAATGTTTTCGTGCTCCTTTCCTTAACCCTGTCTCTGCTTGTGCTTGGGGTTGGAGCAGATGACCATCACTCTGCCTTTGCGTTTGATGACGCGGCATTTGTCACATATCGGTTTTACCGAAGCTCTGACTTTCATGGTTATTTCTCCTCATTGTTGTTTCCGTTTCCGGAATTCGCTTTATTTCCGGCCACGGACGTGTTTTTGGTGCGGTAGACTATGCAGCCATTCGTTACGTCGTAGGGAGAGATCTCGACCGTGACCCTGTCTCCGGGAAGGATGGATATCTTGTTCATCCTGATCTTTCCGGATATCCTGGCCCTGATCACGGCCCCGCCTTCCAGCTTTACCGCATACTGTTTGGCGGGAAGAACGTCGGTGACGACGCCCTCCATTTTGATGAAATCGTCTCTGCTCATGCTTGTGTCTCCGTTTCTTTCAGATGTCTTCTGACATTTTCGTCGACGGATATGATTTTCGCACCGTCATGCGTGATGATCACGTCGTTTTCGTAGTGGGAAGTGAGTCTTCCGTCTCTCGAGACGACCGTCCAGCCGTTTTTGAGAGTGTCGACTTCGCTTCTTCCTTCCATGACCATCGGCTCGACGGCCAGGCACATTCCTTCCTTGAGGAAGGGACCCAGTCCGAGAGAAGGATCGTAGTAGTTGTAGACGAACGGGTCTTCGTGCATTTCCCTTCCGAGCCCGTGGCCTCCGTACTCCTTGACGAGGGAATATCCGTATCTGTCGGCGACCCTTTGGATCGCCATGGATATCTCGTTGAGATGGATGCCCGGTCTCATGACCTTGAAGGCTTCGAAGAAGCATTCTTCGCTGCAGCGGATGAGCCTTTGCGCTTCAGCTGAGATACTTCCTACGGCATAGGTCCGGCAGGCGTCTCCCTGATAACCCGAGGGGAGGGCGTTTCCCATGTCTATGCTGACGATGTCCCCCTCTTTCAGGATCTTCTCCTTCGAGGGGATCCCGTGGATCAGTTCCTCGTTGACCGAGGCGCAGACCGCGCCGGGGAATCCGTCGTAGCCTTTGAACGACGGAGTGCAGCCTTTTTCCAGGATCAGCCTTTCGGCGATCTTCGATATCTCGTAGGTGGAACGGCCGGGTCTGATCTCGGGAGCAAGTCCGTCGAGGACTTCTCTCAAGATCTTTCCGGCTTCTTCAAGCTGCTGGTTTTCCTT
>X288_Common_Brushtail__coassemble_169_pt1 | contig 10288 bp, 7 predicted proteins | sample X288_Common_Brushtail__metabat2_high_PE_011 | metagenome-assembled genome bin X288_Common_Brushtail | reverse complement strand
ACCGGTCTTCTGCCGAGGAATCAGAAAACGGCAGACACGGACTGTCATCCTCGCAGACAAAGTCCATCGTACATTCGCAACAAGAAACAAGCCTGCAAAGAATTGCAGGAGGGGATTTTTCACAAAATGGTTTTCGAAAGATTCGAATCCACTCCACCGTGCAAGGGGAGACCGGCTCGATTTTTTCACAAAATGAAATTCAAAACGCAAATAAAAGCCGGATTGGCACATGGGTTCTGCCGTTTCCTTTTGCTTCTTTTGCCACGGTACTGTGCTCCCATGCCTTGTTTGCCGATTCGGCTTTATAGCCTTTTTTGAAGAAGGAAACGCTCTTCGTCGTATAAACAATCATCGTTCGGACGTTGGCGAAAGAACATAAAAATCCTTCTTTCCTGTGAGAACAAAAAATAACACGTTTCACTTGGACATCCATCCGATTTCTTGCTCAACAAAAAAGGTGGCTGTTTCCGCAACCACCATTTGTTTCGTTGTTTTCGATAATTATTCAGACGTCCGCACCTTTGATATGGCCGTGGGCGATGACTTCGTAGGAAGAAAATCCGAAGCTTATCGACAGATCGGTGTTCGATTCAAAGAAATTCATTCCTTCGTAACGGATGACAAGCGAAAGTCCTACCTGTTCAAAGCCGGCAAGTTTGTAAGTGTCGGCTTCATCTCCTTCGATCTGGAGATTTCTCATTCCGTGAAATCTGATCGTATACAGGGAACCGTTGAGTTCGCATTCGTCATCGTCGTATTCACCCCCGGCATCGACGGATCCGTCTTCCGCGACAAGCTGGAGGTCGAGAGTGTCTTCGCCGATAAGGACGTATCTTACGAATTCCATGTTCTTTATCAGGGACAGGTCATTTTCAATCTGGTCAGTCGTCATCGGATGTCTTTTCTTCTTTTGTTTCTGCTTCTTCTTCGCTCTCTTCTTTGACGATTATCGTTTTGCCGTCGACGATTTCCTTCAAAACAACTTCCTTCTTCTCCTGCTTTTTGAAGAAGAAGAGATAGATCAGGATTGCAAGACACAAGGCGATCAATATCCAGAATACGGTGATGACGAGAATGTCGGAAGAAGTCGGCCCGTAGATCTCGGCTTCCGAAGAATCGTAGTAGGACGAATCTCCGAAAAGTGTGTATCCGTTTGCGGCGGATACGGTCATCCCTATCGAAATATACAGAGCGACGCCTATTACGACCAGCAGAAAAGCCATTATGACCCAGTCATGTACGTCAAATGCTTTTATGCGTGTTTTGAGTTTTTCTAACAATTAGATCACCTGTTTTCAGATCAGAGATCGGCGTTGTGGTAGACGGCCTGGACGTCTTCGATCTCGTCGAGGACTTCGATGAGGTTTTCGACTTTGGCTCTGTCTTCGTCGTTCAAAGCGACGAGTCCGCCATTGGGAACAAGGGTGACTTCGGCTTCGAGGAAATCGGTGATTCCGAAGTCGGCTTCGATCTGTGCCTTGGCGGCATCGAATGCCTCGGGAGTGACCAGGACTTCGCAGACGTTCTCGTCTTTGTCGACGCTCTGGACGTCGATGTCGTCGAGGATCAAAGACGATTCGATGTCTTCGACGGAAGCCTCGGTCTCGAAATCGAGAACTCCGGCCTTGTTGAAGTTGAAGGAGACGCATCCGGAATTTCCAAGATGTCCGCCGTGAAGGGTGAAAGCGGCTCTGACGGCAGAGAACGCTCTCTTTTCGTTGTCGGTCAGGGTGTCGACGATGAATGCGACTCCGCCGGGACCGAAACCTTCGTATCTGCCGGCGATGTAGTCGGCACTGTCTTTGCTCTTGGCTTTGGCGATTGCGCGGTCGATGTCGTCTTTGGGGCCGTGCTGTGCTCTCCATTTTTCGAGGGCCGCCCTCAAAGCGAGGTTGTCCTTGGGGTCGGGAACGCCGGATTTTGCGGCCATGTAAATTTCTTTGCTGGCACGGTTGTAAAGTGCTGATTTGGCAGCGTTTGTCTGAGCCATCTTCTTGGCTCTGACTTCATGAGCTCTTCCCATAGTAATACCTCTTTTTTGATTAATTCATGTGCATATATCAAAAATGCATAGATAATTATAAATTTCAAAGGCCGACCGATACAAGAAATTATATCAATTACTCGCTTCTGATGCACTTGACGGGATCCTGGTTTCCGGCTTGCAGAGAAGGTATGAGTGCGGCAAGGAAGGAAATGACAAGCGAGAAAGCGACGACGATCAAGGAGTGGTACCAGGTGAAGTAGCAGATGCTGGTGGCTCCGTAATTCGGGAAGTAGGCGTAGATGAGCGCATTGACCGGGAATGCGAGCACTTCGGTCAGAATACATCCCACGGTTCCGGTGATGAGTCCCATGAACAGGGCTTCTATTTCGAATATCAGAGTGACGTCCCTTTTCTTGGCGCCCAAAGATCTGAGCAATCCGATCTCTTTCCGCCGCTCCATGACGCTGTTGAGAGTTATTATGGCCGTCATCGAACATGAGATGAGAAGAGATATCACCGCATAAATGACAAGTATGGTCGAGACGAGTTCGACACAGTCCTGGACGTTCGATATCATGTAAGAGTTGTTCTGGCTGGCATAGAAAACCTGTTCGGATGCATCAGAGGCGTGATTGGCGGAGTTTTCCTGTATCTCATTGAAAGAGTCGAGTCTTTGAAGCAGAAGATCTCTGTTTTCCAAAGACGTCGGGAAGATGATGACGGACTCGATCAATGCATATCCGTTGAGGTAGGCGGCCAGGGAAATGACAAGATCGTAGAAGGTGTCTTCGTCCAGCAGATCGGTAACGGTCATGGTCGAAAACAGCTCTTCGATTTCTTCCGAGGAACTGAAATCTATGTTCTGATATTCGTCAGCTATCAGTTCCACTCCTTTGCTCATGGCATCCGAAACCATGGTCGAAAGACCCGAATACCTGGTCACGGAATAGGAACCGGAACTCGATGAATAAGCAGTCGAGTAACGATAGTAATAGAAATAAGAGTTAAGTATGGATTTGACCGACGAAGTCGGGAAGGTCGAATCGTCACCGTTCAGATACGGAGTGAGAGTTTCCTCAAGTTCCGAAACAAAGGAAGCGAGGGTGCTCGCCTCGTCCCCTTCGTCACAGAGCATGACGACGTTGTCTTTGAAGGTGTCTGCGATTTCGGATGTCGAGTTCAAAGCCGCAATCTCGGAATCGAGTTCGTTCGTGTAGCAAAGAGCAGGAGAGAGCATGACATATGCCGAATCCTCTTTCGGCCGGATGATTCCGGTTATCTCAAGTTCAATGCCCTGAGAGTCATCTTCATAAAGAGTTTCGGAATCGTTTTTTAAATAAAAAGATGGAGATCTGTCATTTCCCAGAGCATCGTGGTATGTAGGAGACACATTTGCTTTCGAATAGTAGGTATCGTTATCGAACACCTTGTATTTCTTTCCGATGATATCGGAGAACGAGATGGGTTTGACATTGGTGTCCAAAGTGGGATCCTTGACGTCGTTCTCTGTGTCGTCCGAATTGTAGAATCCGAGATTCTTCAGAATGTTGAACGAAACCGAGTTGTATTCGTCGACCACCAGGACCAGCTGGTTTTCGTTTTCGGGAAGTGAGCCAGCCAAAAGATCGTAGTCGTCCATTTCTCCGTAGAGGACATGGAAAATGTTATAAGGAAGACCGGAAGAGGCGGCATAGGAATTGTAGTTTGTTATCGATGTGTTGACTTCGCCGACATAGCCCTCACTCTCTCCGTCGATCGAAGCGGGGAATTCGGTCGTGAGATTCAGAGAATCTGCCACTGAATAATTAGTAACAAAATAAGAAACAATTCCTTCATCGACCAATGAATCGACATAATTCAGGTACTTGGACGTGATGTTGTTGTAGGTGTACGACGTTTCCGAACTTGTCGAGACTGAAGGATAGATTTCTTCCGCATCCGGATATTCCTCGGACTGGTTGACTTCGGAATACGATTCGCTGGAGGTAGACGTCGAATAGGCGGTGACGACGACCGGAAGCGAAGAAGCCGTGGCTGCCGAAAGATCGTTCACGTACATGTCAAACCCGGTGTTGATGGCAAGGAAGAATCCTATTCCCAGCATACCGAAGGAATTGGCGATGCCGGTCAGAATAGTCTTCCATTTTTTGGTCCTGACGTTGTTGAATGCAAGTTTCAACGAGGTGAGGAAAGGCATTGATTTTTTCTTTTTAAGATCTTTGGGATGCTCTTCTATCTGTCCGTTTTGCTCGATACATGTGTCGGAAACAACCTTTCCGTCTTTCATACGGATGATTCTGTCCGAGTATTTTTCCGCTATCTCTTCGTTGTGGGTGACCATGATGACGAGATAGTCTTTCGATATCTCTTTCAGAAGGTCGAGGATCTGTTCGCTCGTTTTGGAATCCAAAGCTCCCGTCGGCTCGTCGGCAAGGATGATCTTGGGTTGGGTGACAATCGCTCTCGCGATGGCGACTCTCTGCGCCTGTCCGCCGGACAGCTGGTTCGGTTTCTTCTTTGCAACATCGCCCAAACCGACTTTTTTCAAAGACTCCATGACAAGTCTGTCGATCTCTTTGGAATCTTTGCCTTTTATCTGGAGACCGAGTTTGACGTTGTCCAATATGGTGAGCTGGGGTATGAGTATGTAATCCTGGAATATGAAACCGACGTATTCGTTCCTGTACGCATCCATCTGGTATGTTTCCATGCCTTTGAGAGAAATTCCGTCGACGACGATGTCGCCGTCGGTGACGTGGTCGAGTCCTCCGATCAGGTTCAAAAGGGTGGTCTTTCCGCATCCGGAGGGACCGAGGATTGAGACGAACTGGATTGACGGGAAAGAAAGAGAGATTCCGTCGACCGCTCTCGTGACTTTCTTTTCCTTGTGTTCGGTGACCACATATTCTTTGACTACGTTTCCAAGTTTAAGCATCGATCTCAATTCTCCCTATTCTTGACGCAAGGTCATATCCGGAAAGTCCGGTCTTTCTTTTGAGACTGCACAGATACAGATAACAGTCGAAATTGGTGCCTTCTATCCCGACAAGATAGACAAGCATTCCCCTAACCGTCTGGTTAATGTACGGAATATCGAGAAGTCCGGTAACCGAGAAGACATAGCTTGTCTTTGAAAGGTACATTCCGAATATGCCTGACTCGGAACGGAAACCGTCCAGGAACCCGAAAGTCGATCTTTCGTCGGTGCATTTGCCTTTCAGATATTCTTTGAAAGCATCAAGCGTCTGGAATCTGTTCAGATATCTTGCCGTCAGGATCATCGGTGTCGATATTTTTTTGGCGGTGCTCTTTTCAAGACCGTATGTTCCAATCAGATGCTCGACCAGTTTCCTGTGTCCGAGCTTTGTTGCCGAAATACGGTCGACATTGGAAACAATCTGTTCAAGATTATCACAGGGTGTTTCGGGATAAAAAGATGCCGTTACAAGCATTTTATACAAATCGTTGAGATCTTCTATCGGAACCTGTCTTTCTTCGGGAGGTATCGACAGAATGATTTCGGTGAGCTGATCTTTGGTCATCTGTCGCACCCGTCCAGAAATTCTGTCAGTCCTTTGACGTATTCGTCGTAGCAGTCGAGATACGTGACGTGTCTTGCTCCTTCGAGAAGAATCCACCTCTTGTAGCATCTCAGTCCGTCGTACATCGTCTTGTTGATAAAAGGAGTCGATTCGTCGTCCGTTCCCGAGATGATGAGGGTCGGAGCGACTATTTCGTTCAGTCTTGAAGTCACGTCGTAATCCTTCAGATTTCCCAAAGGAACGAATTCGCAGGGACCCCAGGCCTCGATGTATGCCTCGTGACCGTCGGTCGGAAAGGAAGTCTTTGGTCTGTTGTTCTCATCCCTCACGTATTTCTGATAATAGGCGGAGACGGCTCTGTTGAATTCGAGCGAATCGTAGTCGCCGGTCTCCAGTCCTTCGTTTATGGCCTTTTGATCCGCATCGGAAAGATACTTGATCAGCCTTTTCGACTCCTGTTCCCACAAAGAGGAACTAGAAAGGGTGCTAGAAAGCGTCACGCTTTCCACCCCTGCCGGTTTCTTTTCGAGAAGGTAAAGGAGAGAAAGCATGCCTCCCCAGGAATGTCCCATCAGATGAATTTTATTCAGATTGAGCTTGTTTCTCAGGTTGACGATTTCTTCTATCCAAAGAGAAGATGTATATTCGGATCTGTCTTTTGCAGGCGACGAATATCCGCATCCTATCTGATCGTACATTATCAGAGGTCTCCGATCGTATTCGGCCATGCTGTCCAAGGCCTCGAATCCGAAATGGCCGGCCCCCGGTCCTCCGTGCAACATCAAAAGAGGCGTCTTTTCGTACTCTGCTCCAACTATCCGGTAATAGGTCTTGTATTCGCCGAAATCGACATATCCTTCGCATATTTCCATATTATGCCTCTTTGCTATCTGTGTTTTATCGTCTCGAGATCGTCAATCATGTCGAGGGAATGCCTTTTCGCAAACTCGACGGCCAGATAATCGGCTGCGGAATCGTTAAGCTGCTGAGGGGAATGGGCGTCTTCCCCGAAGATGCACGTGGCATGGTATCTGGACACCATAGAGAAGAATTCGTCAGTCGGATATATCCATCTCTCCGTTCCTTCAAAATCCTTCTTTCCGTTCCTTATGCCGCCGATGTTGACTTCCAGCGGAATATCGAATGCGATGCAGCATTCGATCATGTTCCTGGAAACCTTTCTGCAGTCGGAATCGAAATTGTCGATGGATCTCAGGAAGTAGTCGGGATGGGCGAATATCGAGAAGATGCCGGAAGTCAAAGCTTCGATCGCAAGATCCCTGTATGCGTAAAGCTGGCTTGCGCTTGTGATGTTTGAAAAACGGGTGACGATGGTCTTGGTCTTGAAATTCATCTGGTCGTGGTTCCCCAGAATTATGTAATCGAGGGCTCTCGTGTTGAGGAGCTCCTTGTAATAGGTGAAATATTCCGGGAAGGATTCTGCTTCCATACCGAGGTATATGTCGATCCGGTCTTTGTATTTATTCTGCAGCTTTCTTATCGAATCGACGTAATCCGAAAATTCGGAGTATTCTCCTCTGACATAAGGCTCGGAAAAATCGGGAAGCATGGCATGGTCGGAAAAGCCGAGTTTTCTCATACCTTTGCTTATGGCTTCAAGAACGTATTCCTCGTCCTCTCCGGTTGCGTGACCGCATCTTTTGGTGTGCGTGTGGTAATTGCAGGAAAACATATTTATTATTTTATTATGTGTTGCTCACAAAATGCTAAAAATAGAAACGAACATATTCATGCCCGGTCTTTTTTTGGACCCAGGCAGAAACGTTTGCTGAATATGAACGGTTTCGCTTTCTTTACGCAAATAAAACAGAGCGGTAAAGGCATTCGCAAAATATAATATTAATATGTGAATTCGGTGGAGGGAAAACATGAGTGGCGAAAACGAAAAACAGTGTCTGAGATTCAAAATAAACTGTGCGTCTGGTATGTCCTTTTTGACTGTTTCAAACGAGCTTTTGCCTTCCATAAATTCACTGGCGGTCGAAAACACGTCCGAGGAAGGAATAAAAGACCTTGACCTCGTCATTTCGTTCGAACCAGGATTCGGAGAGTCCCACACCATCTCTTTCAGATATTTGGCTCCCAAATCGACTTCGCTTCTCTCTCCAAACCAGCTCAAAGACCTTTCTTTCGATCCCGCCTTCTTCGCTTCCATGAACGAAAAAGCCGAAGGAAAGATCAGAATAACGGCTTACGGGGAAGGAAGCGGAGAAAGCATCTTTGAAGACGAGGTCGGCATCGATCTTCTTCCTTACGACGCCATCGGAGGGACCGGAAAAGACAAGCTCTCCTACATCGCTTCCTTCATAGACGGAAAATCGTACGGAGCCCGGTCTCTTGCAAAAGACGTCAGGAACTCCCTTTCCAAAGGAAAAACGGGAACCACCGCTTCCGGATACAGGGAAGACAGGGAAGGCGTCCAGGATCAGTTCGAGGCCGTACTCAAGGCTTTCAGGAAGAAGGAATACGGCATCGTTCCCCAGCCCGTTTACGATGAGAACACTTTTATCAGAATAAACCATCCCGCTCTTTCATACGACATGACCGATCTCACTCCTCTCGATGTCGGAATACTCGTGGCATCGACAATCGAGTACCTGGGTCTTCACGCCGTCTTTGCAAGAAGTGGAAACACCTTCTACGTCGGAGGCTTCCTTGACGAAGACGACTCCCTTTCAAACTCGATTGAAGACTCGACAGGCCATGTCATCTCTCTGATAGAACAGGGAGAGCTGTATCTTGTCGACGTCGGCAAAATGAACAAGCTTGACACCTTCCCCGCTCTTTCCCTGCAGGCAAAGGCCGCCCTTTCCAATTCGAAGGAACCTTTCCAGGCGATCGACATCGCTTTGCTGAGGGAAAGCGGAAGCTATCCTCTTCCCCTGAAGTTTGAAAACGGCGTTCCTTCTCTGGACGTCGGAAGGGAAGACGGAAAAGACCTCGAAGAGGAAAACTACGAGCTGAACGAGAGCGATCACGACTCCATTCAGGCCGGTTTCGACAAATGGGAAAGGGAGCTTCTCGACCTTTCGATGACGAATCCTCTTCTCAATCTCAAGATCAAGAGCAGAGTTTTGTCCGTAATCGCGCCCGATCTGAACAGCTTCCTGAAAGGCTTTACCAACGAAACCAAGCTTTCTCTCGTCTACAGAGACGGACCGCAGCTCAGCGACGTCGATATACTTCAGGACTCGATGTCGGGCGACATGCGCGAGATGGCCGACACCGCATTCAAAGGAAAGAGGCTCGTCACCTACGACAATGGTTCCGACTACAAGGACAAAGGCAAAAAGATCTACAGAAGATACAGGGACAACCTCAACGAAAGCGGCACAAACATCCTCTACATGACGCTCGGTCTTCTCAAATACTACGAGAGCGACCAGGCCGGCATCGGCTCGTACAGACTCGCCCCCATCGTTTTGATCCCGATCGAGATGGTCGCCGACAGCAAGAACCAGTTCTCGTACACCATCAAGCAGAGAGACGACGAGTGGCTGGTAAACACCACTCTGGTCGAATACATGAAGAAAGTCAGGGATGTCGATCTTTCGGCGGTCGAAAAAATCGAGACCGACGAAGAAGGACATCTCGACTACAACGCCATAATCGAGGCGCTGAAGGAAGCGACCGACAAGACCAAGCTGAAAACATGGGACGTCATCCCCTCCTTCTTCTCGATAGGCTGCTTCGATTTCACCCGTTACTGCATGTGGGAAGACATGAGGACGAGAAGAAGCCAGATGGAGAAAAACACCATCGTCAGATCCCTTGCCGTCGGAAGAAAGGAATGGTCGGCTTCTTCGTCGAACAATCCCATCCAGGAAACCGACTGTTGTATACCTCTCGTCGCCGATTCCAGCCAGATAAACGCCATCCAGAACTGCGCCGACGGAAAGTCTTTTGTCCTGTTCGGCCCTCCCGGAACCGGAAAGAGCCAGACGATCGTCAACATGATCGCCAACTCCCTTTACAACGGAAAACAGGTCCTCTTCGTCTCCGAGAAGCAGGCCGCTCTGGATGTCGTTTACAAACGTCTCAAAAACATCGGCCTGGATCCTTTCTGCCTGCAGCTCCACGACGCAAAAGCAAACAAAGCCGAAGTACTTGGACAATTCTCGACTGCTTTGGCAAATGCGAAACTCGGCGAACCTTCCGATTTTGAAAAAGTAAAAGAAGATGTCGAGTCTTTGAAGCAGAAACTGACCTATGACAACAACATATTCAAAAAGACAGGTCCCTGTTTCATGTCTATCAACGACTGTCTGATAGGCTACGAACAGACGAAGGACTACAACTTCCTTCCAAGAGCCGGCAAAGAACTCGTCAGATCGCTGGACGCCAATTCGTTCAACAAAGTCAAAGACATAGCCACAAGGATCGGATATCTCGAATACAACGGTCACTTCGGCGAATACAAAGACAACTGCCTGATGCCGCTGAGAGGTCATGCGTACGGACTTGGAAAGAGAGACGAGGCGACCGTCATGATCGACGAACTCATCAAGAAAGCCCAGACCTTCTCCGGCACTCTGCAAAGAGTCAGAGACAACTTCAGACCAAATTTCCAATTTTCAAGAAAGAATACAGATTGCTTGATTCAATTCATTCAGGTTTATCTTGAACCCGAAAGACCAAAGATGCTCACTTTGGGTATGGAAACATTGCAACTTGAAGAAGACAGGGAAAGTATTGAAGAATATCTAAATAGATGGGTTTCCTATCGTGACAGGAAGGC
>X288_Common_Brushtail__coassemble_166_pt1 | contig 10351 bp, 6 predicted proteins | sample X288_Common_Brushtail__metabat2_high_PE_011 | metagenome-assembled genome bin X288_Common_Brushtail | reverse complement strand
GTATAAGATCTCCCATTTTCCGTCTTCGGATCTTTTTTTGACATGGTAGACCTTGCCGCTTTTTTCTTCGGTTTTCTTTGCCGAAGTCTTCTTTTCTTTTGCCGGCTCTGAACTTACCTTTGCCATATTCACTCTCCTCCTTTTTTTCTTTATGATACCAAAAAAGTGCGTTAAAAATGGAAAATCGGCGAGTAAAAACTTGCTTTCTTCCAAAGATATGTTATGAAATTTCTATTCAACGTCTTTCAGCGACGGATCTTTCAGCAGCACCTGTCAAAGCATCCATGAAAAACTGATTCTGATCTTCGGTGCCGAAGGTGGACGATGTCACCTCGATGACTTCGGGATCGTCTTCGCTGTAATCGTAGTCCTGCCAGTCGTGTCCCATGTTGAAGCAGACCATGTTACAGTTGTAGTTTGCCCATGCGACCGGCCAGTATCCTTCGTTTCAGCATTCGTCGGGTCTCCTCGCCGCCGTGTTCGCCTGCATCCGTAAACTCTCCGCACACGGAACACTCTCTTCAGTGTTCGGTCTCGTTGCGCTTCAGAACATATTCGTGTTCGTGGCTGCATCCGTTTGTAAATACCGCCGTTGAAAAAAGCACGGCCAGGGCCGCAATCAAAACGATCGTTTTTCCTTTTGCTCCTTTCATGACAACATTCTTTTCGTTCGTCCGGTTTATGATGTCAAAAAAGAGCCGTGTGCACACGGCTCTGTCGGATCATTTTTTAATCAGTCGTTTGCGTGTTGGGCAACTTCTTTTTCCATGGTCGGAATGACGTCTTCCATCTTAATCTCGGGAAACTCGTGCGTTGCCTTGGGATTGCGGATGATGTAGTTTCCGACGAGATAGCATTTGATTCCTGCCATGAGGGCGCATTCCGCATCTTCGTAGGTGTCGTTTCCGAAGAGGATGACTTCCTCAGGTTTCAGATTGAACCTTTCGAGAAGATCGGTGAAGTATTTCGGATTGGGTTTGCAGTAATAGGAGTTTTCGTAATAGGTGACGTAGTCGAAATCGTCGAAGGTGAGACCGAGAAATGACAATCTGACATGCGTCGCCGTTTCGGGGAAGATCGGATTGGTCGAAAGGATGGCGTGTCCGGTGAGTTCCCTCGCTTTTTCGACGATGGGTTTGGCGAGAGGGTTGTCTTCGCAGAACTGTTTGGATGCTTTGAACTCGTTTCCGTAGAATTCGTTGAAGACGGGAATGTCTTCCAGACTCTTTTCTCCATAAACCGTCGCAAAGTATTTCCAAAAGGCATCATAGTTGGTCATGCTTCCGTCATTCTGCTTCATGACTTCGGCGCCCATGTAGATTGTTTTGATCATTTTATTTCTGTCGTCATAACCGAGACGTTTCACTTTTTCGTGAAGCATGACCATGTATCCCATGGCGAAAGTGTTTTCGTCCATGGGCAACAAGGTGCCGTCCAAGTCGAAGAAAACTGCTTTGATCATTTATCGATATTCTCCAGGTTGAATGTATCCAAATACGACATAACGCTTTCGGCAACGTTCTTCAAAGTGTTGCCGTCCATCGGGTTAGCTATGCCAGCTTCTTTCAAAAGTTTTCTGAAAGGAAGGGTTCCGCCGAGTCTGCAGAATCTGAGGTATTTGTCGAATGTCCCTTCTCTGTCTCCAAGGCTTTCCGTGAAGAATTCCAAAGCGACGACCTGTGCGATCGTGTAGTCGAGGTAGTAGAGAGGATTTTGGAAGATGTGGTGCTGTCTGACCCACCAGGCTCCGCTTTCGAGATAGGGGATCTCGTCGTAGGTGAGATGGGGGAGATATTGTTTTTCAAGCGTTCTCCAGTATGCTTTCCTTTCGGCATGGTTCATGTCGGGATGCTCGTAGCAGTAGGTTTGGAAGGCGTCGACTATGCATCCGTAAGGGATGAAGGTGATGGCGTCGCACAGATGCTGGTATTTGTATTTTTCGGTGTCTTCCTTGAAGAATTTGTCCATCCAGGGATAGGTGAGGAATTCCATGGACATCGAATGCATTTCGCAGCATTCGAGGCCCGGTGCCCTATAGGAAGGAACAGTCTGCTCTCCTCCGAGGAATCCCTGAAGGGAATGTCCGAATTCGTGAGTCAGAGTGTCGACATCGTCGCTTGTTCCGTTGGAGTTGGCAAAGATGATCGATGTCTTCAGTCCGGGCAGATATTCCATGTATCCGCCGCCCGCTTTGCCAGGTCTTGCGTCGAGATCCATGCATTCGTGGTCGACCATGAAATTGAAATAATGTGAAGCGACGGGCGAAAGTTCGGCATACATTTCTTTTGCCGCATTGACCATCTCGCCGGTCGTTCCTTTGGGAGTCGGATTGCCGGATTTGTAGAAAATGCTGTAGTCGTGGAAGGTGGTGCTGTCTCCGTATCCGAGTCTTTCCTTCTGTGTGGCGAAGATCTTTTCGGAGAGGGGAACGATGTAGGTGAGGATCTTCTCTCTGTAGACGGAGGCATCATCCTTGTTCCAGTCGAGTCTTCCCATTCTGTCATAGCCCATCTGGACGTAATTTTCATAGCCGAGAGTCTGGGCTATCTTTGTCCTGACCTTGACCATGCGGTCGTAGATGTCTCCGATCTCGTCATCGTTTTCTTCGTAGAAAGCCCAGACCTTTTTGTTGGCCTCGCTTCTGACCGCTCTGTCGCTCGACTTGGTGTATTTGCCCATCTGGGAGATGGAAAGCTTCTTTCCGTCAAACTCGATGAGAGCTCCGGAAATGAGATTGGTGTACTGGCTGGCGAGTTTGTTTTCTTCGACCAGATCGTTGACGATGGCAGGCGAGAAAGTCTTCATCGACTGAGCCGTCTGTTCGAAGAAAAGTGAACCAAATTCTTCTTCGAGTTCTTTTCTGTACTGCGAATTGTATAAAGCGGAATCGACCATGTTGCTGGCCTCCGAAACAAAAGGAGAGATCTCGTCCATGAGATCGGTCAGTTCCGAATAATGCTCGTCTTTGGTATTGCAGGTGTGTCTGATGTAGATGAGCGCAAACGCAGTCATGACATCGTCGGAAAGAACGAAATATTCCTTGACGGCTGCGATTGCTTCGTCGGCAGAGGAAGCATTGCTGATTCTGTCCGCCAGCGAGTGAAGTTTGTCGACTATTTCGTCTTTATCCGGTGTTTGCACGGGAACATCCGAGAGTTTTCCGAATTCTCCAGTAAAATGTTGAATCATAATAACCTCCTCAAAACAACGTTAGATATTTTACTATCGATTGGCCGAAATCTCACCTTTTTGTGCTTGATAAAACTTTTAATTGACATTATTCGTTCTTTTGTCGCATTTCAAAATGTGCTGAAACGTGGTCTTTTTCGCCTGGAAACCTGACTGAAAGAAGTCTTCATAAACGCCAAGAAAATGAAATTCAGAGTCTCATTACAAAAAACCTTATTGAAACGAATAAAAGTGGTTTGCCTATCAAGTTGGTAAAAGTCAATCAAATAATCTTTATCCCTGATTCAACAGCACAAAGCCAACACAAAGTCTTTTGCTTCCCTGGCGTTCAAAATCCGTGCCGTTTTTGCTATGAAATTGCAGATCATCGCAGTCTCTTCGTTTTTCTCCGCTTGTCAAATTAGGTCGTCGCTTTTTCATTCATGTGTTAAAATATCGCGGTGTAATTATTAATAATTAAGAGGTAAAGAATGTCAAAAGAAACGTTCAGTCTCGACTTCCACGGCAAGAAGCTCGTCGTCGAGACAGGCGAAATCGCCAAGCAAGCCGACGGCTCGTGCCTCATCAGGCTTGACGACACCGCCGTATTATGCGCTGCAGTCGGCGCCAAAGAAGCAAAACTGGGACAGGATTTCTTCCCGCTCACGGTCAATTACTTCGAAAGACAGTACGCAGCCGGAAAGATCCCCGGATCCTTCCTCAGAAGAGAGGGAAGACAGTCTTCCAGAGAGACTCTTTATTCCCGTCTCATCGACCGTCCCATCCGCCCCATGTTCCCGGAGGGATATGTCAACGAAACCCAGATCACATGCACCGTCGTCTCCTGCGATCCCGATGCGCCCACCCAGATTGCCGCAATGTTCGGAGCTTCACTTGCTCTCTGCATTTCCGACATCCCCTTTGAAGGACCCATCGCCGGCGTCATCGTCGGAAGAGTGAACGGCGAACTCGTCATCAACCCCACGGTTGAACAAAGAGCACATTCCGACATCGATCTTACCGTCGCCGGAACCGAAGAAGCCATCAACATGGTCGAAGCCGGAGCCGACGTAGTCAGCGAAGAAGACATGCTCGACGCCCTCATGTTCGGACATGAAGCGATCAAAGAACTCTGCAGGTTCCAGAAAGAAATCGTTGCCCAGATTGGAAAAGAAAAGAGACCTCTGAACATCTATCAGATCGATCCCGATTTCAAAGCCTTCTGCCTCAACTACATCGGCGAAGGACAGAGCAAGACCCAGCAGCAGAGAATCACCGAAGCCGTTTCCATCTTCGACAAACTCGAAAGACAGAACACGATCGACGCTTTGGAAAAAGAAGTCATCGACATCATCGATGCCAGAGAATACAAGACCCAGCAGCTCCACGACATCGCGGTCAGCGAAGCCAAGGAAGTCCTCGAACAGGTCGTCAGGGATGAGGTCAGAAGACTCATCACCGAAGACAAGATCAGACCCGACGGAAGAAAGGTCGACGAGATCCGTCCTCTCGACGCCCAGGTCGGACTTCTTCCCAGAGCCCATGGTTCCGCACTGTTCACCAGAGGACAGACACAGGTCCTGTCCGTCTGCACGCTCGGACCCTTGGAAGACGCCCAGATCATCGACGATCTCTCCGGAGACACCTCCAAGAGATGGATGCATCACTACAACTTCCCGCCTTATTCGGTAGGTGAACTCGGAAGATACGGAACTCCCGGAAGAAGAGAGATCGGACACGGTGCCCTCGGCGAAAGAGCTCTCTCCTACGTCATCCCCAGCGAAGACGATTTCCCTTATACGATAAGATGTGTTGCCGACGTCTGCGAATCCAACGGTTCCTCGTCCCAGGCTTCCATCTGCGCATCCTGCATGGCCCTTATGGATGCAGGCGTTCCCATCAAGGCACCGGTCTCCGGCATCGCCATGGGACTTATCACCTCCGGACCTTTGGACGGCAAGCATCCTTATACCATCCTCACCGACATCCAGGGTATGGAAGACCACCTCGGAGACATGGACTTCAAGGTCGCCGGAACTCCCAACGGTATCACCGCCCTTCAGATGGACATCAAGATCAGAGGTATCACCGAAGATGTTCTGAGAGAAGCTTTGGCCCAGTCGAAGCCTGCCAGAAAACAGATCCTCGAAGTCATGCTCAACGCCATCCCCGAACCCAGACAGGAACTCTCCGAATACGCTCTCAAGATGAAGAGATTCAACATCCATCCCGACAAGATCAGGGAGGTCATCGGAAGCCAGGGCAAAGTCATCAACGGCATCATTGACGACTGCAACAAGGAAGTCAAGATCGACATCAACGACGACGGCAGAGTCATCATCTACTCCGTCAACAAGGATATGATCGAAAAGGCCTACGACGAAGTCATGGGCATCGCCAAAATCCCCGAGATCGGAGAAGTCTACGACGCCAAGGTCGTCAGGATCGAAAGTTACGGAGCCTTCGTCAACCTCTTCGGAAACACCGACGCTTTGTGCCATATCTCCAAACTCGACTGGAACAGAGTCGAGAAGGTCGAGGACGTCTGCCACCTCGGCGACACCCTCAAGGTCGTCATCACCGGAATCGACGCCCAGGGCAAAGTCGACGCCTCCCACAGGGAATTCGTTCCCAAGCCCGAAGGCTACGTCGACCATCCCGACCGTCCCAGAAGCAAAAAGCCTTACAACAAGCACTGACAACTGACGAACAAAACAAAACTGCCGCTTAGCAACGGCAGTTTTTTTGTTGGTTTCGAATTATCTGTAAAAAACAACTTTATATTTCGAAAATCAAATTGTTGTGAAAAAGTCGCCGTCATATTCGTCGTATCCGCCTTGGATGAAGTTCATGTCGGACCTTGTGTCCATCCACATACCTTTCGTACCGGCCGCATATAAGGCATAGCTGTAGGTTTCGACGGCGTTTGTTATGACACCCTCTTCTATGGTCATCACCGCCGACATTTCCGTCGTCTGCGAGATCATCGTGGGGTCTTCCTCCTCGTATTCAGTGAACGTGAAAGAGAAGGAAAGTTCTTCTCCGGGAATCTCTAAGATGGTGATTTCGGACGAGTAAAGCTCGTTCGGATTCAAAAGATAATACTCGATCGATTCGAGATTGTTTTTCGCTTGATAGGCACAACCGACCGTCAGATATTTCTCGAGGTCGACGCTGCCCAAAGGAGTCGATTCGGTTGAAGAAACGGTTCCGTCTTCTTTGATCACCCGGTAGAAATCGGTATCGTCGTAATAGTTGTACGTTTCGTACAGGTAGGTCGAACTTTCTTCGTAAGAGACGGTCTCAAGCTGGACCGTCATCTCTTTTCCTTCATGGGTGTATCTCTCCATGGTGAAATCGTCGGTGTAGGCGATAGTCAAAGGGTCGTCGGGATCGCTTGTCAGATAGGAAATGCTCACGGTCGCCGACGATTCGTTTCTCTTTGGATGTCCTTCGGCCTCTTCTATTTTGGCAATGAAGGCATCCATTTCTTCCTTAGTCAGATTGGTGATCTCGGTCGAAGGAGAGGAAGAATCCGGCGTCGAATCCACAGTTAAGCTTTCCGAAGAACTCGATTCGGAGGTGCTTGAAGACGAATCTTGAATCGAGCTTTCCAAAGTGCCTGAATCAGGCTCGTTTGAAACGGAAGAAGATTCTCCGGAGCATGAGGCGAGGATGAATATCAATCCTGACAAAAGTAATTTTTTCTTCATGATCGATCCTCGTTTAGTCAACTATGTAGTAATAATGGATTGCGTAGTCGGAAGTTTCCATGACAAGACATGAGAAGTCCTTGCTGACATAACAACTTACATAGTTGTAGTAATCCTTTCCGTCGAATGTGAGAGTGAAATAATTCTCGTTCATCGTGAAAGTGAATGTGTCGGCAGGGTACGTGGTTTCGCCGACAGTCTGAACGATCTGTCCGGTGTAATCTTTGCTGAACGAAATGAGATTAGTATAGTTGTAAATCGACATGTCGCAAAGGAACGAATGTGCGCAGAGGAACTCGAAGTATTCGTTTTGGGAAGCTGCTGCCGCAACCGTGCAGTTGAGGACTTTCGTAACTCCTCCCGCAGCCAGAGTGATGGTCGTACTTCCGGCTGCCAGCGCATTAATGACAAGATCGTTGTGTTCGTCCGAACTTGCCGTGAGAACTGATTCGTCACCTACGACTATCGAATATTCCTGACTGGCGGTCGAAGGCAGAACGTCGACTTCGATAGTGTATGTTTCTCCGGCAGTGAGCTGCGTGAGATCGGTTGCAGTCGAGACCCAGATGCTCGAGACCTGTTCGACGACCTTCACTTCTTTTGATACCTGAAGCATCTGATAGACGCCGTTCACTCTTCCGAGATATTCGAACGTTATCGTTGCCGATCCGGCACCCGCAACATTGAAGTAGGAGCCGCTCAGTTCGATGACGTTTGAATCGGAAGTGGAAACGGGAGTGAAATAGAATTCGTCGAAAACAGCTTTGGCAGGCGAATATGAAACGGGTTTTGCAAAGAGATAGGAAGCTGTAGTGGGTATGCTTGAAGCATCGACGACTTTTCTTGAACCATCCATGATGTCTATCGAATCGACGGAAGAAAGGAAATAATCCGTGGGTTCGGGAATGTCTTCGGGTTCTGCTTCTCTTTCTCCGTATTCGAGCGTGACAGTGTCTTTGCTGACTGTCGAATAAGCATCATCAGGGTCGTCTGTTCTTACGTCATCAAGAGAATAGACGGTTGAATAAGACATCAACCTTTCGCTATCAACAACAAATTGGATATCGTAAGAATAGGTCATGGTATCGTCCAAATCTCCGCTTACCGTATAGTGGAAAGATAAGGAATAAGATATTGACCCGTCTTCGTTTTTACATATGTCGAATGCTGATGCACCGGTCTGGGACGCATAAGCGTTGTTGATGACGTTTGAGTCGATGAACTGGGCAAGGGCAGTCGAGGCCTGCATGGTGAGTGCTTCTTCGGCATCTGAAGTGAGAAGATAATCTCCTTCTTCAAGCCCCATTGAAGCGGCTTCGGCATCGATGTCGAAAACATATGAGAATCCGGCTTCGTCATTCGAGGTCTCGTAATCACTGACTTGATAAAGGAAATCCACTCCGACAGAATTGCCTGCATCCGACATCACCTTTTCGTTTCTAATCTCGGAGACTTTGGCAAAGCTTTCGGAAGAAGTCTGGACACCGTTCTCCGTTGTTATCACGGATCCGGAAGAAGACGACTTGACGTCGGAATGCATGCTCAATGTTTCGTAGACTAGTTTTTCATAGTTGTTTGTCTGATTTGTTTCCGTTCTGTATTCTTTGGAAACACCTTTCTCGTTGCGTGCGAGATTTGTAAGTAGAGTTATTGCACTTTCTGCCGAAATACTTGTTTCATCTTCAGATGATGATGTGCTGCTGTCTTCAGATGAAACATCGTCCGAAGAACTGATGTCACTGGAATTTTTGCTGTCGGTTGAGGAGGAATCCCCTGTCGTGACGTCGGAATAACCGCTTGCGCTGTCCGATGATTCGGAAGATGTATTGTCTCCACAACCTGTCAGAATCAAAGGCAGCAGGGCCAGTGCGTACAAGAATTTTCCACTTTTCATGCCAATCTCCTTTCGGCCACTTTTTGTAGTATAGCCAATAGTTTATACCAAACTTAGAAATTTCTCTGACGAAACAAGAAAAAGTGCAAAGAAACGTTGTTTTTGGTGTCAGTCTGCGAGTTCTTTTTGTCATCGGAAATCCGAACTCTTGGGATGTTTTATTTGCTTTTAGTGTTCGCATATGTTGCTTTTTATATTCATATTTGTTAATTAGACATGATTTGATAAAATATTAGATATTAATTTGGAGGCTCCAAATGAATAAAAAGATATTGACTGCCGTTCTCATACCCACAATTACTGCAGGTTGTCTGTTTTCCTGTAACCAGTACGTTACTGGAACCATCTATTTTGAACTCAACGGCGGATCTTTCCCCGAGTCATTCGGCGTAACCTATCTGACTGGAAAGGCGGGAGAAAAGATCGAAGTCGACATTCCCGATCCCACCTATGACGGATACTACTTTGTCGGATGGTATGAAAAGAATGCCGACGGAGAATACCGTTCCATCCACACATATCTCGACGATAACGGAAACGAATACTACCCGTATCCTTACGGAACCGATACCTGGTATGCCTATTTCGAACCTCTTTCGACGATAACCTTCGATCTCACCGAAGGTGCCGACAGAAACGGACAGATAATAGCTCCCTCTCTTTCTTCTTCCAATTTTTCCGGAAACGTCCTGAACGGCTACGTCACCAAATCGATTCCTTCCGAATCCTATCTGCCTACGGCAACCGCCGACTATCTTTATTTTGATTACTGGTACACCGAATATCCTCTGATTGCCGAAGATGATGAAAATGGTGTCACCCACTATGTATACGATACGGCCGAAGAAAAAGGCCAGTATGAATTCGCCACCCAGTTCGGAACGGACGGCATGTCCTTCCCGGACATAGACGGGCTCACCCTCTATGCGGCATGGACCGAATATCCGACGGTCACCGTCCACACAGGAATCGATGAAATCCCCGATTTCTCCTTCCAGCTTGCCATCGGCGAATGCGTCGGAGATTATCTTGTTCCAGCTTTTGAGGAAAGCACCGGTCTCAATCTCAATGCCGAAGGATACAAGTATTATCCTTCCACCACCCAGGAGAACAGATTCGCAGGATTCTATCTGGACGAAGGATACGCCCAATCCTTTGGATTGGAGACCGAAGTCTACAACCAGGACATCGATCTCTACGTCAAATGGGATCGTCTCCTCACGGTTGAACTCGATTACAACGGAGGCTCCCTGAACGGAGAGACCGGACACGAATTCACCACGTATTACACCGGAGACATTCTCGGAAACGAACTTTACGATTCGTACAAACCCGAGAAACAATATGCGACTTTCCAGTATTATCTCGACCCCGACGGAGAAGTGTTCAATTTCTCAACCGACGAACTTTACGCTCCCTCCGGTTCCAACGTTCTCGTTCTAACGGCTACCTATGACGATTACTCGACGATCGATTACGAGATCGTCTGGCCTACCGGTTATTCCCAGGACAACATCGACAATTTCAATAATACTTACGGAGAACAATACGATCCCAGCGAGCCCAGACAGCCGGG
>X288_Common_Brushtail__coassemble_163_pt1 | contig 10401 bp, 8 predicted proteins | sample X288_Common_Brushtail__metabat2_high_PE_011 | metagenome-assembled genome bin X288_Common_Brushtail | reverse complement strand
CAACGTCAATCCCTACATAAAAGCAAATCCGTGCAAAGGCAGGGTTTCCCACCTCTCAGTTTAACAAGTGAGATGGTAAAATATCATCGTAGCAAAAACAGTAAATGGGGTTAGCATGAAACAAGGATTACTGATTATTCTTTCCGGACCTTCCGGAGTGGGTAAAGGTGTTTTGCGCAAGAAACTGATGCGTGACAACGACCTTGACCTGTTCTTTTCCGTTTCAATGACGACAAGGCCGAAAAGATTCAAGGAAGTCAATGGTCGGGACTACTTCTTCGTGAGCAAAGAAGAATTCGAAAAGCTTCTTGACGAAGACGGACTGATCGAGCATGTCGAATACTGCGGAAACTATTACGGAACTCCAAGAAAACCGGTGGAAGACGCTTTGAACAGCGGAAGGAACGTTCTTCTCGAGATAGAAGTCAACGGTGCTTCCGAAGTCATGGAAAAATACCGTGGGATATACACTCTCGCGATATTCCTGATGCCTCCTTCGGCAGAAGAGCTCGAAAGAAGAATCAAACTCAGAGGATCCGAAAGCGAAGAAGCCGTCGAGCAGAGGCTCGAACAGTCGAAGAAGGAGATGGAGCTCAGCGTCAACTACGACGTCTGCCTGACCAATTACACCGTTTCGAAGACCGCCCTGAGATTCACTCAGGCCGTCAAAAACAGGATCAGATACTGCGAGTCCGTCGAACAAGGTCTTCCCATCGACCCCGATTACGTCATCAAGAGGCCTTGATCGTTTAAATGTTCAAACTGGTGAAAGTTCTCATCGGAAGGAATGCGGTCTCGTTGGACCGCTCTTTCGATTCCAGGACGTCATTGGACACCGTCCATGCCGGCGAACGAGTGTTCGTCCCTTTCGGAGGGTCAAAAAAGACCATCGGTTTCGTCCTTGAAGAACCGGAGATCATTGATCGGGACATAAAGGAATACGAGCAGGAGAACGAAATAAAACTTGCCGAAATAACGGAAGTCGTCGACAGCGAACCTCTTTTGAGCCCGGAACTCATCGAACTTGCAAAGAGGATGGCCGATTACTACAAGACGGATCTCATCAAAGTCCTCTCAACCTTCCTTCCTCCTTCTTTGAAACCGAAGGATTCGGCCTTGAACAAGCCCCAGGCCAAATATGTCGATTTCGTTTTCACTCTCGACAAGGATCCCTCTCTTCTTTCGAAAACGGAAGAGACCCTTTACCGGAAGATCAAAAACGAAAAGGACGGCATCAGAAAAACGGAGATCGGAGCCAAGATTACTCTTTCGAAACTGATCAACAAAGGCTATGTGAAAGTCGAGCCCGTCCAGGTCTCGAGGATACCTCAGCTCGTCGCCGGCAAAATGCAGAATTTCGTTCTGACGGACGAACAGACGAGATGTCTCAACGAGATAAAAGAAAGCGAAGACAGGACTGTCCTTCTTGAAGGAGTGACGGGAAGCGGCAAGACCGAGATATACATGCAGTTGGGAGAAGAGTATCTGAAAAAGGGATACGGCGTTTTGATTTTGATCCCGGAAATTGCTTTGACGGATCAGACCGCATACAGATTCTCATCCTTCTTCAAGGACGCCATCTCGATCTTGAATTCCTCTCTCTCGGATTCGAGAAAGTATGACGAATACACCAGGATCAGAAACGGAGAGACGAAGATAGTTCTGGGAACAAGATCGGCCATATTCGCGCCGGTCCAGAACCTCGGTCTCATCATCATCGACGAAGAGCACTCCTCCTCCTACAAGCAGGACAACGCTCCTTTCTACGATGCAAGACAGGTCGCCTTGATGAGAAAGGATCTCGAAGGCTGCAAAGTCGTTTTCGGTTCCGCGACTCCGAGGATCGTCGACAGGGCAAAGGCCGACAGAGGCATATACAGACTGGTCACCCTGAACCAGAGATTCGCTTTGAATCAGGACAAAGACCTGATCATGGTCAACATGAACGACTCCGCAGCATTTGATCCGAGAAAATCCTCTCTTATTTCAAGTAGGTTATTCACTGAATTGGAAAGAACAATTTCAAATCACGAACAGGCAATGGTTCTTATTAACAGAAGAGGTTATTCGCCTTTCTTCATGTGCAGCGACTGTTCGAAAGCTTTGATCTGTCCCAACTGCGGCATACCTTTGAATTACCACAAGAGGGACAACACCGTCAGATGCCACCACTGCGGATACCAGATAAATGCGGCGGAAGCCGAATGCCCCGACTGCCATTCGCACAGGTTCTACACTCTCGGTTACGGAACGGAAAGAGCGGCAGAGGACATCCAGGCTTTTCTTCCTAACGCCAGGATACTCCGTCTCGATTCGGACATAACCGGAAACGAGAAGAGACACTCGATACTGAGAACCTTTGCGGACGGCGACGCCGACATCCTCGTCGGAACGCAGGTCATCGCCAAAGGACACGATTTCAAAAACGTCACTTTGGCCGCGATGCTGGATGCCGATTCTTCCCTCAGACTTCCGACTTATCTTGCAAACGAAGAAACGTTCGATCTGATATCCCAGTTCGTCGGAAGATCGGGAAGGGACAAGAAAAAGGGAACCATCCTCATCCAGACCTACAATCCGGAAAACGAAGTCATATCCCTGGCTTCCAGACAGGATTACGAATCCTTCTATTCGATGGAGATGGCAGAAAGAAGGATGTTCCAGTATCCTCCATACGTCTATCTTGCAAAGATCGTCTTCAAAGCCTTGGACGATGACAGATGCGAGGATGTCTCCTACCTTGTCAAAAACGATCTGGTTTCCAAACTCGGAAACAAAAGAATCAACATTTACGGTCCTTCAAAACCGTACATTCCGCACATCAACGGCAGATATTACCGTCATATCTTGTTAAAATATAAGTCACCGGATGAATTGAATCTTCTTCTGAAAGATTTGAAACTCATCAGGCTCGCAAACAAAGATGTTGAGATAGTCGTCGACATAGATCCCACGGCCGACAGCATCTGAAGGAGAATAACATGGTTTTGGTTTCTCTCAGGGGATACGATCACATCGAACTCATCCGCATCACCAAATCACTTCACAAAGGATTGGCCGAGATTCTCGGATGCAACAGGGAGGATCTCGTCTTTTACGCACCCGAATCCTTCATCATCCACGAAGGAGCGGAACAGACATCCTTCTTCCTCGACATCGAAATAGAAGCTCCCGAAAAGTACAGGGGAAAGGAAGACGAGATCGTCGAGTTCCTCAAAAAGTCGCTCGAAGAAATCGTCATCCACTTCAGAGTCCTTTTCACCTATTTCGACGAAAGCAACGAAAGGGTCTTCTTCAACGAGGATTACCCCAGATTCATGAACGACTCGAACACCGTCAAAGTCGACGAACACGATCATGACGATGACGAGGAAGAGGACGGGGAAGAAGAGGAAGAAGACGACGTTTATTACGGAAACATACTCAGCGCATACGACAGTTACATGGCGGAACATCCCAATGCCACCGCCGAAGAAATCACCGATTTTTTAAACAAGCAGACCGAAAAGGAAGGAGGCAAGTAAAATGGACGATTCGGTATTCGATGAACTCATCATTCACAAACCCAACACTTATTTCTACGACGTGACGAAGCTGTTCTCGGACGGAGAGGCTTTCTCCTACGCCATCGACAGGATGGTGGAGGAGCTAGGAGACGTATCCGACGTCACCAAGATCGTCTGCCCCGCCGAAGACACCACATTCGCGGCATCTTTGGCCTACAGGCTCCATGTCGGACTGGTCATTCTCAATCCCTATGACGGACTGATCAGCGCAGACGGCGTTATCGAAGCCGGAGACAAGGCACTGATCGTCGGAACCGCCTTGTGCGGAGGATCCCTTTACTACTCCATGTACAACCTCATCGTCGAAAGAGGGGCCGAAGTCGTCGGTCTGGCATTCCTTCTTGAAAAACTCTTCCACAGGGGACGCTACAAACTCATGGATCTGATCTCGCAGGCTCTTCCCTACGGCGTCAAATCCGTCATCAAGTACGGAGTCACGATCGGAAACTACGTCAGATTCGACTGCTCCGCACACGGACTCGGAATCAGGGAATTCAGGGTCCTGAGAGTCATGGACGATGAGATCGGAATCAACTGGTTCGACGGTCCGACTCCCTGTGAAAAGATATTCCCGAATACGAGAATCATCGAAGTGTCACAGGACAAGATGCACTGGTTCAAATACCGTCCGTAAGCATCAGTTTCAAATCTTCCGAATCGTTTTCTTTCTTTTCTTCCGAAATGGGGATGAGGATGGAAATGCGGAAGATGTCGTCTTCCAAAGATATATTTACGTTGCCTTCGTATTTGCCGCTTATATATTCGATCGACCTAATTCCGAATCCGTGATAGGACGGATCGTCTTTTGTCGATACCGGTTTTCCGTCCGCGAAAGTCAGATCGTGATGACAGTAGTTTTCTTCCGTTATCGAAACGAAACCGTTGATGACCGAGACGTAGAGTTTGATGATCTTGAAATCTTCTTCCTCCGTTTCCAAAGCTTCCACTGCGTTGTCGAGGATGTTTCCGAAAAGGGATGAGAGGTCGGTGTCCGACATGAAGGACATGGATTTGCCGTCGATGATGTATGTCAGCCTTATTTTCTTCGACACGCACAGAAGTCCCTTCTGCGTGATGATAATGTCGAGCGCATCGTTTCCCGTTTTGGCGAATGACGAATATATGTCGAGGTTCTCGCCAATCTCCGCCAAAGCTTCCTTCTGTTGGCTGCCGCTTGTGGATCCAAGAACCAGGAGCTGGTTCTTCAAATCATGAAACTTCATATTCAGAATATCGGTTGTTTCTTTTGAAAGTTCTTGTTGTTTAGCTTGTAAATCGATAAGCTGTTCCAAAGTCTGCTTGTCGTTTTCCAAATGTTTGTTGTGCTCTGTCACTTTGATGATGTGAGGATAACCAATCTGTATGAGAAGACCGGCCAGTGCGAGCAGATCCGCATAAATGTAATAGTAGAGCGAATTATGGTCGTAGAGAGGATAAAGCTGAGCAAGAAGCCATACTGCAAAAAGGATCACGACGGCGGTGATGAACGAAAACGGATGGCGGCTGTCAAACTCGACATCCACGTTTGCAAAGTGCAGCACGAGGAACAGTATTAAATAAACCGCCGCAAACGTTCCGAAATATATGGCAAGCAATGCGTCCTGAGGCATTCCAAGCACCGTTTCCTCCCCTATCGCATAAAAGATCAGAAAGGACGAATCCCAGGCTATGTGCTGAACCGTGAAGGAGGCCACCCCTCCGAATATCAACTGTATCGGTTTCACCTTGTATATGAAAGCACAGGCCGCGATCATTATCGCCAGAACTATCAGATATGAAACATTGATTTCGCCTATCTTCACTTCCCCGAGCCAGTAAAGAGGAATTGCAACAACGGCGATCAGTATCGACGCCAGCCAAAAACATTTCCTTTTCGGCGAGCGGTGCATCAGTATAAGCATCGGTATGTAAAGCTCGTAAAAGAAGGCCAGCATTCCGCCAATCACAATGTTCGGAATAAGTGTGCTTTCCATTAATCAAGTCCTCTGCTATCAATGATATTATGCGAGTAATATTCATTCAGTTTGCTAAGAACATCTTTTTTATAACTTCTTGAAATTGGTATTCTTGCGCCTGAATCGAGAACTATGTTCTGGGAATCGAAGTATTTGACTTTCGACAGATTGATGAGCTGTCCTCCGTTGCAACGGTAGAAGGTCCGGCCGTCCATCGATTTTTCGATGCTTTTCAAAGAACCGCGGAATTTAACGCCGCTTCCGTCCGTTTTGTGGATGACGACGTCGTGCCCGTCCATGTCGATGTACTCGATCTCCCTGTTGTAAAACTTCATCTGCACTCCCGTGACGTTTATGAAGAAGAAACTGTTGTCGTTGGACGAAAGGTTTCTGCTAATCTTGGTCATTACCATGTAAAAGTCGGCGTAGGTTATCGGTTTCAGGATGAAATCGAGGGCGTTGACCTTGTAGCCTTCGATGGCATACTGGGAAAGATTGGTCACGAAGACGAGCATCATCTCGCAATCTTTTTCCCTCATCATTATCGCGGTATCCATGCCGTTGATGCCGGGCATGTCTATGTCCATGAAAACGACGTCGAAAGCATCCAGATCCGATTCGAGGAAATCGTAACCGTTGGAAAACACCCGGTGTTGGAACAAAGCACCTTTTTCGGCCTCATATCTTTCCGTTATGGAAATGAACTCCTCGGCTACGGATTCTTCGTTTTCGACGATCGCAATTCTGTATTTTGTCATATAGAACAATATGTGTATGTAGAACAAAAATATTTTAATACCTTATTCGGTCAGTTTGTGAAAGCCCTTGCAATTTTTGTCATCGATGACGCAGATTTTGTCATTTGGAAAGCGCTTACTCAAAAAAGAATCTATATTTTTTATGAATTCAACCCTTTTGGGGATAAAACGGGTTGAAAAACAAGGAGGACATTACAAGAATGTCAAAAACTAAAATCGTTCGCGGTCTTGGAATGACATCCATCCTTCTTCTGTCTGCATCAATATGTGCGGCAACCATCATGGAGTACTATGCGTCTCCTCTTGACGAGCTGTTAGGCACGCAAAGCTACACGTATGAGACCGAATATTCGGAAGACGAAGAAGACAGCTGGAATTTCAAGTCCGACCTGACGTCGGGCGAAGTCGCATTCAATGCCTACAAGGATTTCGCTCTCGAAGAATCAAAAGAAGCTTTTGCTCTTTTGAAGAATGAGGCAATCGACGGCAACGGAACAAAATCGCTGCCGCTTCAGTCGTCATCTCCCAAAGTGACGCTCTTTGGCGGAAGAAGCTATGCTCCCGTCTACGGAAACAGCGCAGGTTCGATAGCCGATAAGGGAACCGTCGAAAACGGAAACACCATCACGGAATGCTTCCAAAATGCCGGCTTCCAGCTCAACCCCAGCATGCTTTCCACCTACGAGTCCTACTTCAGCACCCAGACATGGGGCGGAAGCGGATACGGTGCCGTTCCTCCGGAATACACCTCTTGGACATCGACCACCGACATTCCCGAACTTTCACCTTCGGAACTTGCATCGGTCAACGCCAATTATGCAGCCGACTACAATGAGTATTCGGATGCTGCGATCGTCGTTCTGGGACGTCCTGGCGGAGAGAGCAAAGAGTATTACCTCGGCGAAGAAGGCCTTGACGACGGCGTGACCACCACGACCGGCAACATCATGGGTCTCTCTTCCGAAGAAAAAGAAATCATCGAAGAAGCCAAGAAGTGCTCCGACAACGTCATCGTTTTGATCAACTCGACCAACACGATGGAGTTCAAGGAACTCAAGGACGATGACGACATCGACTCCATCCTTTGGATCGGATTCCCCGGCGCCTACGGATTCCACGAAGTCGCAAACACGCTTCTCGGAAAAACCAATCCATCCGCGGCACTCGGCGACATCCTTCCCACCAACGGAGCCACGGCACCTGCAATGCAGTCCTTCGGAAACATCCCCTGGGCCAATGCGAGCGACTTCACCGGCGATCAGAACGTCAACTCCTACCTCATTGAGGCAGAAGGCATCTACACCGGATACAGGTATTACGAGACCAGATACTACGACATCGTCACCGACAGGGGAACAAACCCCGCTTCCGCAAGTGCAGGAACCTACACGACCGGAGAAGGCGCACTTGCCACAACGGCCGGCACCTGGAACTACAGCCAGGAAGTCGTCTATCCCTTCGGTTACGGACTCAGCTACACGACCTTCGACTATCACCTCGATTCGGTGAACATCCTCGGTTCGAAAGAGACTGCCGAAGTCACCGTCACGGTCACCAACACCGGAGACGTCGCGGGAAAGACCCCCGTCCAAATCTATGCCCAGGCTCCTTACACGGATTACGACATCCAGAACAACGTTGAAAAGAGTGCCATCCAGCTCCTCGACTTCGAGAAGACCGACACCATCAACCCCGGAAGCAGCCAGACCATCACGATGAACATCGATCTCGGAAACCTCGCTTCCTACGACTATACCAATGCAAAGACGTACATCGTCGATCCCGGAGACTACTACCTCACGGTCGGATCCGATTCGCACGATGCTCTCAACAACATCCTCGCCTATCAGGGATACACCGCCGATCACGACGGAATGGACTATGACGGAGACGCTTCCGAGGTCTACGAATGGACCTGGGGCGGAGACGTCGATGCCAAGACCTTCTCCGTTTCCAAATACGGAGCCCAGATCACCAACCAGCTCTCCGACGGAGACTACAGCATGGATCTCAATTCATTCGAGGGATATGAGAACACCGTCACCTACCTCACCAGAGAAAACTGGGACGGAACCTTCCCCGAATCCTATGCAGGGCTTTCGGCCACCGGAAGAGTCAAAGAACTTCTCGCCGACGACTTCATCGCCCTCGAGACCAATGAAGACACTTCCGAATTCGAATGGGGAGTCGACAACGATCTCACCATCAACGATCTGAAGGGTGCGGAATGGGACGACGAAAGATGGGATGACCTGGTCGACGAAGTCTCCATCGACGAATTCCTCACTTTCGCAGCCAACGCCTTCCACAACATCCAGGAGATCCCCTCGGTCGGCTACCTCGGAAACAATGCCGACGATGGCCCGGGCGGATCCGATTCGCATTACGTCAGCGAAGGTACTTATCAGGGAGAAGCATGGTCCGACGCCGAAGATTACGCAAACCTCGGAACCAGAGTCTGCCCCTCGCAGCAGAACCTCGCCTACACTTGGAACAAAGTCCTCGCATACGAAAACGGAGAACTCATCCTCGGCGAGACCTCGCTCATCTTCAACCTCCCCATCATGATCGGTCCTGGTGCCAACATCCACCGTCACGGATATAACGGAAGAGGCGGAGAATATTATTCGGAAGACCCCGTCCTTTCCGGATACATCGGATCGGCCGAAGTCCAGGGTGCCCAGTCCAAGGGATGCCTTGTCAACATCAAACACGCAGCTTTCAACGATCAGGAAATCAACCGTTCCGGCATCGCAGTCTTCATGAACGAACAGAAGGCAAGAGAGCTCGAGCTCAGAAACCTCGATGCCATGTTCGAAGCCAAAGGCAAACCCGCGGCCTTCGAAGATAATGCCGAATATGACGACACCTATGTCGATTATGCATACGGCGTCATGACTTCCTACAACAGAATCGGAGCCGTCGCTTCCTCCGCCAACTACAACATGATGGTCAACATCATGAGAGAAGAATGGGGCTTCAAGGGATACAACGTCACCGACTTCACCGGTGTCGCCCTCAAGGCTTCTCCCAAGGAATCCATTCTTGCCGGAACCACCGCATTCTGCGGATTCGGAACATCGGTTGACTACTGGTCTGAATCGAATTTCATCAATGACTACGACCAGTGCGCAGCCATCAAGCAGAACATCAAATACATCCTTTACTCGCTTGCCAACTCCAACGCCCTGAACGGAGTCAACTCCTCCACGGTGAAAGTCAGCCTCATGACATCCTGGAGAGCTCTCTACATCACGCTGATCACGATCTTCGGAGTCGCAACGGCCGCATGCCTCGTTCTGTATGTCATCTTCGAGATCCAGAACGGCAAAAAGGAGGCTAAGTAACAATGTCCAACTTCATCAAGAAACAGACGGTCACTTCATGGATCTTGTGTGGATCCATCGTGGCAGGCCTTGTCGCCTTCATCATCTTCCTCGTCAACTCCTGCTCCGGTTACTATGCGGGATCCTCGATCGACGCTCTCACCCTGACGTTCTCCATCCTCTATCTCGTCGGTGCAATCGCCCTCTTCATCTGCAAGGATCTCATCAGTAAACTCGGAAAGGCTGGTAACTGGATCGAAACGGCCGCTTATCTCGTCCTTGCACTCTTCCTTTCGCTTGCGGTCGTCTTCCTCATCAACTCCAGAACCGAACTTGCCGGCGACGTCTACTTCATCCCCGGCATGTCCACCGACGCCAAGGAAAGTGCCATCACCGTTTCCTTCGTCGCTCTCGCCTTCTACATCATCTCCTTCATCGCCCTCGTCGTCTGCGGATTCAGAAGCAATCGTGCCGCACCCGCAGAACACACGTCCGCCGAGAGTGCCAAATAAAACTTAGACAGGTCTATTCCTGCAAGACAAAACAACCCTGCCCACCTCCCGAAAGGGAGGCCTGCAGGGTTTTTTGTTTGTACGAAACCCGGCTTTGTTTGTAAAAAGGCTTAACAGATATAACTCAAGTTGCTTCCGATTCAGACCTGTCAAATTAACCTCAAAGTACTTCACAAAAGACTTGAATATCATTGATCGGCCGGCTCGATTTTTTCACAAAATGGAATTAAAAGTACCCGACATCTTGGTTAGTGTATGGGTGTAAAGGAGGCACAACAACGGAG
>X288_Common_Brushtail__coassemble_160_pt1 | contig 10420 bp, 6 predicted proteins | sample X288_Common_Brushtail__metabat2_high_PE_011 | metagenome-assembled genome bin X288_Common_Brushtail | reverse complement strand
TTCCTCTTCTCTGGAACGATTGCCGGATCGGTCTCTTTTGCCGATCCTAATCCCGAAATCGACAAGGAAAGAGTCGTTTCCGCATGCAGATTCGCATGCATCGGCGACGAGATCGAAAGAGACTTTGCCGAAGGATACGATACGGTTCTCGGCGAAAAGGGACAGACCGTTTCCGGAGGACAGAGGCAGCGTCTTTCCATTGCCAGAGCCGTTTACAAGGATCCCGATCTTCTGATTATGGACGATTCCCTTTCGGCGGTCGACGCCTCGACCGAGAAGGAGATCCTCGACAACATCAGAAGGGACAGAAAGGGAAAGACGACGATAATCGTCGCCCACAGGATTTCCGCTCTCGAAAGAATGGACAAGATCATTTGCATGGACGGAGGAAAGATAATCGGTTTCGGAACGCACGACGAACTTTATTCGTCTTTGAAATTCTACAGGGACATTGCTGACATGCAGGAACTCGAAAAGGAGATCGTTTGATATGACGGCGCAATACGACGATACCCAGCAGTCAACGTACACCTTCAGGGACGGAAAGATCTTGAAGGCCTTGTGGCGTTTCTTCAAGCCTTACCAGACCAAGGTCATCCTTTTGATAATCGCAGATCTTTTCATCAACGCCGCCTTCACCGTCGAGTCTCTGGTCCTCGCATACCTGACCGACATACTGGCTGGCGAGATAATCGTCGAAGACATGTATGCGGCCTGCACCTTCTTCATACTTTTGGACACCGTCCTTGTTTTCGGAGCGTCGATCGGAGCCTATTTCCTCACTCTTTCCCTCAAAAAGACAGGTCAGAGGATCATTTACGACATAAGAAACGAAATGTTCCGATCCATCATGGCTTTGTCGACAAAGCAACTCAGGACCCTGAAAATAGGTTCGTATGTGACCAGGATCACCAACGACACCCAGACGATATCCCTGTTCTTCTCTGATCTTCTTCCCCAGATGTTCAGATCTCTTTCCTCTCTGATCATCATCACGATACTGACCTTCGTCTATACCGGATGGTACGGCTTCATATTCCTGGCCTTCCTTCCGATAGTTTTCGTCCTTTCCTATTTCTTCAGAAAGAGGTCGAGACGCTATTACGCCATCGAAAAGGCGTCGGTTTCCAACATGAACTCCTATCTTTCCGAGTCCTTCTCCGGAATAAAGGTCACCAAGATCTATGCCAACGAGGAAAAGAGGATAAAGGAATTCAACGAAAAGAACGATTCCATCTTCAAATCCTTCATGACAAACCAGAACATGTTTTCCCTGTTCTATCCGATGATGTATCTGCTCCAGATCGTCTGCTATCTGATCATCATCGCCTTCGGATTCCCGGCCGTCATGGCCGGTACCATCACCATTGGTAATTTCCAGATGCTCTATTCGTATTCCGGACAGTTCTTCCAGCCGGTCCAGTCTCTGACCCAGCAGCTCAACACCTTCTCCCAGATCATCACGTCGGCCGAAAGGATCCAGCACGTCTTTGAAATGATTCCCGAAAAGGAAGACGTCGACGAACCCGTCTACAAGGACACCTTCGAAGGCAAGATCGAATTCAGACACGTCTACTTCGCATACGAGGGAGACGACTACGTCCTCAAGGACGTGTCATTTGTCATCCTGCCCGGTCAGGAAGCCGCTTTCGTCGGTGCGACCGGTGCCGGAAAATCGACCATCATCTCCTTGATAACGAGGATCTACGAAGTCAACTCCGGACAGATTCTCATCGACGACGTCGACATCAACGACTACTCGATCGACTGTCTCAGAAAGAACATCGGAGTCATGCTCCAGGACGTCTTCCTGTTCTCCGGAACGATCTACGACAACATTTCTCTTGAAGACAAGAGCATCACAAACGATGAGATCGTCCAGGCTTGCACGGACGTCGGAGCCAACACATTCATCGAAAATCTTCCTAACGGCTATGAGGAAAGGGTGACCGAAAGAGGCGAGAACTTCTCCGCAGGACAAAGACAGCTCATCTCCTTTGCAAGGACTCTCGTCTACAAGCCTTCACTCGTCCTGCTTGACGAAGCCACCGCCAACATCGATACGGAAACGGAACACGTCATCCAGACCTCGATGGAGAAGATAAAGAGGATAGGAACGACGGTCATCGTCGCACATCGCTTGTCGACGATAAAGAATGCGAATATAATTTTCGTGGTATCGAAAGGCGAAATCGTGGAAAGAGGAACCCATCAGGAACTCCTCGCCCTCAAAGGAACGTATTACAACCTCTACAGGCTTCAGAACATGCAGCTGACCATCGACAACAAGGAGACCATGCATGAATAGGGAAAACATAAGACTCTACGACACGTACGAGAACAAAGTCAGACCTTTCAAGCCCCTGGACGGCAACGAAGTCGACATCTACTACTGCGGTCCGACCGTCTACAATTACGTCCACCTCGGAAACTTCAGACCGACGGTCACTTTCGACCTGCTCCAGAGATTTTTGCGAGAAGCCGGATACGACGTCAAAATGGTCTCCAACTACACCGACATCGACGACAAGATCATCAAAGAGGCAAAGAAGGAAGGGAAGAGCGAGAAAGAACTCTCTCAGTTTTACATCAAAGCGTACGAGGACTGCCTCGACAAGCTCAACATCGAACCTCTCTACTGCCATCCCAAAGCCAGCGAGTACATCGGCAAGATGGTCGATTTCATCCAGGCTCTGATCGACAACGGTTCCGCCTACAAGGGAGTCGACGACATCTACTTTTCAGTCAGAAGCGTCGAAGGATACGGAAACCTCTCCAAACAGAAAATCGACGATCTCGACGCCGGAAAGAGAATCGAAGTGGCCGATGAAAAGAGGGATCCTCTCGACTTTGCCCTGTGGAAGCTCACCGATGACGAAGGCATCAAGTTCGACACTCCGATAGGAAAGGGAAGACCGGGCTGGCACACCGAGTGCGTCGTCATGGTCAACGACGTTTTCCAAAAACCCATGATCGACATCCACGGAGGCGGATTCGATCTCAAGTTCCCGCACCACGAAAACGAGATAGCCCAGTCCGAAGCCAAAAACGGAACGAGGCTCGCCAATTTCTGGATGCACGTCGGATTCCTTCTGACCGACGGAGTCAAGATGTCGAAGTCACTGGGCAACTCCACCCTTGCCAAGGACGTTCTGGACAGATATTCGGGAAACGCCGTGAGGCTTTTCTTCCTCTCGACCCATTACAGGGCGCCCGTCAACTACACCGAGGAAAACCTCCTGCAGGCCGAAAAACAGATAACCAGATACCAGACGGCTCTGAACAAAGCCGATTTCCATATCGCCTACAACCATGCAGGTGCTGGAGGGATCATATCCGACGACTACGAGAGTTTCATGGACGCCCTGGCCGACGATCTGAACGGTGCAAACGCCCTGACCGTCATCGACAGGGAGATCAAGGAGATCAACACTCATCTTGCCAAAAACGACGATCCGAAAAGAGTCGCCGATCTGGTCGCGACCCTTGACAAACTGTTCGACATATTCGGTTTCAGATTCGAAAAGAGAGAATATTCGGAAGAAGACATACGGGCATACGACGATTTCCAGGAAGCCAGGAAAAACAAGGACTACGCCAAATCCGACATACTGAGAAAATCGCTTACCGAAAAAGGCATCCTCTGAGAGAATGCCTTTGTTTATCAAAAGAAACAACTTGTTTAGAACTTAATAGATTTCTCTTAATAGGACGGTGTCTTTCCTATCGGGTCCCAAAGATAGGATCGAGATGGGGACGTTCAGTTCGTCCGAGATGAAACCGAGATACTCCCTGGCTTCCGAAGGAAGATCGTCGAGGGAACGTACCGTCTCCGGATCGATGGCTGGGATGGTTTTGAATTCCCGGTAGACGGGAGTGATCCTGCAGACGTCGTATGTCGAGACGGGAGGTTCGAGGATCTCTTCTCCGTCGAGCATGTAGGAAGTGCAGATCTTGAGATCGTCTATTTCTTCAAGGACGTCGAACAAAGTGACGGCCAGGTCGGTCGCACCCGAAATCCTTATCGTTCTTCTCAAGAATGGCAGGTCGAGATAACCTACTCTTCTCGGCCTTTTGGTTACAACGCCGTACTCATGTCCTTTTTCACGTATTTTGTCGCCCCAGGAGGTGTCCTGTTCCGTCGGCATGGGTCCTTCGCCGACTCTCGTCTGATAGGCTTTGACGATGGCGACCACCTTTCCGATGTCGGAAGGCGCTATGCCTGCACCTGCAGGGATCGATACGGCGGTCGGCGAAGACGAGGTGACGAAAGGATAGGTTCCGTGATCGATGTCAAGCAAAGAACCCTGGGCTCCTTCGAAAAGGACTCTCTTTCCTGAATGTATGGCGTTCGATATGTAGAGAGAGGTGTCAGTGATGTACGGTCTGAGTAGTTCGCCCTGTCTGAGAAGGGTGTTGTAGACTTCGTCGAAATCGGGAACTTCAAAGCCGAATGCCTCAAGCTCGATCTTATGGATCTGATGCATGGAGCAAAGCCTGTCTTTCAGATAATCGGGATGGAGCAGATCTCCCATCCTTATTCCGATCCTTCTTGCCTTGTCGGCATAGCAGGGACCGATTCCTCTTCCGGTCGTTCCGATCTTGTTTCCTTTGGAAACGTTGGATTCGTATGCGGCATCTAAAAGCCTGTGGTATGGAAGATTGACGTGGGCGGCAGATGAAATCAGAAGACGTCCTTCGACGCTTTCAAGTCCGCCGACACCTTCTATTTCCTGAAGCAAAACGGAAGGGTTGACGACGCACCCGTTTCCGATGACGTTGACGGCTTTGGGATTGAAAATGCCCGAGGGAAGACTTCTGAGAGCGTGTCTCACTCCGTCGACGACGACCGAATGGCCGGCGTTGTCTCCTCCCTGATATCTGACTACGACGTCCGCGTCTTCGGCAAGGTAATCGACGATCTTGCCTTTTCCCTCGTCACCGAACTGGGAACCTTCGACAGATACGGCTTTGTTCATGATTCATGTCCTCTTTTAAAGCTTGGAAAGTATGTCTTCGGCGATGATCACGCCGCTTGCTCCGGCCTGTGCAAGACCTCTGGTGATGCCGGCTCCGTCACCTCCGCAGTAGACGTGAGGGATCTCTTTGAGTTCCAGAGAGGAGTCGACTAAAGGTCTGGCCGAATAGAATTTGGCTTCGACTCCATACAACAGTGTATGGTCGTTTGCGATGCCGGGAGTGACGTGATCGAGGGCTTCTATCATCTCGATGATGGAAGAAAGGGTCTTGTAAGGCATGCAGAGTCCTAAATCGCCGGGGACCGCTTCCTTGAGGGTAGGCCTGATGAATCCCTTGTTCATTCTCTCGGGAGTCGATCTTCTTCCCCTCTTCAGATCGCCGTACTTCTGGACGATGACCGATCCGCAGGAAAGACGGTTGGCAAGCGATGCGACGTCTTTTGCAAACTGGTTGGGATCGCTGAAGGGCTCGGAGAACTTGTGAGAGACGAGAAGGGCGAAATTGGTATTCTCGCTTGCAAGCTTCGGATCCGAATAGGAATGGCCGTTTGCAAGGATGACGCCGTCGTCGTTTTCGACGACCACGTGTCCGGAAGGATTGGAGCAGAACGTTCTGACCGTCGTTCCTTCCCTGGTCGAATAAATGAATTTGCCTTCGTAGAGGTATTTGTTGATGTCCTGCATGACGACGTCGGTCGTTTCCACTCTGACGCCGATGTCGACCTGGTTGTTTTTGAAGTGGACGCCGTGCGATTCGAGCGTCTTTTTGAGGAAGGAGGAACCTTCTCTTCCGACACCCAGAACGACGTTGCCTGCCTTAAACGTTCCCTGGTCCTCGACGATGACTCCGGTGCATTTTTCGCCGTCTGTCACTATGTCCCGGACTTCTTTTCCGAATATGAAATCGACGCCCGATTCCTTCAGGTGTTCATATATGTTGGAAAGTATTTCAAGATTTTTGTCCGTTCCGAGATGTCTGACTTTGGCTCTCAAAAGCTTCAGTCCGACGCCGAATGCGTCTTTTTCTATCCTTCTCACCTGTTCGGTGTAAGGATCTGTCATCTCTTCGGTCGCGCCGTATTTGAGATTGACCTTGTCGCAGTAGTCTATCTTGTCGAGAAGAGTTTTGTCATCGACGTATTCCTGCAGCCATCCTCCGAACTGGTTCGTGATGTTGAACTTTCCGTCCGAGAATGCGCCGGCTCCTCCAAAACCGCAGGTCATGGAGCAGTGGGGCAGACATTCCCGGCTGTCTCTGTTTTTGGGACAGGCGGCAAGCTTGTGCGCCAAAACGGGACAGTTTCTTTTGCTTATCTCTCTTCCCCTGTCGACGATCAGGATCTTCAGATTTTTGTTCTCTTCGATCAGTCGGTAAGCACACATGTAACCGCAAGGTCCTGCTCCGACAATAATGACATCGTATTTCATGAAAAATGTGTCCCGACGAATATTATATTCTCTCAGACTTCTATCCGCACCCGTGAATTGAGTCTTGTTTCACGTTCGTCGAAGATTGTGCCGATAAAAAAGCCGGACCTTCCGATCCGGCGGTTTTTAAGAGAGAATGGAAAAAAAGATTATCCGACATGCGAAACCTGTGCCGAGGTTTCTCTCTGGAGACGGATGTATTCTTCTTCGGAGAGGATGTCGATTATTCCTCTGTCGGCATCGACGTAAAGAAAGTCTCCGTCATGTATGCAGTCGCAGGCTCCGCTTGCCTTGACGATGGTCGGCAAAGCGTATTCCCTGGCAACAACGGCACCGTGGGAAAGGACGGATCCGACTTCGGTTATCAAAGCCGAGATTATCGAGTAGTAGGGAGACCAGCCGATGTCGGTGAAGGGAGCAACCATGATCTCTCCTTTTTCGATCCTGTTGGCATCTTCTATCGAGTTGACGACGCGTGCTCTTCCAAGCACTTTTCCTCCGCATACGGAAAGTCCTTTGAGTTCGCTGACGGACCGGATGTCCGAAGCGTCTTTGGGAACGGGTTTGCCGAGGCAGACATCGTCGAACCTGATGAGTTCCTGCTTGTGGTAGACCTTCCTTCTTTGGAGGGCTTTCTTCTTGAGGGAGATGTCTCCTTCGATGAGCCGACCTATCTCCTGATGGGTGAGGAAGTAGATCGAATCCTCGTCGACTAGGAGATTTTCTTCGACCATGAGTTTGGCAAGAATGATGAACTGGTCTTTGAACTTGTCGATGACTTTGATGATCTTCGATTTCGAATACTCTCTTCCGATGACGGCTTTTCTCGCATTGTTTGCAATCCATACGAGAGCGGAGGATTTCTGCCCGTGTTCTTCCAGAATCTTCTCGACGTCCACGGGCTCCAACCGTTTGTCTTCGAAGAGATCGGGCGATTTCATGACGGTCAACAAATTTCTCATGACAGAAACCAAATCGTTTTTCCATGCTTTCGACCGTAAATCGGCTTCTTTGACGGAACGATGGCCGTGTTTCGCAATGAAGGAATCGAAGCTCTTCTTTATCTCTTCGTTTTCAGAGGAATTGATGAACTCAAGAAGCTGTTTTTCGCTGAAACCGATGGCATCGGGGTTCTCGGTCATGATGAGTCTTGCAAGCTCCCTGAGGGAAGCGAGAATGTCGGCGCTTTCGATTCCGTCGATGTTCTCGAGGATCGATGCGACCAGTGCCTCGTACTCCGTCTTTTCCATCTTGTCAGCAAGAGTCATCGAAAGAGCCGATGACATCGAACCAGAGAATGATGAGGTTACATAGTGATAACCGAGCGCGGTATTGAGAACGACGATGTTGTCTTCGATTTCATTGTAGACGGAACGGACGTCATCCTTTTGAGCCATAACCAAGCTCTCTTCTAGCTTTGAAAGTTTTTCTTTTGCCTTATCCGCAGAAAATAAGTATTTTCCAAACTTTATACAGTTGAAAATTCTGGTGAAGATATTCTTTTTCTTTTGGGTGAGAGGAGGATAGTCAGGATAGGATTCTCCCATGATGGAAAGGTTCATCGCTTCGGCCGATGCGATCTGGACTGAAAGTGAGAGCGTGTGGATGAAGCTCATGTCCAGGAAGAGATGGCCGTCAATTGCCAAAGCGGCCGAATAATCGGGTATGTCGGAAGGTTTCTTCACGGCTCCGACCTCGTAAAACATGTAATGAAGGCCGTAGTCGATGGCGAGAACGGTAGTCGATATGGACAAGGGAGTGACGGCACCCGGCATCATCTCGCCGATGTTTCTCGAAGTCAGGAGGTGGTTGTCGAGATCGTTCTTTCCGTTGAGCTCTCCGATGTCGAGCTCTTCGTCGGCAGTTATTGCCCTCAGCTGCAAAAGGCAGAGACCTTTTTCGTCATAAGCGTATTCGATGTCGGTTTCGTTTCCGAAAAGTTCTCTCACTTTCAGACAGGCCTCATACATCTCTTTGAGCTGCTCGACGGACACGATGTCTCCTTCCTTTGCTTCGTAATCGAATGTTTCAAGAGAAATGCTGTATTCCTGTGCCGAGAAATGACCGCTTACGAGATTTTCACCGATTCCCGGTACGGCTTCTATAAGAAGTCTTGAAGCATCCGACGGATCTTTGGAGAAGATGACTCCTGAAAATACAGGATTGATCATCTTTTCGATGACGATGTTCATCTTATGTTCTTTCGAACCGGTCATCTCTTTTGCGTAGTTTTCGGCTCTTTCTCCGTGGAGGGATCTAACGCACGATCTGACGGCGTCGATGAGATTCTCCCTTTTGACGTTCAGGACCGTTTCGTACTGTCCGGCGTTTGAGAAGTTTTCGCCGTCTTCGTCGCTTGCCGACGAACGGACGGACACTTCTTCCGCCCCTATGTCGTCGAATATCCTGTAGAAATCCTCTTCGTAGGGATCCACTTCCTCGACATCGAGGACGGCATAACCTTCGGCTATTCTGAATCCGTTTCTTTCGAGAAAATCGAGTCCTCTCGCCTTTCCGCCTATCTCGTTTAGTCTGTGGCGGGGAACGTTGCCCAGTCTGTATATCTTCATTTTTTCAAGCTCTTGACCTTTCTGCCGTTGTAGAACCTTGTCCCGTCGGCGTTGAAACCTATTTCGAGGATTCCTCTTTCCTTTTTTCCTTCCACTTCGAATTCGGCTATGCCTTCGTGGAGGACGTATTTTCCTTCCTCGAAGGGATAGGCGGTCTCCGAGAGAAGGCGGACGTTGACGTCTATCGTTTTCTTTGAATCGAGACGGAGTTTCAAGTTCAGTTCATTGGGGACTTGTCCGGTTATCGCTTCTTCCCTGTTCCAGTCGGCTTTGATCATGTACTGCATGTCCTTTTCCTCTTCCTTGTAGTTGCCGACTTCGAGTATGGACATTGAAGGATAGGAGACCATGGAGAAGTTGAGCTGGTAGTCGTTTCCGACGGCCATCAGCCAGAGATGGTTGTTCATGTAATCCCAGTATCTCGTTCCGTAAGAGTGGTCTCTCACGCAGTTGAGTTCTATTTCGTTTTCCTGACCGTCGATCGTTACTTTTCCGGAAAGGATTCCTTCCTGCTCGTAGTGGACCTGGTTGTTTTTCGAAACTTCTTCGAAAAATGTTTTGGTCCATTTGTCCTGGCTCATGGCCGTGGCCGTTCTGCATGTCGGCATGTCTGTGAAAAAGTCGATGGCTTTTTTCACGGAAACGAATCGGCATGCGATCTCGGACTGGTGAATGTTTCCTTGTTCGTCGGAAAGAGGCCCCGCGTATGAGAATTGCCATCCGCCGTCTTCTCTTCCGACCTTCAAGGGAGAATCTTCGGCTGTCGATCCGTTTTCGGTACAGACGTATCTTCTTCCTTCTTTTTCATAAAACACCCATATCTCGGCGGAGGAGTCTCCCCTGAGACCGAGTCTCACGTAAAGGCTCTCTTCCTTTTCGTACGAATGGGCCGAGAAGTAATAGGAATTGTTTATCGAATATCCTTCATCTCCGGTCAGCGTGAAACTTTCCCCTTTCTCGAAATCGAAAGGCTGGTTGGCTTTCTTCTTGTCCACGTTGGATTCGATGATCATCTTTTTGAACGTATAAAACATGTTGTAACCTCTGACAAAACAGACAACAATATATAAAAAAACAACCCTTAAAACAACAAGTTTATTATATATTTAAAGTTAAGCCAAATAATTCGGCTATGCAAAGAAAGAAAACGTCACGAGACCTTATGACGAGACGCTTATTGTTAGAAACAATAACGGCATTTTTCAAAAAGGGATTTAGCGTGGTAAACTAACTGAAAGAAATCATTTGGGAACGGAGGCTTTATGTACGATTATCTGGTTGTGGGATCGGGATTGTTCGGAGCGACATTCGCTTCTCTGGCGACGGCAAAAGGAAAGAAATGCCTAGTGGTCGAAAAAGCGGACGCAGTCGGAGGAGCCGTGAGGACGGAAAGGAAAGACAACATCGACATCCATGTCGTCGGCGCCCACATCTTCCACACCT
>X288_Common_Brushtail__coassemble_148_pt1 | contig 10883 bp, 8 predicted proteins | sample X288_Common_Brushtail__metabat2_high_PE_011 | metagenome-assembled genome bin X288_Common_Brushtail | reverse complement strand
GAACGATGGTATAATTTTTAATATTACGGTAAGCCCTTTCACATACAGGCGCCAGGCACTCTTAAAGAGGCAAACGTGCGCACGCCGGCAAAAAGGACTCCGAAAGAAAAAATCAAATCAAGGAGAACAGATTATGTCACACAAAAAACTATGGCACGGTCTGACATACACCAGTGCGCTGGTGTTGGCCGTGACCATAACAGCATCGATCGTTCTGGAACAGTTCAGTTCCAACGTCGATGACGTTCTGGGGACCCACAGCGAGCTTCTTGTCTCCGAAGACGACGGCACCACCTATTCGACTTTCACACCCGACGAAGCGTATCTCAATGCCGACGGCACCGGCAATTCCCACGCTCTCATCGAGGACGCCATCGACATCGGACGCCAGGAGGGAGCCGAGGGAAGCGTTCTTCTGAAGAACAATGGTGTATTGCCTCTCACCTCTTCGGAAAGCAACAAGACGAAAGTCACGCTTCTCGGTCTCCGTTCGCACATGCCTTTGCTGGGATCGGGCATGGGAGTCAAGGTACAGGGCCCCATGATCACGCTCGAGGACGCCCTTAGCCGCGACACCACCGACTGGACCAACGAAGACAAGTGGGTAACCAACTACTCTTCGACCATGGACGTGTTCGAATTCGGAGGGGCGGATTACGAACTCAACCCGACGACCATCGACTACTACGAGTCGTGGAACGATTCGCTTTCAACCCCCGTCACCTACAACGATTCGGTCTCGTCCTACACCTCTAACGGCATCCGCGAGCCCGAAGCATCGGCAGTTCAGGACGCATGCGGATCAAGCTTTGCCAGCTACAACGATGCGGCCATCGTCGTCATCGGAAGACCCGGAAGCGAATCCTCGGATTATCTTCCCGGACAGGTATCCGACGACGGAGTAAGCGAGCCTTTGGAGCTCACTCCCGAGGAGACCGGAATCATCGAGCTTGCCGAGCAGAACTTCGAAAATGTCATCGTCCTCATCAACTCCTGCAACTCGCTGAACATCGACGATCTCAAGCATGACGACAAAGTCGACGCCATCATCAACATCTCGTTCCCCGGCGCTTACGGAATGGTAGGCGTCGCCGACATCCTTTCCGGAAAGACCTCTCCTTCCGGCGGACTTGCCGACATCGACGCTGCCGACCAGATGTCCGCTCCGGCCATGATGAACATGGGTGACTACACCTTCTCGAACGCGGATCAATTGACCCGTACAAAAAGTGCCAACTACGTCATCGAGGCCGAGAACATCTACACCGGCTACCGCTATTACGAAACCCGTTACAACGACGTGGTCGAAGGAAGGGGAAATGCCAACTCGACCGTCGGCACCTATGCTTCCACTTCCTCCTGGAATTATGAAGAAGAAGTCTCCTACGGCTTCGGATACGGACTCTCCTACACCTCCTTCGATCAGGAGATCGTCTCGGCCAAAGTCAATCAGGAAGCCCACGAGATCACCATCGACTTCGACGTCAAGGTCACCAATACCGGAGACGTTGCCGGAAAGAGCAGCGTCCAGATCTACGCACAGGCTCCCTACACCGACGGCGGAATCGAGAAATCGGCCATCCAGCTTCTCAACTTCGACAAGACCAACACCCTCGAGCCCGGCGAAAGTCAGACTCTGACCGTCACCGTCGATCTTCAAAACCTTGCATCCTACGATTCTTCCGTCGACAACGGAGACGGAACGTACGGCACCTACGTCTTCGATGCCGGAAACTACTACTTCGCTTTGGGCAACGGTGCCCACGACGCCTTGAACAACGTTCTCGACGCCCAGGGTTACACCACTGCAAACGGCATGGATTACGAAGGAAACTCCGACCTCGTCTGGGAATGGGAATTCGAACCCGCCAACGGAAGCGACAGGGACGTCGAGACCTTCTCCGTTTCCAAAAACGACACCAGAGTATCAAACCAGCTCGAATACTCCGACTGGAACTACTATGACGAAAACGATTCCGTCACCCAGCTCAGCCGTTCAAACTGGTCCGGAACCTATCCCAAGGAATACGTCGACATGGAGATCCCCGATTCCATGTTCGACGATCTCAACGGCTACTACTACACCGTCCAGACCGACGACGACACTTCCGAATTCGTCTGGGGAAGCACCGATACCGACTGGATGTTCTACCAGATGACCGGTGCCGATTGGGACGACTACAGATGGGACGAGATCCTCGGACAGATGACCATTAACGAATCGATGTATCTGGCCGGCTTCGGAGGACCCACCTTCCCTGCCGTTCCTTCCATCGGATTCGAAGAGATGTCGCTCACCGAAAACAACGGAAACGGCATCGTCTACACCCTTTCAAGCACCAAAGACCCCAACGCTCCCTGGTCCATATCGGAGTCGGACAACAACGCCGCCTGGAACGGACAGGTCTTCGGAGCAAGCCCTCTGCTTGCCGCTTCCTTCAATCCCGACCTCTTCCTGAGAAGAGGAGAGTTTGTCGGAAACGAATCCCTGTTCCTGGGCGTCCCGATCATCTGGGGACCCGGACTCAATACCCACAGGCAGAATTACAACGGACGTAACTGCGAATACTACTCCGAGGATCCCATCCTCTGCGGCGTCATCGCCATGGAATTCTCCTACGGATGCGATGAATACGGACTTGTCGCCGCTCCCAAACACTTCGCCTTCAACGACCAGGAGACCAACCGTAGCGGCGTCGCTCCCTTCATGACCGAACAGAGGGCGAGGGAAGTCGAACTGAGAGCCTACCAAATCGCCGTCGAAGCCCCCAAGTACGAAGACTTCGGAATGTACGGTCTGATGACCTCCTTCTCCAAGATCGGAGCCGTCGAGTGCACCTGCTCGCGCGGACTTCTCACCAACATCCTCAAGGAAGAGTGGGGATTCCACGGCTATGCGGTCACCGACATCTACGACGACACCGACCTGTACACCTGCATGGTCTATGCCGGTGCCACCGGATTCGACCTCAGAGGTGCCCAGGGATTCGATTCCACGAACTCCCTCAACGGCAACTCCAGATTCGCTGACGGCACCCAGACCGACGGTCTCTCCCTGAACGAGAACACCTATGCCGGAGACGCCGCGATGCGGCAGGCTTTGAAAGATTCGAACAAGAACCTCCTCTGGGCCTTTGCCCAGTCCAACCTGATGAACAGATACTCCGCTTCGACCCACGTCGAAAGGCAGATGACCTGGTGGAGGATCGCCTACATCACGGCGATCGTCGTCTTCTCCGTCATCACCGCCGGACTGCTCGTCCTTTACATCCTCTCGCTGAGAAAGGAGAACAACTGAAATGGACAAGATAACCGCATTCTGCAATAGGCAGCTCAAATCAGTCAACTTCTGGCTGTCCGCCATCTCCGTGATCCTGACTCTCGTCGGAATCATACTCATCTCCGTCTCCTCTTCGGTCCAGGGCTATTCGATCTCCGAACTTCCGATCATCATCGTCTGCGGCATACTCGCCATGGTCTGCATGCTTGGAGGAATATGGCTTTCCGACAGGTTTGGGCCCCACCACTGGTCGACTTTCGTTGCAAACCTTGCTTCGATCGTCCTCCTCTCCTTCTGCTTTGCAAACGTCATCATGGCAAGAGCCGTCCTGACTTCGTCCCAGTTCTCATTCGATGCCGTCAACACCGTCGGATGGACCGTCCTCTACGAGTCGTTCGTCGCGCTCGGAATGTTCCTCGTGTCCGCCATCCTTCTCGTCGTTTCCGGCTATAACGGAAAGGAAGCTCCCGCGACCGAAAGCAACTAACGAAAACTCCCGTCCGATCGGGTAAACAGAAACAAAAGCCGTCCCGGACAAAACCGGGGCGGTTTTTCGATGCATGAAAAAAGGCAAGCAAACCTTTTGACGAAAACGAAAATGCATGCTTATGCTCTGATAAAAAAACAGGTACCTTCCGGTACCTGCGTTTCATGTGCTTGATGGTCTGCTTTACAGCTGGAGAGTGATTCTTGCCGACTCGTCGTCGTAGTGTTCGTTAGGTATCCAGGAAGCCGTTTTGTCGGTGAGGTTGTAAACGACCGAATGGACGGTCACTCCGCCTCCTCCGTTCCACGTTCTTCTTCCTACCGATGCAAGGATGTCCATGGCGGCATCCTCGTCTTCGACGACACCCTCCGTTTCGGAAAGCTGATCGTAGATATGGCAGTATCTGTCGTATCCGGGTTTGTCGTCGTCGGATTCGTAGTAGTCGGGCAGGACGATGAAGTTCGTGATCCACTGGTAGTCGGATTTTCCTTCTTCTCCGATGCGGTTGTCATCGTCGTTGTAGATGACGTCGAGGGTACGGGCTCCTCCGTCGTTATCGGTGGAATCGGTACCGTTTGTCCATTCGAGGATGGCGCTCTTTCCGGTGGAATCGGCGACCATGTAATGGAAGGAAGTGGATGCCGAATCGTGGAGATCGTACTGCTCGACAAGTTCGACCGCTTCTTCGACCGAGTCTGCATAATCGAGTATCAGACGGAGCATCGTGGTCGAAGTGAGATCGGGCTTTTCGGTGTTGACGTCCGTAGGCGTCGTCTCTTCTCCCTGATACGACATGAATATGCCGCAGCTCACTCCGGCATCGTTCATTCCGTCGAGAGGAACGAAAGGTGCGGCAAGACAGGTGATCCTGTCCATGAGTCCGGACACGTCATAGTCGCAGTCGATGCTCAAAAACTGGAGATCGACGGTCGACACCGTCGCATGTCTTCCGTTTCCGGCATCGGTGTAGACGATGCAGGTGTTGGTCTTGGCAAAGTCGTAGTTTCTGGCAAAGAGCCTGTCTCCGTCCCGAGTCTGAGCCGTGAATGCGGCACAGCCGATATCGGAAGTCGAGATGCCCATGTCGATGAGACCTTTGGTGATGTGTTCCGTGATGTAGGAGATGAGCTCGGAATCGTTTTTCGCTCCTCCTTCTTCAAGGAACTCGTCGAAGTAGAATCCGCCTTCGACTTCCATCGAATAGACGGAGCCGTCTTCGTGTGAGTCGTCTCTTTCCCTGACGTGTTCAAAGCTCATGGCCGTGGCTATCTCGTCGCTCCATATGCCGAAGAAGACGGCGATAAGGATGATGACGATTGCAAGAATGGCGGCCACAACGATCAGGAAGATCTTCAGCCAGAGTTTCATGTGCTTCTTTTCGCTCTTCTGCTCGTATGCGGTTGTTGTTTTACCCATTGTTTTTCTCCTCGTGTTTCGATCCCCGTTGGATGAAAGACAAAAACATGCATGATCAAAAAAGCGGTGTTTCCGCTCCTTTTTTTCTTTTATATGCAGCACCATTGATGCCTTGGCTTCTGTCGTTTCGATCCTCTGCAAGAGAGATCTCAGTGTTCAATTCGTGAACGAGTGGGATTTTACCATAAGAAAGAAAAACAAAAAGGGCGTGTTTGTCAATATTGATAACCGATAAAAAACAGGTACCTTCCGGTACCTGCGTTTCGTCATTGGGACAAAGCTTCCTTTATGAAGGATTCCCTGTCTTCGGCATTGAAGTAGGAGGAACCCGTGACCGCATAGTCGAGACCTAGGGAGAAGAGACGTTTCGCTCTCTTCGCGTCTATCCCGCCGTCCATGCCTATGTGGAAGCCTAGTCTGTTGTCCTTTCTGAACTGGGAGAGCATTTTCAGCTTCTCTTCGCTCTCCTCAATGAATTTCTGTCCTCCCTTTCCGGGGACGACCGACATTATCAGGAAGTAGTCGAAGAGATTGTAGAGTCCGTATACGCTCGATATCTTTGTTTCGGGTGATATGGCAAGACCGAGTTTCAGATCGGGATGATTCTCTTTTATCCTTAATACCCGATCCATTCTGTCGGAGGTGTTCTCGTAATGGAAGGATATCTCCCTTGCTCCCGCCTCGTAGAAGGATTCGACGTGTTCGAAGGGAGTGTCGACCATCAGATGGACTTCGAATTCGAGCTTTCCGTCAAATTTTTTCTTAAGAGCCCTGTACAGGGGTTCTCCGAAGGTGATGTCGTTCACGAAAGAGCCGTCCATCACGTCAAAGTGGACCTTTTTCAGGCCATGTTTGCAAACGTCTTCCATGTCTCTTCCGACGTGAAGATAGTCACAAGCTAGAAGAGAGGGTCTGATCTTTTCTTCTTTGTCCATGCGGAATCTTCCTTTACTTCATTATATATCTTCAGATAGTTCCTGTAGATCTGTTCCGGTATTTTTCCTTCTTCCTTTGCCTTGATGACCTGACATCCCCTGGTGGATTCCAAATGCTGACAGTCGTCGAAGAAACAGGACTCGGAAAGTTTCTCAAATCCCGGAAAGGAAACGCTGAGCGCCGAGGTCGTCATGCCGGTCAACCTGAAATCGGAGAATCCGGGAGTGTCGAAGATGAAAGAGTCTTCATAAGGGAAAAGGATGACTTCCTTGGTGGTATGTCTTCCTCTTCCGGATCTGACGTAAAGCCGATCGACCTTCCTGTCGAAGGAAGGACAGATGGCGTTCAAAAGAGTCGATTTTCCGACACCGGTCTGACCGATGAAAGCCACTCTTTTTCCTTTGATCTTCTCTTTTATCTTAGCAAGGGAATCGGATTCTGCTTCCAATGCGTTTATGCGGACGCATTCGTGTCCCAAAGAGACGTAATAGGAAAGTGCCTCTTCGACATCCTTGTCATATTCGTACAAATCGCTTTTTGTCAATATGATGTTTGAAGGAATGTTATCCTTTGAACAGGCAGTCAGGAATTTGTCACATAAAAAAGACGAGAAGTCGGGTTCTTTCAATGACATGATGACAAAGACGGCGTCGCAGTTTGAAAGACGGGGCCTTTCAAGCCTGTTCCTTCTTCCCTTGACTCCAATGATGAATCCTTGATCATCGAGAAAGACTTCGTCTCCGACGAGGATCCTGTCGGTGAGATCGAGTTTTCCCCTCTTCCTGCTCTTTGTCGTCTCCCCGGTCTTTAAATCGTATACGGAGTATCCCAAGGAAGAGGAGGAGAGAACGAGGTACGTTTTGTTCATTCGTTTTCTTTTCTGGCAGCCTTGGCCGCTTTCCTCAGCCTCTTCCTGTTCTGCCTGGCTTCCTTGTCCCTCAAAGCGGGGTGGAAAAGATTGAAGAAGAAACCGCTTTGTTTTTCAAGCAAAGAAGCGTCTTCAAGGATTCTGTCGATATCCTTCCTCATCTGCTCGGCCGACTGGTACCTGTCGTTAGGATTCTTTGCGCAGGCCTTGTATATTATTTTCTCGATGCACTGGGGAGTCTTGGAATTGTACTTCTTGATATTCGGGAACTTCTCCTTGCAGTGTTTGACGCCGATGGCTTCGGGAGTGGGACCGTCGAATGGCACCTTCGAGGTTATCAGCTCGAAGAAGGTTATTCCCATCGAATAGATGTCGCTTCTTTCCGAAGGCGGATTGCCTTCGAATATCTCGGGAGCCATGTAATGGATCGTTCCTATGACCTTCTCGGCCTTGGTGATGGATGCCGCATTCTGGAAAGTCGCTATTCCGAAGTCCCCGAGTTTGACGGTCCCGTCCCTTGTCAAAAATATGTTCTGGGGCTTGATGTCGCGGTGTATGACTCCGTGGGTGTGGGCGTAGTAGACGGCGGAGCATAACTGGTCCATGGCGTCGCATGCCTCGAGGAAGGAGAATCCCCTGACGTCGAGGATCTCTTTCAGAGACTGGCCGTTGACGAATTCGTTGACCATGTAGGGAAGACCGTTATGGACGCCCAAGTTTATGACCTTGACGATGTTTGGATGGTTCAAGGATGCCGCCGCCCTTGCCTCGCGCTCAAATCTGTGAAGGGAATCCTTCTTCTCGGCCGTTTCGCTTTTCATCATCTTGACGGCGACCTTCTTGTCGGTGATCATGTCGTGGGCTTTGTACACGATCGCCATGCCGCCTTCTCCCAGTACGTCCATTATCTTGTACCGGTCGTCAATGATCATGTTGTTTCTGTTGGGCTCTTCACTCATCTGTTGGCTGGTTCTCCAGTATGGATACGGCGATGTTGTCGTTCTCGTCGTTGAACAGGGCGAGATCGATCAGGACTTTGCATTTCTCTTTGGCGGAAGTCTTCCTTTCCTTCAATACTCCTTCCATCTCGGATTCGCTTATTCCGTTGTAAAGACCGTCCGAGCATAAAAGGATCACGTCGTATGAATCGTTTGAGAAGGTCGTCTCCTGGATCTGGTTGAGATCGGGATTGATGCCGACTGCGTTTATCAGAAGATTCTTCTGGGGATGGGTCGCCATCTCCGATTTCGATATCTTTCCGGTCTCGAAAAGAAGCTCGACGTACGTCTGGTCCGTGGTCTTTCTCACGAGTCCCGAGGAATCCGAATACGTGTAGCATCTCGAATCGCCGATGGACATGACGTACGTCCCGTCCGTGCATACGAGGGCGCAGACGGCAGTCGTTCCCATCTCCTTGTAGTCGTCTCCGTTGAGGGAGAGACGGTATATGTCCTTGTTCGCCTTCTTCAGGTGTTTTCTCAAAAGCTTCCTCGCGCCCGATACGGTGAGATTTTTCTTCACCTCGTGAAAAGCGGAGGAAAGTTCGTCTATGACGATCTTCGAGGCGACCTCGCCTTTTCTGTGGCCGCCCATGCCGTCAGCGATGATGAGCATTTTGCCGTACCGACTCGATGCAGCATATGCCGCATCCTCGTTGTTTTTTCTTTTCTTTCCGATGTCCGTCAGGCAGGCAAAGCTCTTTTCTTGTTCTTCAGTTGTTTCTGACATGTTTGGCCCTCAACTGTCCGCACGCCGCATCGATGTCGGATCCGAATTCCTTGCGGATGGTCGACTTGATGCCTTTGTCGAGAAGGAAATGGTGGAATCTGTCGATGTCGGATCTTTCCGCCCTTTCGTATCCTTTCTCCTTTACCGGATTGCAGGGTATCAGGTTGACGAACCCTCCGGTCGGCTTGATGAGCCGATACAGCTTGTCGGCGTCGAACAGGGAATCGTTCATCCCTTTAATCATTATATATTCAAACGTCACCCTCCGTCCCGATTTTTCGGTGTAATCGATGACGGCCGGTATCAACGTTTCCAAAGGATATGCCCTGTTGATGGGCATCAGTTCGTCTCTCAGCGCATCATATGCCGCATGCAGGGATATCGCGAGATTCACCTGCAGTCCTTCATTGGCGAACCTTTCTATGGAGGGAACGACTCCGCAGGTGGATATGGTGATGTGTCTTGCACCGATGTCGAGCGCAAAAGGGGAATTGCAGATCCTCACGAAAGAGAGGACGTTGTCGTAGTTGTCGAAAGGTTCTCCCGTTCCCATGACGACGACATGGGACACTCCCGAAGAAGGATCCCTTTCCTTCAGCAGCCGATCATAGAAAAGGACCTGTCCCACCATCTCGTCGGGAGTGAGGTTTCTTTTCTTCTTCAACAGTCCGGATGCGCAGAAGGAGCATCCCATGTTGCATCCTACCTGGCTGGATACGCATACGGAGTATCCATATACGTAATGCATCAGGACGGATTCGACTTCTTCCCCGTCCCTCATCCTGAGAAGGCATTTGATCGTTCCGTCTTTCGATTCTTCCTTGACGGACACGGAGGGAAGATAGAAGTCGTACATGGTCTTCAAAGTCTCCCTGAAGGACTTGGAGACGTCCGTCATCCCGTCAAAGGACGTGACTCTCTTTTTGTATACCCATGAGAAAATCTGTTTTGCCCTGTAAGTGCTTTGTCCCAAAGAGACCATCTCGTTTGTCAGCTGTTCCAGGGAAAGAGAGTATATGCTTTTCATTGCATTCTCCTGAATATCGAATAGTATCCGCCTTCACTCTTATGCTCGAAAGGAAGGATCGTCTTCTCTTCGACCAAAACAAATCTCTTATTTGCTTCCAAAAATGCTTTTGATACGTTTGTCGTTTCCTCAGCCGTCAAGGCCGAATTTATCAAAACCAGCAGACCGTCTGGCTTGACAAAGTAGGATGACTCTTTCAGGGCACCGAGCTCTCTTGTGAAGGAGACTTTGAAGTCTTTCTCCCTGAGACAGGGAAGGACTTCCTTCCTCATTCCCGATCTTCCTATCTGCAGGTCTTCGCCGTTGACGAAGACGGCGTCGTAGGAATCGAACTCGACGAAGGTCTTGACAAGGTTCAGGGGAGAGAGGATGTTGTTGATCCTCTTCATGCCTCTTCTTTCGTCGTACTCGACCGCCCTCCTGTAGTTTTCGTCTTTCGGGTAATTTGAATCTATCTTTACCATCTCTTTTTCATGCAGCTTTGAGTCAATGAAAGATGCAAAATCAGGCATCCTCTGGTTGATGAGAAGGATGCTTTCTTCCAAAGAGTTGAGATTGCAGGCATCAAACGCTTCTTTTTCAACAGGTTTTGCAAGTATCAGCTTTCCCTGTTTGAAGTCGTCTTTCCCTTTCAGGTCGGTAAATCTTTCGATCCTGTAAAGGCCAAGTTCACCATCATATGAGTAAGTGTCTTCGAGAGGTTCCCCGTAGTTGTTCCCGACGAAGAAGGTGTCCGGCGAATCGTGCAGGGATTTAACGATCTTCAATGCCGTATCCCTCTCGTATTCGTCATATATCCTGGTTATCAGGAAATCGGGCACGTCAAGAGTCAAGGAAAGATAGACGGAAGGATATCTCTTGATGTCTTCGGGTATCGAAAAAGGAGTCTTCACGGCTTCGAAAAGGACATTCTCGAAGGATTTGACGTCCGTTATCAGAAGATGGTCGGAAAAGCTTTTTTCAAGCCTTGGAGCGACGTTTTCCTTTCTTTCCCTCATGTATCTGATTTTCGCAAGACATATCAAGGCGAGGTAATGCTCGAAATCCCTCTCCGAAAAGGAAGGTAAGAGATTGTTTGCTTCGTATGTCAGTTTGAAAAAGTGTCTCAGTATGACGCTGATGGTGTTCTTGACGTCGTCCC
>X288_Common_Brushtail__coassemble_141_pt1 | contig 11165 bp, 10 predicted proteins | sample X288_Common_Brushtail__metabat2_high_PE_011 | metagenome-assembled genome bin X288_Common_Brushtail | reverse complement strand
GTGTATAAGGATACTTTTTCTCTCAGTTCCTTGAAAAGGCTGTATTCGAGAGATTCTCTTTCGTCTTTAGCGCGAAGTATCCTGTCCTCTTTTTCCTTGAGTTCGGCGGTTATGTATCTTTCTCCCGTTTTCAAGGTCTGTTTCCTGATGTATCCGTATTCCTCTTTGACTTCGGACACCTGGCCGGCGGATACTTCGATGTAATAGCCGAAAACGGTGTTGTAACCGACTTTCAGATTCTTGATGCCGGTCCTCTCCCTTTCCCTGTTTTCCAAAGCGACGATCCAATCCCTTGCGTCGGACGTAAGGTCGATCAGTTCATCGAGTTCGGAAGAATATCCCTTCTTGAAGATGCCGCCTTCGGTTATGGTCATCGGGCAATCTTCCGAGATCGCTCTTTCTAGTAGCGAGAGAAGGTCGTCGTAATCGCCAAGTCCTTCTTTTATCCCGTCGAGGATCTCGGTCGAAGGCAAAGTCTCGAGTTCGGCTTTCAAAGCGGGGATGCAGGCCAGAGAACGTTTGAGCTGAAGCAGGTCGTGGCCGTTGCAGTTCTGGTATCCCATTCTTGCGATAAGCCTTTCCATGTCAAAAACATTTTTCAATATCTTTTCCAAATCTGTTCTTTCGACATAGTGGTTTACAAAAAGCTCGGTGACGTCCAGACCCTTCTCTATCTCGTCTCTTGAAGCCGAAGGTGCGGTTATTCTGTTTTTCAGATATCTCGATCCCATCGGAGTGTTGGTCCTGTCCAAAAGCCAGAGAAGGGATCCGTACTGTTTTCCTTCCAGCGACTTCACGAGTTCCATGTTGGACTGGGCCGAATAATCGATCTTCATCGTCTTGGAAGAGAGGATGTTTTTGACTGGTTTGAAATAGTCGAGTTCCCTCTTTTCGACGGCGACCAGATAATTGAAAAGCCTTGCCGAAGCATCCGTCTGCCTGTCGTCTTTCAGATTCGAAAACAGCCTTTCGTTTTCCAGGGAAGCAGTCGAATCGTTGAAATAGGAGACGGATATCTGGGAATTGTTTTTGATATACAGAATGGTGTTGGCGTCTGCCGAAGTCGGGACGACGAGTTCCCGGACGTTAACCTTCAGAAGTTCTTCGAGTATCGTGTCGGTTTCGTTTGCGCAGTTAAGGCAGAACATCTCTCCGGTCGTGAGATCGGCGTATGCCAAGGACACGGTGTTTCCGAAGAAGGAAAGAGCGCCTATGTAATTTGAATATTTGTCGTTGAGATCGAGATTGGCACCGGGCGTTATGATCTGGATGATGTCCCTTTTTACCAGTTTCTTGGTGGATTTGGGGTCTTCCGTCTGTTCGCAGATGCCGACCTTGTATCCTCTGTCGACGAGCTTCTGGGCATAGGAGAGATAGGCTCTGTGCGGGATGCCGCACATAGGTATCTTCTTTCCGTTTCCGCAGGCCTTGGAGGTCAGAAAGAGCTGAAGTTCCTTCGCGCACAAAACGGCATCGTCGAGGAACATCTCGTAGAAGTCGCCGATGCGGAAAAATATGATGATGTCATCATATTGTTTTTTGATGGAAAGATACTGCTCCACCATCGGGGTGAAGCTTTCTTCTTTTTCTTTTTTCTTGGCCATATCGGAAAGTATTATAACTTGCTTTCGGTCAGAGGGCTCAGCAAATAGTCCAGTTCTTCCTTCTTTGCGGACAGGTTGACGACTTTGGGATCCTCCCTGTACCGGCGGTCGAGTCCTCCGGCTTTTTCCAAAAGGGAAGCCCTGTTTCGAGGATCCCTTCTTGCTTCCTTCTTCAGTTCGTCGACCCGTCTTGAAAGAGCCTGGAGATTTTCGTCTTCCTCGACGCTTTTCTTCAAAAGGCGGTATTCCTTAAGGCATTCGACCGTCTTGAAATCCGAGGAGAGCTTCTCCGCCTCCTCGATCAGCTCTTCTTCAGTCATCGAGTTCTCCTATCAGGGAAAAGGTATGGGACTCCGTTATGCGGACTTTTCTTATCTGTCCTATGAGGGATGGATCTCCCTTGACGTGGACGAGTTTCCCATGTCTGTCGTATCCGGAGATCATCTCCGCATTCCTCTTGGAGACTTCTTCGAACAGGACTTCCTGTCTCGTGCCGACGAAGGAATCGGCTTTCTTCTCGGCGTATCCGTTGATGACTTCGACGAGTCTGTCGAAACGTTCGTGCTTGGTCTTCTCCGACACCCCGTCCTTCATTTTGGCGGCCGGAGTACCTTCTCTTGGAGAGTAGATGAACGTGTAGGCGGAATCGTATTTGACTTCGTTGCACAAAGAGATGGTGTCTTCGAAATCCCGATCGGTCTCGTTAGGGAATCCGACGATGATGTCGGTCGTCAGAAAGACGTCGGGAAGACGGGTCCTCAGTTCGTGCACTATCTGAAGATACTGTTCCCTGGTGTAGCGTCTGTTCATCCTTTTGAGCACCGTATCCGATCCCGACTGCAGGGGGAGATGGAGGGATGGCATGATGTTTGGATACTTTGCCATGACGTCGAAGACTTCGACTCTGAAATCGGAAGGATAGGGAGTAGTGAACCTGATCCTCTCTATTCCGGTCTGAGCCACCTTCTCCAAAAGGGAGGCGAAGGCGTATTCGTCTCCGAAATCCTTTCCGTAGGCGTCGACGTTCTGTCCGAGGAGAGTCACCTGCCTGTAACCTCTGTTCTTGAGTTCGACGACTTCCCGGAGGATGTCTTCCTCCTTCCTCGATCTCTCCTTTCCCCTGGTGTAGGGGACGATGCAGTAGGTGCAGAACTTGTCGCATCCGTACATGATGTTGACGAAGGCGCTCACCTTGGAATAACGGCTTCCTTCGACATCGCAAAAAGCATCGTCGGTGAATGAGGGCTGCGACCTCACGTCGACGATGCGCTCGTTGTTGAATACGCTGTCCGAAAGAAGAGTGTAAAGAGAGGAGATGTTGTTGGTGCCGAAAACCAAGGACACAAAAGGAAAGGTCTCCAAGACCTTTTTGCACGGTCCTTCCTCCTGCATGACGCATCCGCATACTGCTACTATCAGTTTTCTGTTCTTATCGTAAGCTGCTTTGGCACGACCTAATTCGCCGTAGAGATGGTTTTCCGCATTTTCTCTGACGGCACAGGTGTTGAATATGATGAGGTCACTTTCTTCAAAAACAAAAACTTCGGTCATTCCGATGTTAAGAAGTAGGGATTTGATGTTTTCGGAATCTCTGACGTTGGCTTGGCATCCGTAGGTTCTGATGCAAAATTTTTTACCCCCGGCCCAGACTTTCAGTCTGTCGTCGGGCAAAGGAGTTTCACCTTTTTCGAGGGTTGAATGTTTCAAATCCCGCCTTGCCGCTTCCTTCAGCGAAGGGAGCGAGATAAGACGGTCCTTCCTCATTGTCCCTCGGCGCTGTTGGGCTGGGCAGTCCTGTTGTCGTAGATACCGTCCGTCGACACTGCTCTTTCCGGATTGTATTCGATCCTGTAGATGTGCAGAGCGATGGTCGTAACTTCGGATTTTTCATCTGAAGGCTCGGCAAAGTTCTGGATGACGAATTCCGGCTGGATGTAGATGTCGCTGGGGTTTTTGTCGATGTTCAGGAAACGGCGTGCGATGATGGAGGCTTTGATAGCCTGATTCAGTGCGCTGGATCCCACGAGGGAGACGGTAACCTCCCCTTCGGAACGGATCGTTCCCGCAATGGCACCGGCCAGTTTCTGGATCGGTGTGCTTCCGCTTGCTTTCAATGTTGTCATATAGTCAACCTCTTTCAATTGAAATTATACCCTTTTTCCCAAATCAAACAAGAAATCAAAGGGTGATTTATTAAATAAAATCATCTTTTTAGCACGCGCGGGTTCGCAAAGTTCACTCGAACAGGGTAATGCATGTCGACCGCATCTTCAAAGCATGCGTTCCGTTGCCTGTTCCGGACATCAAAGCGCCTCGAAAAGGAAGCGGGCAAAACGCAGAAGGACGACGAGACATTTTTTAAGGACGAAAAAAGCAAACCGTCATGTCCCGGCTGAGCGGCATCAATCCCGTTTTCTATACTTAGGCCATACAACCTTTTTTTGAAATTTCAGAGTGTTTCAAACCATATCGCTGTTTTTCATACATCAAAAAAGGTGCGGCCGTTTGGCTGCACCGTCATTTGGACTGATTTGTGAGTGTCACTCAGACACTTCGTTGATCACTTTATAGGAGACGATCCTCTTTTCCTCTTTCGAGTATTCGATTAGGACGGCATCGGTCAGTATCGGTCCGGTCTCCTTGATCTTGAAGAAATGCGGAAGACCGGTCATCGTGTGCTCTAGGGAAGCCTCCGTCTCGATGCCGATGACGGAATCGTATCCGCCGTTCATTCCCACGTCCGTGAGGAAGAAGCATCCTCCTAGAATCTTGGCATCGTTCGTCTGGACGTGCGTGTGGGTGCCAATCACCGCATTCACTCCTCTTCTTGCGGCGTACTCGGCAAGGCATCTTTTCTCGGCCGTCGCTTCCGCGTGGAAGTCGATCAGGTTGAAATCGGAATCGTCGTCTTTTGTTATCTCGTCGATGGCGTAGAAGGGGTTGGATTGGGCGACCCCGCCGTGCATCTCCACCCTTCCGATGAGATTGGTGATCCTGACCTTGTATCCGTTGACTTCAAGCTGAACCGTTCCTTTCAGGGGACAGGATGGATCGAAGTTGTAGGGGCGGATTTCCTTTTCGAAGAGTTCGGGATTGTGAAGCACTTCGTGGTTTCCGAAGAAGTGGTTTCCGCTCGTTATGACGTCCACTCCGTATGAAACGAGCTGTCTGTAATGGGCCAGGGAGAGACCGTTCCCGTGCGTGGCGTTTTCGCCGTTTGCAACGACGAGATCAAACTCATCACCTTTTTTGTGAGTTTGTAGATATCTTTGGACGCTATCTCTTCCGAGCTTTCCGAAGATGTCTCCGAAGAAGAGCACTCTGAGATTATTTGGCAATTTGGACCGCCCTCGTCTCTCTGATGACGGAAATCTTTATCTGCCCGGGGAACTGCATCTCGGCCTCGACGGCATCCCTGATCTGGCTGGCTAGGACGATTGCGTCCTCGTCCGAGACTTTCTCGGGCACGACCATGATCCTGACGTCCCTTCCGGACTGCAACGCGTATGAAGACTGGACTCCGTCGAATCTCTTGCAGATGGTCTCAAGCTGTTCGATCCTCTTGATGTAGGTCTCCAAAGTCTCGCTTCTTGCGCCGGGCCTTGCGGCGGAAAGGGTGTCGGCGGCGGTGACGAGTTCGGATATCAGATAACGCTTGGGAGCGTCGCCGTGGTGAGATTCGATGGCGTTGATGACGACGTCGGGTTCGCCGTATTTCTTGGCGAGCTGGACGCCCAGCTGGACATGGCTTCCTTCCTGTTCGGCATCGATGGCTTTGCCGATGTCGTGGAGAAGGCCAGCTCTCTTGGCGGCCGTGGAATCAAGTCCGAGCTCCGATGCCATGACGCTTGCAAGATAAGCGACCTGTATCGAATGGTCCAGAACGTTTTGTCCGAAAGACGTACGGTATTTGAGTCTTCCGATGTAGGGGAGAAGTCCCTGGCTGATTCTGGGAAGACCGAGTTTGAAGACGGTCTGTTCTCCTATTCTTCTGAGCGACTCGTCGAAGTCGTCCGATACCTTCTTGTAGACTTCCTCGATCCTTCCGGGCTGGATCCTTCCGTCCCTGATCAGGGCTTCTAGAGTAAGTTTGGCTTTCTCTCTTCTGATCGGATCGAAACAGGATACGGTGATGGTCTCGGGAGTGTCGTCGATGATGAGGGATACGCCGAAGAGGGCTTCCATCGATTTGATGTTTCTTCCTTCCCTTCCGATGATCCTTCCCTTGAGTTCGTCATTAGGAAGGGAGACGGAGGAAGTCGAGTGTTCGCTCGTGACGTCTTGGGCGTATTTTTCCATAGCCAGGCACATGACCTGTTTGGCGTTGTCGGCCGCTTTGGTCTGGGCTTCTTCTTCGGCCTGTTCCTTGAAAAGGGCGATCCTCCTTGCTTCCTGCTGTTCGACCCTCTGCATGAGAGCATCGGTCGCCTCTTCGGTGGTCATATTCGCAACTTTTTCAAGCTCGGTAAGGATGCTTTGCTCTTTGAGGCTCAATCCTTCTTCTCTTTGATCGAGTTCTTCTTCTTTGTTTTCAATTGCCGCCTTTCTCTGGTCGAGCGAATCTTCCCTCTTCAAAAGGTTGTCTTCCCTTTTGTCGAGGGCATCCTCTTTCTGATTGTTTCTCTGTTCGCTCTGGGCAATCGTTTTCTTTCTTTCGGCGATGTCGTCCTCGGCCTCTTTCCTGAGCCTTTCGGTCTCGGCCTTGGCGTCTTCCGTGTCTTTTTTCAGCTGTTCGGCTTCGCTTTTCGTCTGCTTTGCTTCGAATAGGATCTGCTTTGCTTCTCTTTCGGCGTCGGTTTTGGCATCTGAAATGATCTTTTGCGATTCGGCGTTTGCTTTATTGACAATGCCTTCCGCTTCGGCGTTTGCATTGCTGATGATTTCTTCAGCTTCGCTTTGACCGGCCGTCTTCTTTCTCCTGTAGACGGCGAAAACGGCGAAGGCACCGATCAGTGCACCTGCGACTGCGCAGAGAAAAGCAATAATAACGATTACGTAATTTTCCATACTATTTGCCTTTCGTCATGATTTCTTAAAAAACGGGTTCATGGTTCCGTGAACACTAGCAACTCAGTCAGAGTTTTATAAGGATTGTATATATCGTATAAAATTCAGTTAGAGAAGGCTTGCGCCGTAAGAAATTATAACATGAATAACAAAAGATAATCTGTTTTAAATGAAAAAAGAGGGACCGTGCCCTCTTTTCGTCTCATTGCTGCTGTCCGTCCCGTATCTTTTGGAGAAGCTCGTCTTCCTTTTCGGGGTTTTTCTTCAGCCAGTCGTAAACTGAGTTGATGCCTTGTCCGATCCTCTCTCCTTCGTACGAGAACCAGCTTCCGCTCTTCTCGATGACGGAGTTGTCGACGGCGAGCTGTGCCAGCTCGTTTTCCCTGGATATTCCCTTTCCGTAATAAAGGGTGAGTTTGCAGGAACGGTAGGGAGGCGCGACTTTGTTTTTGACGACCTTGGCGTTGACGTAGTTGCCGATGGCCTTGTCGCCTTCCTTGATGGTTTCGCCTTTTCTGATCTCGAGACGGATGGTGGCGTAGAATTTCAGCGCCCTACCGCCGGTGGTGGTCTCGGGGTTTCCGTACATGACGCCGACTTTCTCTCTCAGCTGGTTGATGAAGATGACGGTGCAATTTCCTTTGGAAAGGATGCCGGCGAGTTTCCTCAAAGCCTTCGACATCAATCTTGCCTGGAGGCCGACCGTCGAATCCTCAAACGTTCCCTCGAGTTCGGCCTTGGGGACCAAAGCCGCCACCGAGTCGACGACGATGAGATCGACGGCTCCGGAGTTGGCGAGCATGTTGACGATCTCGAGGCCCTGTTCTCCGTAATCCGGCTGGGAAAGGATGAGCTCGTCTATGTCGACTCCCAGAGTCTTCGAGTACTCGGGGTCGATGGCGTGTTCGGCATCGATGAAGGCGCACCTTCCGCCGGCCTTCTGGCACTGGGCGATCGCTTCCAGAGCGAGTGTCGTCTTGCCGGAGGATTCGGGTCCGTAGATTTCGATGATCCTTCCCTGCGGATATCCTCCGACTCCGAGAGCCGAATCCAAAAGCAGCGAACCGGAAGAGATGACTTCGGTGTCGACCGTCGGCGCCTCTCCGAGTTTCATGATGATGCCTTTGTCGTTGTAGGTGTTCCTGATTTCTTTGATGGTCTGCTCGAGAACTTTGTCCATCTGGGCATCGGTGTTCTCGGCGGTTGTTTTCTTATCTGCCATGTTTTTTGATACTCCTCACTTCTGTATTTGTCTTAATCAGTCTTTTTTTCCAAAAATTCCATTTTTACCCTGTAGAGGGTTTCTCTCAAGGCGAAGGAGACCAGGGTTTCCCTTATTTCGTTTCTCTCCCCCTTGCATTCAAGCTTATAAGGGAAGACGTCACCGTCGACGTATATTGCGACGTAGCATTCCCCGACCGGTTTTCCTTCGGAGGCCGTCGGTCCGGCGTTTCCGGTGAAGGAGACGCAGACGTCGCTTTGGTAGTATGCGTGTCCGGCTTTCGCCATCTCGGCAGCGCATTGAGCCGATACGGCCGAATATCCGTCTATGACTTCTTCGGGAACTCCGAGCTTTTCCTTCATCTCGTTGCAGTAGGTGACGCTTGCTCCGAGAAACACGTCGCTGGCTCCGGGAACGGATGTTATCGTCGAAGAGAACAGTCCTCCCGTCAGCGATTCGACCGAAGAGAGGGTCATGTGATGCTCTCTCAAAAGATCGATCAGTTCTTTTTCGTCACTCACCCGCTTCGTCCTCTTTAAGAACCTGCCAGTTCTGTTTGAAGTAGATGACCATCGAAAGCAGGGAGAAGAACAAGGCGATGCCTGCCATCACGTTGGTGATGACGTAGGTATACTCCCAGTTTCCCTGTCCGTTGAAATCGAAGTAGTTGAAGGGGAATCCGTTCAGGAAGATGAACGGGATGACGATCATCAGAACGACGGTCTTCACCTTGCCCCAGATGTTTGCGGCCAGGACTTTCCCTCTGGTGGCAGCCATCATCCTCAGTCCGTCCATCGCAAGATCCCTCCCTATGAACAGGATGACTAGGAACGGATAAATGTAGAAACTTCCGTTTATGGTCTGCTTGGTCGCAAGCAGGATCAAAGCTCCGTCCGTCAGGAATTTGTCGGCCAGTGGATCCATGAACTTTCCGAAATTGGTGACGAGGTTTCTCGATCTCGCCATCTTGCCGTCGACAAGGTCGGACACGGCCCCGATGACGAACAATATCGCAGAGACGAGGTCGATCCACGTGAAACCGGTGGTCCCAAGTTCGGGAGCGAACGAAGAAGCGTTAGGCAGAAAAGAAAGACAATACACGACGATCATCGCTATAGCGATGAACAGTCTGGACAATGTTATTTTGTTGGGTAGGTTCATTTGCATGCCTTTCGTTTGTAATCAATGCAGTCGGTCAGTAAGCCATGTTATGTCTAGGATGACAATTTATCTAGGTGTTACCCTGCCTTCCTCCGTTCGGATTCCTTCGGAAGACTTCCCTTACCGAAATTTAGGTTTCTCGCTTGCGGGGCTTTCCTCGTTTCATTCCCCGGGTTTCCCCGGGTTTCGTCACTGTGGAGCTTTTACAGTCCGGGCATCATGCTTTCGTTTAGATCCCGGACGGCCGTCTAGTGCCCTAGCCCGAAGTTATTTTTTCCTTCGGCACAATCACTACCGTCGTCGCAGGCGGTGCGAGCATGGACTTTCCTCAAAAAGATTTCTCTTCCTGCAGTCATCTCGACCGACCTTATAATTTTACTCTTTTTAATATAATATTTTGCAATAAAACATTTTCAATAATGCGCATCAGGCAAGGATGGCGCAAAGGACGATCGTCAGAAAAGCGACGATGAACAGCACGACGAAAATGATCGAGGCAATCGTCGAATACAGTTTGTTTTTGTTTGCATGCGTGACTGGCTGTTGGGTTTCTTCCTTGTGAATGTTTTCGGGCGGAACCTGACGGGCACTGCTTTCTCCGCTTTCGGAGACGAGTTTGCCGCCGCAGTTGGGACAGACGTGTTCGTCGTCTTTGACGGAACTGCCGCAGTAGAGACACTTTTTCATTTGTCGTATACCGTCTGGGGATCTATTCCGGCCTTCCTGAGGGCTTTTTCGAGAAGATTGATTTTCTTTAGAAGATCGAGGTTGTTGATGGAAGCGTCATCATTGGACTTGATCTCGGAAAGTCTCTTTTTGAGATTGGCGTTTTCCGCCTGGACGTCGCTCATCTCCTGATTGAGGACTTTGAATTTGACTTCGTATTCCGAAATCTGCGATTCAAGGGAATCGGCATATTCTTCGAAGGTCTGGTAATCCTGGATGACGTAATCCAGAAAGGTATCGACCTGCAGGGCGTCGTAACCTGGATTGGTACCGGAAAATTCCTTGTGATAAAGGGTTGAAGGTTCTAAGTGTAAATGGCAGTTCATAAGCGTCTCCTCTGCTAAATATTATAAAATCAAAGGCACATGTTCTAAACTATAAAGGCGGGAAAATTTACTCTTCCATCAGCAGAGAAGCACGAAAGAAACAAAGAAGGGAAATCAGTATGCCGGCAGACACACAGCAGAAAAAAACACAAGTCAGAAGGCAGGATCCCGAAGAAAGGATTCGCAATCTTGACGAGATTTATTTCGGATACTCGGAAGAAGAAGCGAAAAACGAAGCTTCCAGATGCCTGAACTGCAAAAATCCCGGCTGCGTGAAAGGATGCCCGGCACAGATAATGATTCCGGACTTCATACACGAGATAACACGGGGCGATTATGAAAAAGCATATGAAATAATATCGGCTTCGTCTTCGCTTTCCGCCATATGTTCGAGAGTCTGTCCCCAGGAAAGACAATGCGAGGGAAAATGCATCAAAAACAGGATCCCCATCATCGAAGACGGGAAACAAATAGGATACCAAGATCCGGTTTCAATCGGTGCATTGGAACGTTTTGTAAATGATTATCACGACAAGCAACCTGAAAAAGAATACACAAAGCCCACGTCAAACGGCATCAAGATAGCCGTTATCGGCTCTGGTCCCGCTGGAATAGCCTGTGCCGAAGAACTTGCAAAGCGTGGATACGAAGTCACCATTTTCGAAGCCAACCATCTTCCCGGAGGAGTGCTCACATACGGAATACCGAATTTCAGACTTCCGGAAAATCTCATCGAATCAAAGATGAACGAACTTGTTTCAATCGGCGTGACTATCGTCACCGATACGAAAATCGGAGAAGACATGACAATAGACTCTCTGATGAACGATCAGGGATACAAAGCCTGTTTCATTGCTACAGGTGCCGAGATTTCAAATCCTGCGAATTTGCCGGGAGATGATGCTGACGATGTGTATTCGGCTTCTGCTTTTCTCTCGGAAGTTAACTTGAATTTACTTTCAGAAACTGTGAAAAATGCAAAAAACATCGTTGTCATGGGTGGTGGAAATGTTGCAATGGACGTCTGCGGTTGCGCAATCAGGCTCGACACGGAAAAAGTCACCTGCGTCTACAGAAGAAGCGAGACCGAGAAGCCGGCCAGAAAGGATGAGATCGAAC
>X288_Common_Brushtail__coassemble_132_pt1 | contig 11722 bp, 8 predicted proteins | sample X288_Common_Brushtail__metabat2_high_PE_011 | metagenome-assembled genome bin X288_Common_Brushtail | reverse complement strand
GACCCATGGAAGAAAGATAGAAGTCCATGGGGAACTCGTCTCCTATGGAGAGCTCTTTGCTCTCCGCATATGATTCGGAGATCAAAACGCCCTCCGTGCCTTCCCTGATTTCGGGAACGGCGAGAGTGGAATCGGAGTCGTTTACGACCAGATAAAAGATCTTGTTGTTGTAATAGGCGGCGGTGTAGATCCTTTCTTCGACCCTTTCGACGCCCTCGATCGCCTTCATGCTTTCGTAATCGTCGTCGTCGAGTCCGTCGGTCGTCGCATAGATGTCGGGCAGGTTCGATGTTTCATAAATGAGATTGGCCCTGTCGGCTATGTTTTCGGCATTGGAAGTCAGACCGCAGAAAAGACACGTGCAGAGGAAGGAGATGGCAATGATCGAAAAGAGCTGCTTCCAGTTCTTTCCTATCATGCGCATCAGCTCCTTGAAAAGAAGGCGGTTGGTGCTGCTGTGTCTGTTTTTCACCATACGATGTCGTCAAGGCTTTCCTTTCTTTCCTGGGCGGTGTTCTCGACTATCTCGCCGTCGTTGATCCTAATGAGTCTGGTCGCACACTGGGCCAGAGCCGAATTGTGGGTGACGATGACGACGGTGGTCTGTTTGTTCGACGAAAGATCGTACAGAAGCTGGAGGATCGAAAAGCCCGTTTTCGAATCCAATGCTCCGGTCGGTTCGTCGCAGAGAAGGAGTTTCGGGTTTTTGACGATGGCCCTGGCTATGGAGACCCTCTGCTGTTCTCCTCCGGAAAGACGGGAAGGATAGTTGTTCATCCTGTCCTTGAGTCCGACTTCCTCGAGCACTTCCTCGGTGTTCAGGGGATTGTCGACCAGGGAAGTCGCAATGTCGACGTTTTCGTAAGCCGTGAGATTTTCCATGAGATTGTAGAACTGGAAGACGAAGCCTATGTCTTTTCTTCTGAACTGTTCGAGTTGCTTTTCGTTGTATTTGGCGACGTTCTGGCCGTCGATGACGTAATCTCCGCTTGTGGCCGTGTCCATTCCGCCCAAAAGATTGAGCAGAGTCGTTTTTCCGGCACCCGATGCACCGAGTATGACGACGAATTCTCCTTTTTCAAGTTCGAAGGTCGCGTCTTTCAGCGCATGGACGGCAAGATCTCCCGTCCCGTAATCTTTTTTCAGTGATTTCAGTTCAATGTAAGCCATATTCTCGATTCTCGCAACCCACATATTATAAGTTAATAACTCATAAGTGGGACGTACAAATTGCACAATAACAACTTCGGCCCGGGAATTGAATTCAATGAACGAGTTCATTGAACAAAAAGTTTTGTGCACGAAAAAAGCCCGGTTTCCCGGGCTTCTGATTCTAAATGGTCGGAACAATGAGATTTGAACTCATGACCCCTTCCACCCCAAGGAAGTGCGCTACCAAGCTGCGCTATGTCCCGCTTTCTAAGGCTTTGAAATTATAAACTCATCGACATTTGATTTCAAGATTCTTTTGTTTCTTCCAGTTCGGAAAGAAGCGCATCGGCCTCTTCCTGGCTGACCGCGTTCTTTTCCCGGGCAAGTTCGATCATGGCTTTTATCTTCTCCCTTCTCTGCTCGGGAGTGAGTTCCTCCTCTTCGTGTTCTTCGTTAAGGGTGGTTTCGACCTTCTTCTCGGTCTCGGCGAGAGTCTCTTTTTTCACCTGCTCGTATTTTTCTTCGAGATACCTGTTATAGGGTTTTTTGACGATGAATATCCAGGGGACGAGATAGGCGGCAAAATACACGAGCGTGAACACGCTTATCAGGATGTCGCACAGGCTGTCGTACATGCCGCTCGGGATCGCCATGGCCATGTAGGCAATTTCCAAAATGAGCGAGACGCTTACCATCAATAACAATCCGTATGACACCAAACGGAATTGGATGAGATTGTCATAAAGCATTGAAAGGACCGCGAAGACGATGGTGAGCGCGAACATCAGGATGATGATCAGGTTGACCGCGAACAGCGGGGTGTAAAGCTTCTGGGCGGTCTCCGAAAGGGTATTGATTTCGAAGGCACCGCTGAGATATCCGTACCTTGCGGTCGACCAGTTCATCAGCACGTAAAAAAGGACCGGGAACAACACGGTGACTGCTGAAAGACAATGGAGGAACCTGTCCCTTTTCTGCTTCCTGATTTTCGGTTTTTTCATTTTTTGGTTTTGTTGCCAAAGAAGGCATCCCTTCTTCTGAGTATCTCTTCGGCCGCATCTTTGGGGACGAGATGCGTCAACTCATCAATTTTAACACCCTCAAGGCTCTCCGTGGTCGGATACATGCTGAGCAATTTCTCTTTTTTCTTTTTCCCGATTCCCGGAATGCCGTCATAGATGGTCTGGTAGACGCTCTTGTTCCTCAGACTCCTGTGGTAGGTGATGGCGTAGCGGTGCACTTCGTCCTGCATTCTCATCAGCAGGAAAAAGAGCGGGGATTCCCTGTCGAGTTCGACGACTTCTCCGGTGTCGGCGTTTATCAGGGAATCCGTCTCGTGCCTGTCGTTTTTGGCAAGACCCGCGATCGCAATGGCAAGCCCGAACTCCTGTTTGACGTCCAAAGCGACGTTGCACTGGTTTTCGCCTCCGTCGACGATGATGAGATCGGGCATCTTTTCCTTGCCTTCCTTGAGTCTTGCCATCCTTCTCGTAAGGACTTCCCTCATGGAGGCCAGATCGTCTGCCGAGTTTTCCTGTCTGATCTTGTATTTTCTGTACATCTCGGGCGCTTTTTCGCCGTTGATGTATTTGACCATGGCTCCGACGCAGTCGTAACCCATGGTATGGGAGTTGTCGTATAGCTCGATGTCGAGAGGAGTCTTCTTCAGACCGAGCTTGTCCCTAAGCTCTTCGAGAAGAGCGAGCACGTCGTCGTCCAGTCTTGCCGTCTGGAAGTGCTGGTCGAGCATCTGCTTGGCATTTTCCAAACCGATGTACAGAAGGTCATAAAGTTTTCCCCTCTGCGGGACGATCGTGTCAACCTTCAATGTATCGGCGAGGATGTCTTTGAGCTCGTTGTTCGGAAGAATGATCTGTTTCGGAAGCGGATGTTTCTCGTAGAACTGGACGATCACGTTTTCGAGGACTTCGTCGACGTCATCCTCTAGTTCTTCGACGAACTGGTTCTTTCCCAAAAGGACGCCCTTCCTGTAAAGAAGGAAGACGATGCAGATGTATCCGTCCCTGATCGAGTAGGCGATGACGTCCCTGTCGATCTTGTCTTGGAAGACGATCTTCTGCTGCTGGGTCGTGCTTTCGATGTCGGCGAGAAGCTTCTTGCAGTCGTTGGCTTTTTCAAACTCGAGATTGTCGGCGTAATTCTTCATATTCCGGGTGATCTCGGAAGTCACTTTCTTCGTGTCTCCGTTCAGGAAGGAACGGATGTCTTCGGTCAGCCGATCGAGAACCAGAGGATCTATCTTGTTGACGCACGGCGCTAGACACTGTCCCATGTAGTAGTAGATGCAGGCTTTGGAAGGAATGTTCCTGCACTTTCTCAAAGGGTATATCCTGTTGAGAAGGTCGATTGTTTTGTAGGCGGCGCTGGCATTGGGGAAGGGACCGAAATAGTAATATCCTTTTTCCTTGTCGCTTCTTGCAATTTTGAGGTAGGGGTCGGAATTTTTCTTCAAAGCTATGTAGGGATAGGACCTGTTGTCCATCAGAAGGATGTTGTATTTGGGCCTGTATTTGTGAATGAGGTTTATCTCGAGCAGAAGGGCTTCCTTCTCTGTCGATGTCTCGATGATGTCGAAATCCGCTATTTCCATCACCATCCTCATGACCTTTCCTTCCTGAGGGCGCGTGAAATACTGCTTCACCCTCTTGACGAGCGATTTGGCTTTTCCGACGTAAATGATTGTCCCGTCTTTGTCCTTCATCTGGTAGGAACCGGGTCTGTCGGGAAGAAGATCGATCTTTTTTACCAGCAGCGGATTGTCCAGGTAACTCATTTCAGATGTACTATCGTCGCTCCGAGTCCGCCCTCGCCTTCCTGACCGAGACGGTAGTCCTTGACGTATTTGGGATGGTTCTCGAGATATTTCCACACGGCGTTTTTCAAAGCGAACGAGCCTGCCCCGTGTATGATTCTCACGCTTTTGTATTTGTGAAGGACGGCGTTGTCCACAAAGGAGACCACTTCCCTCATGGCTTCGTCGACGTGAAGACCGATGATGTTCAGCTCGAATCCCTGCGATTCGCTTACGTCGAGTTTGACGGTCTCGACATACACGTAATCCTTTTTGACCGGGGCCTTCGATTTTCTCAGACCATCGAGTTTTCTTCTTATCTTGATGCCGTCGTAATCGAGAAGGACTTCGTTTTTCTTGATCTCGATGACTTTGGCCGTGTTGTTGTCTTCGTCGATGACATAGGATCCGACTTCTATCGGCCCGCCAGCCGTCGGAACGTTTTTCTTCTTTATAGGCTTTTCTTCTTTGGGCTGGGCCGCTTTTTTCAATTCGCCTCTCGCTTTGGATACCTTGGAGAAGTTCATGTCCTGACCGTTGTCCTTCCAAATCTGATCGATCTGTTCGAGCCTTTCGTCGACAATCTTCGATATTCTTTCGTCGGCCTGTTTCCTGATGGCCGTCTTTTCGTTTTCCAGGGATTCGATGGCTCTTTCCCTCTTTTTGGTGAGTCTCTCGAGTTCTTCCTGCATCTTTGCGATGCCCTCCTCCTTCTTGGCAATCTCCTCTTCCCTCTTGTTCAGACGGTCGAGCATCTTGTTGTAATCGTATCCTTCCTTCGTTGAAAGATAGTTTTCGGCTTCGTCAATGATACTTTCATCGATGCCGATGCTCCTGGCAAGTTCGATTCCGTACGACTTTCCGCTCTTTCCGGCCATGAACCTGTATGTCGGAGTCAAATTCCGGGAATCGAACTCCATGGCGCCGGAGACTATTGCGTCCGAAGACATGGCATAGTTTTTCACTCCTTCGAAGTGGGAGGTGAATATCGAAAAACAGCCGAGTTCCTCGAAGTGCTTGATTATGGAAACGGCCAGGGCTTCCCCTTCGTAAGGTGATGTTCCTTCACCGATCTCGTCGATGATCACGAGCGATTTTGAAGTGGCATTTTCGATGATTTCCTTGAGGTTGACAAGATGGGAAGAGAACGTGGAAAGATTTTCCAAAACGGACTGGTTGTCGCCGGAGAGGAAATACACGTTGTCGAAAAAAGGAATCTCGGCTTTGTCTTTGCACGGAACGAAAAGACCGAGCCTGTCCATGTAAACGACTACTGCCACGGATTTGATGAGGACGGATTTTCCGCCGGCGTTTGGGCCCGAAATGACCAGGGTTTTACCGGTGTCTGTGCCCAGGAACAGGCTGTTTGAAACGCACTTCACTTTGTCGATGAGCGGATGGAAAAGAGATGAAAGTCTGAGGCAGTCATCGGACAGGGAAGCGATGCATCCGTCGATCGAATGTCCGTATCTGACCGCTCCTTCAAGCCTGTCGAAAAGAAGGACTATCTGATAGTTTCTTTCGATTTCCTTCAATGAACCTCTGATCTGTTTGGATAAAGAATTCAGAATTCTGGTGATCTCTTCACCTTCCAGGTTTTTTAGCTCGGCCAAAATGTTTTGTATGTCAACAATTTCGTACGGTATTACGAAAATCGTCTCTCCGGACGAGGACTGGGAAACGACTATTCCCTTGACTTCGCCCCGCATCGAAGCTTTGACGGGAAGAGTTTCGTTCCCGCCTTTCAGAGCTATGACGTCGTCGGAAAGGAATTTCAAATATCTTTTTCTGGCGGCGCCTATCGCGCCCGTCAGTCTGTCGTGGGTCTGGGTCATTTCCTTCCTGATCATTTTCAAAACGGGAGAAGCCGAATCCAGAATGTCGTAATTGTCGCTCACCGATGCGAATATCTGATCTTTGAGTCTGTCCAGAACCGTCAGGTCGAGAGCGTTGTCCTGAAGACGTTTCAGATCGTCCCTGTCCGCTAATTTGTTATAAATGTCTGAAGATGTTTCCAGAAGTTTTCCTATCGAATAAATCTCTTCTGGAATCAGGTTTGCCGATTTTTTCAGCCTCGTGAAAGATTCGGAGAGATCTTCGATGTACGGGACGGCGAACGATTTTCCCTCGTTAACGTATCTTTCGCATTCCCCGAGGTATTCGTGGAAATTCAAAAGCTCGTCTTCGTCTTCGATCATGTAGTCCAGCGAAAAGTCTTCTCTCAGCTTTTCGCAGGAGAAATATCCCCTCTGAAGTTCCAATATGCGCTGCAGTTCTTCGGATACCGTCCTGTCTTCCATACTTCTTGATTGTATCACAAAGATGAATATTCATCTTTTGTGTTATCATCTGTAAAGAGGTAAACAGTGTACTACGTAAAGATCAAAGCCGACAGAGCGACAGCCGAAGAGATCAAAGACTTTTACGGTGCCGAAGAGATAATCGACGACAGCCAGCCCTACGATTTCTTTCTGGCAAAGAACAACGGAGTGATCATTCACGCCTACCGCTCGAAAAACAACATGTACACTATCCTCTTCCAGTCCAAAGGAGTGGAAGCCGTCGAGGAGGCACAGCAGTTTTCAGATCAGCTTTCGATTCAGGAAAGGGACGATGCCGTTACCGAACAGAAGAACATTTCGGACGGATGGGATGACATCTCGTCCCAGATAGGAAGCGACGAAGTCGGAGTCGGAGATTTCTTCGGACCTCTGGTCGTCACTGCCGTTTACGTCTGCGGAGACGACATCGCCTATCTTCAGAAACTCAGGATAAACGACTCGAAGAAGATGAGCGACGACTGGATCCTCGAGATCGGTCCGAGACTGAAAAGAAGAATCAAGAATTACGTCGTCCTTCTTTCTCCGGAAAAACTGAGCGAACTTGCTTCCCGCGGGCTCAACATGCACCGGATCATGTCTTCAGCCCATAACGCTTCCCACAAAGGGATCATCGAAAAATACGATCTCGACACGTCGACGATCGTGTACATCGACCAGTTCGAATCGGAAGAGAATTACAGAAGGTACGTCGGCGGCGAAGTCATCGAAAACCCGCTTTATTTCAAAACCAAGGGAGAGACCTACTATCCTTCGGTCGCGGCGGCCTCGGTCATCTCCAGATACCATTTTCTAAAAGAATGGCAGTCGATGGAAAAGAAGTTAGGCTGCGTCATTCCCAAAGGCGCTTCGGCGACCGTCGACAAAGTCTACAACAGGCTTGTGAACCTGTACGGCCGGGGAAAGGTCGATCCTTACGTAAAAAAGTTTTTCCGGAATTATCAAAGGGGATGAATTCCTATATAATAGGAAAAGTGGTTTTAAATAGAACGGAATGAAAAGCTTTTTATTTGCGGCACTGTCGCTCGTCAGCGAATTCTCCAAAGACAAGGAACAGGAGAGCATCCACTCTCTCGAGATAGAAAAGAACAGCACCTACATGATCGAAGGCAAATACGCCAACATCAACAACTTTTGGGGTGTTTCCGTTCCGAACGGAAATTCGGAAGACTATTTCTATACTTTCGAGCTCGAGCCCGGAGGAAGGATTCTGAAAGGAAACACAGAAGTCTCGATCGAATCCCTTCAGGAAGGCGACACTCTCAAGATCACGTACGACGGATCCCTCGCTCTCGAATATCCGCCAAGACTCAATCATGTCACCAAGATCGAAGTAAAGGACGAGGGCACGAACGAAATAGCCACCAGCGCAACGACTGAACCGGTTGGAAAGCCCGCAATAGAAGACGTTGACGAAAGATCTTCGGTACCGATACAGACGGAAGTCGCTTTGTCGGACATGACCTTGAAAACCGAAATACCTTCAGTCGAAATAAGAGCGGATGTTTCTTCAGACGATATCAAAACCGCCATTCCGTCAACCGAAAAATCTGATCAGCTGTGAATTGAAATAGTAGTCCTGTCTGGCAAAGAATGTCATCTTTTCGCCTGTTTTGGGATGTTTGAACGTCAAACGGAATGCGTGAAGGCACTGGCCTTGTCTTGCAGAGCCATCTCTGTTTTTTGAATAAAGATTGTCACCGACTACAGGGTGGCCTATGTAGGCTAAATGCGCTCTTATCTGATGTGTTCTGCCGGTCTCGAGAACGCATTTGAGAAGGGAAGCTTGTTTCGTTCTTCCGAGCAATACGCAGTGGGTTATCGCCTCTCTTCCCGATTCGTCGACTATAGCTTTTCTCACCTGGTGCGTCGGCTTCGTGAGCCTGGCGTCTATCATGAATCTGGAATCGGCGACGTAACCTCTCACCAGGGCGAGATATTCCCTAACGAATTCGTGGTTGGCCACCTGCTTCTGAAGGACCTCCTGGCTTTCCCGGTTCTTGGCGACGACAAGCAGTCCGGAAGTGTCCTTGTCGATCCTGTGGACGATGCCGGGCCTGTTTGAAGCCGTCTCGTCGTCTTCGAAATCAAAGCCCTCGTTTTCGGCGAAAAGGTAGTTGACCAGGGTATCGTCGTGATGCCCGGGAGCCGGATGCACGACAAGACCTCTCGGCTTGTTGATCACAAGAACGTCATCATCTTCATAAACGACGTCTATCTTGATGTCTTTTGACGGCTTTTCAAAAGAAACATCTTGCTGATGGACAATGATTTGTATGGTTTCTCCACCTTTAAGCCTATAGGAGGGCCTGGTGACGGTTTTTCCGTCCACGCTGACTCCGCCCTGCTTTATGATGCCGGATATTCCGGAACGCGAAAAAGAGGTGAGGGAAGCTAACACCGCATCGAGTCTTCCTTCGGCGGTGTTTTCAAGAATTGTCGCTTTCTCTTTCATTGTCTTCCTCACCGGAGTGAGTGTTATCATCGGTGGGCAGAGGGTCTCTTCCGCTTTCCTTTTGTCTCAGCGAATTGATCAGATCGTCCTTCTTTTCGTCTTCCGCTGGCGTGTTTTTCTTTGCGAGCAATTCATATCTGATCAGATGGTAGATGCCGTAAACGATCGCTGTCGCAATACCTATGACCAGATACGAATCGGCAAGATTGAAGACGGGGAAAGAGGGCCAGAAAGCAAACTGGATGAAATCGACGACTCCGTTTTTGTATATTCCGAGCTGTCCCCAGTAGCCGATCCTGTCGACAAGGTTTCCGAAAGCGCCGGCCGTAGCCAAAAGCAAAGCGATCCTCAAAACGCGCGGGAGCTTAGCAAAGTAGATGATCAGGCATACCAGCATGACCATTCCGAGAACCAGAGACAAGGTGCAGAGCAACCATTTCTGATCGGCGAGTATGTTCCATGCCGCTCCGTTGTTGAACACCAGGGTGAAGTTGAAAAGATAGGGTATCGCCGTCACCCTTGTTCCGTATTCGAGATTTGCGTATGCGTAATATTTGGAAAGAACGTCGAATATTATGAGCCAGATGAAAATGCCGATGAAAAGGAAAAGTTCGGGAAGGATCTCTTTGGGAAGCCTTTTCCTGGCTTTTTCCCTGAAGGTCACTCTTCCCTCTCCTTGAAGCCTTTGACGGCTTCGTGGCATCTATGGCAGACGTGTTCGCCTTCTTCGGTCTCTTCCGTGTCGTCAAAGTAATTCCAGCATCTGTCGCATCTCGTTCCGGAATGCTTCACGCACTCGGAATGATCGGACAGAGAGAATCCGGAGACGATAAAGATCAGGCAAAGCTGTTCTTCCCCGAGTTCCGAGATGAGATCTTTCTCGCTGTCGTTTTCGGGTGCGTAATATATCTGGCATTCGCCCGAGGAGCCGACCGTGCCTTCTTTTCTGACGGGTTCGATGAGGGCATTTACCTTTTCCCTGATCCGGAGAAGGGTCCTGTACTCGGAAAGAAGCTCTTCGTCCGGTTCGTGGGTTTGAGGATAGGATTCCATCGCGACGGACTGTTTCCTTCCAGGAACGTTTATCGAGTCGTAGATCTCCTCGCAGGTGAAGGCGAGGATGGGCGAATAGGCTATCGAAAGATCGCGGACGATCTTGTAGAGGACGTACTGGACGTTTCTTCTCTTCTCCGAGTCGGCTTTCTCGCAGTAAAGGGTGTCTTTCGAAAAGTCGAGATAGAAGGAAGAGAGGTCGTTGACGAAGAAATTGGTGACGAGGTCGGTGACTTTCATGAAGTTGTACTCGTCGTAGCATCTTCTCATGTCGATGAGGATCCGGTTGAATTTCTCAAGGATCATCCTGTCGACCGCCGACAGGTTGAGGGGAACGTAGGAGGGATCGAATCCGTGTCCTTCGTCGTCGTCATCGAGGTTGGTGATCATGAACTTGAAAGTGTTTCTGATCTTTCTGTACTCGTCGGAAACGCTCTTGAGCAGATCCTGGCTGAGCTTGATCTCGGCGACAGAATAATCGACCGTCGTCGTCCAGAGACGGAGTATGTCCGCTCCGAAGTTCTTGCATATGGTCAGAGGATCGATTCCGTTCTTCTTGGACTTGGAGAATTTCTCGCCGTTCTGGTCGACTAGGAATCCGTGGGTGATGACCTGTTTGTATGGGGAGCGTCCCGTCGTTGCGACGGAGAGGATCATCGAAGAGTTGTACCAGCCTCTGTACTGATCGTTTCCTTCAAGGACGACGTCGGCGGGGAAGGGATGTCCCAAAGCGATGTCGGATCCAAGGAACGAGGAACCCGAATCGAACCAGACGTCCATGATGTCTTTCTCTTTGGTGAAGATGCCGTTTGGCGAATGGGGAGAAGAGTATCCTTCCGGCATCAGGTCCTTGACGTTCCATGAATACCAGATGTCGGAACCATGCTCGCGTACCAATCCGATGACGTGATCGAAAAGTTCCTTTTCGAGAAGTGGCTCGCCGTCTTCGCCGTAGAAAATCGGGATCGGCACGCCCCAGAGACGCTGTCTCGAGATGCACCAGTCTTCCCTATTGGCGAGCATGTTTTCAAGTCTGACCTTGCCCCATTCGGGGATGAAATTCACTTTGCCGGCTTCGGCAAGAAGCTGATCCTTGATGGGTGATATCGAGCAGAACCACTGCTGGGTTGCTCTGAAAATGGTAGGTTTCTTCGTTCTCCAGTCGTGCGGATAGGAGTGGGTCAGAGGTTCCTTGGCGAGAAGGGTTCCGTTTCCTTCGATTATCTCAAGGACCTTCTTCGAACAGTCTTCGTAGAAGAGACCTTCGAGTTCGGGACCGGCTTCCTTCGTCATGTAGCCCTTCGAATCGACGGGGCACAAAGGCGGCAGGCCGTATTTCTTTCCGGCCTTGTAATCGTCGAGTCCGTGACCGGGTGCGATGTGGACCTGTCCGGTACCGGAATCGTTTGTGACATAGTCGTCGATGACGACCAGCGATTCTCTGTCATAAAAAGGATGCTGAACTTTGCAACCTTCCACATCTTCGCCGAGGAAGGTTGAAATGGTTTCGCACTTTACCAGGTGTAATTTCTCGATTAAAGTCGGAACCAGAGATTTGAGGAAGACAAGTCTTCCTTTGTCGGTGTCATAAAGTCCGTATTCGAATTTGGGGTTTAGGCAGACCGCAAGGTTGGCGGGAAGGGTCCAGGGCGTCGTCGTCCAGATGACAAGGGAATCGCCGACGTGAAGAATGTCGTTTCCCTCGGTTATGGGCATCTTGACATAGACGGTCATCGTCGTGACGTCCTTGTACTCGATCTCGGCTTCGGCCAAAGCGGACTCGCTGGAAGGAGACCAGTTGACCGGTTTCAGGCCTTTGTAAATCAGGCCTTTCAAGGCCATGTCCCTGAAGACCTCGAGCTGATGCGATTCGTATTCGGGATCTATGGTGAGATACGGATGGTCGTAATC
>X288_Common_Brushtail__coassemble_127_pt1 | contig 11949 bp, 7 predicted proteins | sample X288_Common_Brushtail__metabat2_high_PE_011 | metagenome-assembled genome bin X288_Common_Brushtail | reverse complement strand
CTTTTTCCTCTCGTCGGTGAGGATGCACTTTTCGAGATAATAGGAGGTGCCGAAGGGGATCTTCGAGGAGACGATCTTCGAATCGTGGAGAAAGCTTCCCTGCGAGAGATAGAGGATCGCCGACTCCGTCTTCTGTTTTGAAGGGATGAAAAGGACTTTGAAACCATTGGAGAGCTTCTGCTCGTAGAAGGGCAGATTCAGATGCCCGTAATCGCTTTTGATCATATTCTCTCCTCCGTGAACAAAGTCATGGACACGTCTTCTATCACAGCCGTCGAAAGGCATTTCTTGACGGAATCGACAAATTCGTTTCCGGTTTTTCTTTCCGAACCGTCCGTAACTCCGAGAAGCGAGTCGGCAAAGAAAAGGGAGAACTGTCTTTGAGGATCGGATAAGGCGAGTATGTTTTCCTCGGTGTCTTGCAAAACGACGTTCCCGAGGTCTCTCTCCGACAGATCCGAAAGCGACCTGCCCTTTTCGACGCCCAGTGATTTCCCTATCAGGGAAAGGTTGTTCTTCAGGAAATGGCAGGTGAGAAGGGAGTGCGTTTTGTCCAGAGGAATGACCGAGAAATCGATCCTTCTCCTGAGGACTTTGCCGGCATCCTCCTGGATCTTTTCGGAAAGTGCGAAACAGGCCGCTCTTGCGATCCTGACGTCTTCCGCGGTATTGCTTTCATCATGCTTCACGGAGATGAAAAGACACTCCGAATCGAGAAAATCCCCTCTAAACGAAGAAAGGTTGTAATCTCTTGCATTCGTGAAAGAAACGAACGGATTTTCAAATTCGGGTTTTCTCTTCTCGTTTCCGAAATAGAAGATCGTTCCGTCGCGGCACTGGCTTATCAGGGCAAGCGGATAATAGGCGTCTTTAAGGGCCAGGGACTGGATCGAATTGGCGGGAACGACAGGCACGGAAAGAGGAACGTTGGAGTAGGAAAGACCCGAAAAAAGGCCGGATCTCCTTCTTTCCCTGTTTTCCCGTACCAGCTTTCCTTTGGCGACGTCGAGCGATCTCTCGTCGCTGTAAAAGCCTTTATGCAGAAGCTGCAGCATCAGTTTGTCGGCCGTTCCGTAAGGCGAAGAAAAGACGTATGAGAGGTTTTTGCTCGTCACCTGCGAAGCTGATATGCAGAAAAGATAGGAATCTCCGTAATCATAAACGCCGTAATCGAACCGGAGATCGGCGTATTTCTCTATTTTAGCTCCGTCGTAATTGGGAGCGAGCATGAGCATTCCCTTCAAAAGGAGAAGCCTTTCGGCAAGTCTGTCTTCTTTTTTCAGCCTGTAGGCCAGAGCCACTTTTCTCAGCGGCGTCGAATTGTCTATCTTCTGATTCTCGATGAACATGTCACTCCTCCATCGCCATCCTTTTCACGACCACGTCCTTGCCTCCCTCCGGTGTGGCCACGGTCTGTACGATGCCTTCGGTCTTGAGCCTGGCAATGAACTGGGAGGTCTTCGCATAAGACAGCGAGAAGTTTCTCATGATGGCCGATTTGCTGATTATTCCGGTTTTCATGACGAAGTCCTTCACGTCATCGTATATTTCGTCGTTGGTCTGCGCTTTGGAGACCACGGGTTCTTCTTCCTGCGGCTCGAGTTCGAGGAATTCGGGATCGTAGCAGGGATCTCCGGCTTTGCTCTTGACATAGTCGAGGACCTTGTCGATCTCGTCGTTCGAGATGTAGGGAGACTGGGCTCTGATCAGGGATTTCTTTCCGGGACATTTGAAGAGAAGGTCTCCTTTTCCAAGCAGGGTCTCGGCTCCGTATTCGTCGAGGATGACGGTCGAATCGACGCCGGTCGAGCATGAGAGTCCGATACGGCAGGCGATGTTGGCTTTGATGACCATCGGTATGACGTCTTTGGAAGGACGCTGGGTGGCGATGATGAGGTAGATGCCGGCGGCTCTCGCCTTTTGGGCAATCCTCTGGACCGTCTCGGCGACTTCGTTTCCGCCGGTCTGCATGAGGTCGGCGAATTCGTCGATGACGCAGACGATGTCGGGGATGTTCTCCATATCCCTCTCATGTCCCCTTCTCTTCGATCTGTATTCGCTCATCTTGACGCATCCGTACTGTTTCAAAACGGAATAACGTCTGTCCATCTCGACACAAAGCTTCTGCAAGGCGGTCACCGCGGCGTTTGCATCCGAGATGACGGGGCAGTAGAGATGCGGTTCGAGGTTGTATTTTGCGAATTCTACCTGTTTTGGATCGATGAGCATCAGCTTCATCTGGGAAGGATAGTTCCTCATGATAAGGGTCATGATGAACGAATGGACCAGAACGGATTTGCCCGATCCCGTGGTACCGGCGACAAGAAGGTGGGGCATGTCGTCGAGAGGATAGGTGATGATGTTTCCGGAGATGTCCTTGCCTATGGGCAAGAGGAGGTTTGATTCCGGATGGAGCTCGATCTCCTGGAAGCATTCCTTGAAGGAGACGGCCATCGGCTTGACGTTTCCTATCTCGATGCCGGAAGTGTTTTTACCTTCGACGACCGTCTCGATTCTGACGGACTTGTCGCCGTTAAGCGCTATCTGGAGTTCGTCGAGGACAGAAGTGATCTTCGAACGCTTGAAGCCGGGATCGGCCTCGATGTTGAATCTGGTGACGGAAGCTCCGATGGTGTAGGAGGTGGCTCTGGCAGGCATCTTGAAGTCTTTGAAGACCTGGTTGATGATCTTGGCCTTTTCGACCGCCGATTCGTTGTTCTCGATGAGTTTTCCGGAATCGTCCCTGTCTTCGAGCATTCCGTCGTCGGGAAGCTGGTAATCGTAATATCTTTCCGTCTTGGAAACATATTTGTAGACTTCCGCTTTTTTGGCGTCTTCTCGTGCCTTTCTCGCAGCCAGGACTTCTTCCTGCTTTCTTCTCTTCATGTCGAAGTACTGCTGCTCGATGAGGGCTTCGTCGATTTCTCCGAAGATATCCTCTTCCTCTTCGTCGGGTTCGTCCTCTTCCTGATACTGGGCGGGAGAGGGTTCGGGCTGGGGAGCGTTTTGGGGCTCTTGAGTCGTCACGTAATTCTGGACGATGACGACGGGAGGTTTCTGGGTCTGCGACTGTCTGGGCTGGGACTGTCTTTGGACGGGAGTTTTGGGCTCGGGCTCCGGCTCCGGCTCGGGTTCGGGCTCCTCGGGTACCATGAAATCGACCTGCTGTTTTGATTTTTCAAGGGATTCCCTGGCTCTGATGGAAGCCTGTTCCCTCTGCTGTCTCAAGATGGCGTCGCTGTCGATGAAGGGCTGGGGCTCTTCCTCGGGCTCGGGTTCGGGTTCGGGTTCGGGCTGCGGCTGGTTTCTGTGGACATACTCGACTTTGGGCTGGCCGTAGGAACGGGCGGTGCCGGTGTTTCCCGTCTGTCCGGCTCCGCTTGCCTTTTCCGTCACAGGCTGGGAAGGTTCGGCATAAGGCTCTTCTTCCTCTTCCTTTTCATATTCGTACACTGGCACGGGCTCAGGCTGGGGCGCACTCTGTTCGGCGGAAGGAATGACGATTTCTTCCGCAACCGTTTCGGTCTTTTCGATAGCCGGCTGCTGGGACGTCTTCCTGGTGTTTGAAGCTCTCAGAGTCGACTGGGGATTTTCTTCTTCGTCGGCAGGTTGTTTTTCCACATTCTGCCGAGTCTGCTTTGCCTCCTGTGCCGCTTTTTCCTTTTCCCTTCTTTCCGTGCCTTTTTTGGCGGCGCTGGAAGAAGGAACGAGCTTCGATTCGTAGGTGTCTTCACTCTTCTTTACGGGAGTGACGTTCGAGTTGTCACGGATGTTGTTGTAGTTTTCTTCGTCGGAAGAAAGGATGTTATCGGAAGATGAATCTTCCGACGCTTTCTTCTTTTTTCTGTCGGTCTGATACGGGGAAGTGTAGACCACTTTCTCGGAATTCTTCTTCTTGATGTACATCACGAAATGATATATGGGCATTGCGGAAAGCATTCCGAGACCGATTATCAAAAGTATCACGAACAGGGAAACGGCTCCGGCCTTGCTCATGAACGAGGCAAAGAGCGTGAAGAGGAATCCTCCGATCCATCCTCCTCCCAAAGCCGTCAGATAGGAAGGATTGTCGATTGAAACGAACGAGGAAGCGTAATTCGAGAAAGTCGATGAATATTCGGTCGAGAAATTGGAGAAGGTTGTCGAAGAATATCCATAGGAGCAAAGAGCTATGATGCATAGCATCATCAGCCAGAATCCTATGATGCCGAGCACCGATCCTCCAATCTTGAAGGCCGAATGTTTCGCTATAAGATAAACGGAAAGAATGCCGCATATTGCCAGAAGAGCAGGATAAAAGGCTCCGAAGACGAAAGCTAGTATGTATGTCAGAAAGGCTCCGACGTACGTTTGTCCGGTCGCAACCACTATAATCAGCGAGAGGAAGACGATTCCCAAGCATATGAGCACAAAGTCTTTTGTCGAAAGTTTTTTCTTGGTGTTGTATTCGTTGTTTTCCATGTTTTCGAGCTCCTCATTCCGCATGTTAAAGTATACCATAGACAGGAGCTAAATATCTTGATATTTAGGAATAAATCCAGTTTTCCGAAAAATGTGACAAATCAGATAAAAATGTTTTTTAGTTAAGATTTGACATTGACAAATTTTTATGTCGGCTTTAACATACAAAAAGCCGTTAACAGCAAAAAAACGGCGGCGGAGATGCCGTACACACTGGTATCTAGGTGCAGGAATCTTCGCCAAAAAACATAGTGGAGGTTCATCAATCTCATGAACAAGAAATTTGCAGTTGTGTCGGCAGCTCTGCTTTCATGCATCTGTCTGGCATCGTGTGCTCAGGAATGCACGCTTGCCGAGCTAACCGCCCAGGCCAGCCAGTATTCGCTCAGCGAAGTCCGGGAAGAATATTCCGGATGCACTCAGAAGACGGAATCCTACTGGAAAACCGATTCCGACAGCGTTATTCTCCAGGCTGCCCTCAAGATTGCCTACGGCGGAGGGGAAAACGGAGAGAAGACGATAACAGAGACCTCGACAGCCGTTGCAGTTGCAGCCGCAGCCGATCTTACTGGCGTCGCAGATCTCGTGAATGTCGATTCCGACAGCATCAAGTACTATCTTGACGGAACCGCCATCAAGATCACAGCCGATTACGAAGGCGACTACGAACTTGCCGGATACAGCGGAACCGGATCCGTCAGCTACGAGTTCACGACTTACTCCGACGGCCGTTTGAAGAAAGAGTCCACGAAAACGGTACTCGATGGCGACTCCATCGGCCACATCGAGACTTCCGTCGTACTCACCTATTCCTACACCAAAGCCTAATAGGAAACAAACAGGCAAACGACTCCCCTGAAAAGGGGAGTTTTTTATTAAACAACCGATTTTCTCTTTCTTAAATTGGAGCATATGCTCAATTCAAACATAAATTGACATTAGGAAATGGCATAAATCCACATTGAATTATCTGCCAAAATTTGTATTAATCGAGCAGCAGTGATAGAATTTCACACAAGGATTGATTCAATCGATGGATTTTGGACCCGAGTCGGAGACTTTAGCGCTTGTCGAGGACACATTCGAATACGAGTACGGGATCCTTTCGCTTGCCGCCATGCTGAACAAGCAGGGCAAAGGAAGACTGATAGTCGGAGCGTCGAAAGAGGGAGAACTCAAAGGAATAGACACCGATGGCGACGTCGCCGAGATGTATCTCTTTTTCATCGAGCACACGATCTCGCCCATTCCGAAAAGCAGCATAACTTTGGAAACCGACAAAGAAACCGGACTTTCCTACCTTGTCGTCGACGTCACCGGGACCGATGTCCCTTACCAGGCTTTCGATCTTTACCCGATCAGGGAGAAGGCGGAAAACTTCGAGATCGACTGCGATCTTCTTTCGGAACTGCATCTCTATGACACGGCTTCTCCCCTCATCAAAGTTCCTTCGCCGAGAACGGACCTCACTTTCAACGATTTCTTCCAGACGGCCAAAGACCGTATCGTTCCCCAGTCCCTGTCGACCGTCGTCGATCTCGACGATTACGCGGCCGAAGGACTCGACAACCTTTATTACATGTACGGTCTCAAAACCGAAAAGGACACCTTCAACAGATTCGCCTACATCATGTCGGACCAGTCGGATGCCTGCGTCCTCGTCAAAAAGTATTCGGGGACGGATACGAAAGAAGAGACGAATCTGAAAGTGTACGGCAACGGTAGCATCATCAAGATTTACGACGAGATGGTTTCCTATGTCACGGAAGTCGCCGCCAAAGATCTCATCGACATCGATGCCTTCAAAGCCGCACTGAGGGAATGCCTGTGCAATTCCTATTTCGCAAACAGGGGCAATCCCGAGGTTCTAATATTCGATGACAGCATAGAACTTTTCTATCACGGAAGAATAATGTTTCTCAAGGAAACATCAGATTTTTACAAAGAAAACTCCACTCTTTCGGATGACGAATTGAGAAGTTTTCTTGCAATGCTTGATCCGGTGGCCGATGGGGACCATTTGGAAAGGGTGATATCCGTTTACGGAGAAGAAGCGGTCAAAACGACGAGGGAAGGAGTGACTATCACTCTTCCCTACGCCGGCACTCCTTACTGGGTGAAGGAAGAAAGACAGGCTCCCGTCTATCTAAACAAGACCGAAAGAAGAATCACAAGTTTCCTCAAGCTTTACCCTTTGGCTACGGTCGAGGAAGTGGCCGACAAGCTCTGCATTTCCGTTTCCACGGCCAAATGGAACATTGCCAAACTGAAAAATTACGGAAAACTCAAAAGGGAAGGCAGCAACAAAAACGGACGTTGGGTCGTATCCGACGACAACTGATTTCTTGTATTTGTATAAATATCAAAGCGAATTTACCGCATTGACGAAACGGACGAGACCGGCATCTCCTCTTTCGTCCTGCTTGTAGACGCCCGCACATTCCAGAACGTGTTTGAAGGTCTCTCCGACTTCTTCCCTGAGTCTGGCCTGGATGTCGTCTCCTTCGTGAATGTCGTCGATGAAACGGGATGCCCATGCGGCATGTTTTTCGGTGATCGGATCGGCAGCGATGTCCTCGTGGTTTTCGATGTGCTTTTCGAGGACGTCGAGTTCGTTTTTCAGTCTCGAAGGCAAAACGGCAAGTCCCATCACTTCGATTAGACCTATGTTTTCCTTCTTGATATTCCAGTATTCCTCATACGGATGGTAAAGTCCGAGAGGATGTTCTTCGGTCGTTATGTTGTTCCTCAAGGCGAGATCGATGACGAATTCGCCGTTTTCCTGATGGACGATCGGAGTGATGGTGTTGTGGGGTTCTCCGTTGGTTTCCGCATAGATGAAGCATTCTTCGTCGGTGTAGCCTCTCCAGCAGTCGAGGATCTTGACGGAAAGATCGGTCAGGACGTGTTTGTCGTTGCCTCTGAGCCTGATGACGGAAAGAGGCCATTTCAGATAGGAGGCTTTGACGGAATCGTATCCGTCGAAATGGAGCTGCATTCTCTCTTCGGCCAAAAACATCGGGAAGGTATGTCTTCCTCCCTGGTAATGGTCGTGGGTGAGGATCGATCCTCCGACGATCGGGAGATCGGCATTGCTTCCTAGCATGTAGTGGGGGAACATTTCCACGAAATCAAAGAGATGTTTTATGGCTGCTTCGTCTATTTTCATCGGAACGTGGTTCGCATTGAAGACGATGCAGTGTTCGTTGTAATAGGAGTAGGGGGAATACTGGAGGTAGAAATCGTCACCTTCCAAAGATACCGGGATGATCCTGATAGTCTCCCTGGCGGGATGGTTGACTCTTCCCCTGTATCCTTCGTTTTCCTTGCATAGCTGGCAGAGAGGATAAGCGGTGTTCTTCATTCCTTTGGCGGCCGCGATGGCTTTGGGATCCTTTTCGGGTTTCGAAAGGTTGATGGTTATCTCGATGTCGCCGTATTCGGTGTTTTTGACCCATCTGACGTCTTTTTTGATCCTGTATGCCCTGACGTAATCGGTGTCTTTGGAGAATCTGTAATACCAGTCGGTCGCGGCCACAGGCGATTCGCTGTAAAGCGAAGCGAAAGTCGAAATGACCGTGGAGGGTCTGGGCGTGAAGCAGTTCATGACCTTGGTGTCGAAGAGATCCCTGTAGACGACGGAGTTGTTTTCGATGAGTCCGTTTTCGGCCGCATAATCGAGTATCTCGGCGAGAGTGCTCTCCAAATCGACGTCCTTGTACTCTTCCTGGGGTTCTTCGTATGCGTCGAGATTCAAAAGGTCGAGAAGAAGATTTATCGAGTAGGTGTACTCGTACTTGTCGATGAGTCCGTGTACTATGGAATATGTAGCCAACTTTTTGATTGAATTATAGATTGACATATTAGAAAATTCTCCTTCCGCCATCACCGATAGTGAGTTCGTAAATATCGGTCTTGAATCCCGTCTTTGTGGTGTATGCTTTCGAAACGTTTGCTTTGAATTCTTCGATGTTCTCATCTTTGACGATGGAAACGGTGTTTCCGCCCCACCCTCCTCCGGTTTCTCTCGAACCGTAGACGCCTTTCTGTTTTCTGGCCTCTTCGACGAGGGTGTCGATCTCGAAGCAGGTGGCGTCGTAATAGTATCTGAGCGAGTCTCCGGATTCGTTCAGAAGCTGACCGAATCTGACAAGGTCTCCCTCGTTCAAAGCCTTGACGGCTTCCTTCGTTCTCCACTCTTCATAGACGGCATGCCTGGCTCTCTTTCTGCAGTCTTCGTCTTTTATCAAATCCTTGTAACTCTCGAATTCTTCGGGAGTGAGTTCGCAGAGAGTGTTGACTTTGACCTGTTTTTGTATGTCGGCCAAAGCCTGTTCGCACTCTCTTCTTCTGTCGTTGTAATGTGAATTCTGAAGCGAATGCGGCTTGTTGGAATTGGCGACGACAATTTTGCAGCCATCGAGATCGATCGGAACGTACCGGTAAGACAAATCATTTGTATTCAAGAAAATTGCTTTATTTTCCTTTCCCATGGCCGAAGCAAACTGATCCATGATGCCGCAGTTCATCCCGATGAATTTGTTTTCGGCATACTGTCCTATTAGCGCTATGTCGATGGGCGAGACGTCGAATCCGTAAAGGTCGGCGATCATCGTTCCGAAACATACTTCGACGGCAGCCGATGAAGAAAGTCCGGAGCCCGGTATGTTTCCGAAAACGTAGGCATCGAATCCGGTCTCTATCCTGTATTCCTTGTCCTGGAATCCTTTGATGACGCCTTTGGGATAGTTGGTCCACGAATGTTCCGTTTTCACCAATGAATCCGCATAATTCCGGATGACTCCCGCTTTTTTCGCATTGTACGAATAGAAATGAATCTTGTTGTCGGTCCTTCTTCTGGCAATGCACCAGGTCCCCGCTTTCAGCGCGCAGGGAAAGACGTGTCCTCCGTTATAGTCTATGTGTTCGCCTATAAGGTTCACTCTTCCAGGAGCGAAATATCCGCGGATGTCTCCTCCGTCTCCATAGATTTTTTTGAAATTGTCCAGCAATTGTTCGTCTGTCATGTTCATGTTCTACCCCTCGTATGAACTTCAAATGTTATTATAACCTTTGCTTGGGCATTTTCCCGACCATGATGGACAAATTAATATTTGAAATCATACGATTTAGTTATATATTGTTATGGTTTCTAAATTTATTTAGAAGAGTCATGAAAACCATATGAACGTATTTCAAAAAACCACAGGCAAAGTCAATGATTACATGGTCGACCATCCCCAAATCAAGAAATGGTCGGTCTGGTCAGGCAAGTTCATTCTGGAAGTGATCTCCGCCTTCATCTTCGCATACGGTTTCAGAGCCTTCATCTCTCCGAACCTCGAATGCGTCGAGCATTGGCTGGGGACTTATTCGAACGTCTGCACGACGGAAACGTCCTGTTCCGACACGACGGTCGTATCCCTGATCTCGGGCGGTGCGTCAGGCATTGCGCAGGTCATAATCAGGATCATCGAATGCTTCCCGGTCGACATGGTCAGCATGGAGCAGACCATGATATCCATCCCTTATCTCGTGATCAACGTGCCTCTTCTGCTTTTGGCCTGGTTCAAGATTTCGAAACAGTTCACCGTTTTCACTTTGATCAACGTCGCCTTCGTCTCCGTTTTCAACCAGTTCATACCCGATTCCTGGATATACAACGTCGTCAACATTTATGAAGATTATCTGGCCAGAGCCATCTTTGCCGGAATAACCACCGGTATAGCAAGCGGTCTCGCCCTGATGGTCGGAACCTCTTCCGGAGGAGTCGACATCATATCGATGTACATCTCCAACAGAAGATCGACGTCTTCGGGTAAATACTCGATCGGAGTCAACACGGTGACCGTCATCTGCTATGTTATCTTTTCCGGCATCTCCCTTTCGACCAATCCCGAACACACTTCGATCGAATCTCTCGACACGGTCGTGACGATGGCTTTGTACACCATCGTCTACTTCGTCATGTCGGGTACCGTCGTCGACATGTTCAACACCCGAAACAGGAAGCAGGAGATACAGATATTCACGAGCGACAAGGATCTTCCGACCGTTCTGGTCAGAGCTTTCCCGCATGCGGCCACGGTCGTCGATGCCAAGGGCGCTTATTCCAACGGGAAGAATTACATCATATACATGATCGTTTCCAAAAAGGAAACGAAGCAGGCCGTCAAGATCATCAAGGAGGCGGACAAGCTGGCCTTCGTGACCGTTCTCGACATCAATCAGGTCTACGGCAATTTCTACATAGACCCGATAGAATGAAATCAGATAAATTTTGATTTTCGATACGAAATATCAGAAGGAGAAATTATGTCCACATCAAAAGATTTGGCCGAACTCATCTTCCCGGACGTCACGATGACCGTGAAGGACCTTGAGAAGAGATACCCCGAAAGAAACCTGCCCGAAGGAGCCGAGGTCACCCGTTTTGCGCCTTCCCCGACCGGATTCCTCCACACGGGATCCCTGTTCACGGCCTTGATAGCCTACCGCTTCGCCAAGCAGAGCAACGGCGTCTATTTCTTCAGACTCGAAGACACCGATCAGAAAAGGGAAATAGCCGGAACGGGTCGGGATCTCGTCGACCAGCTCGCCAACTTCGGCATCGTCGCCGACGAAGGATACGTCGGAAACGGACAGATCGGCGATTACGGGCCATACATCCAGTCCCAGAGAGCCGACATCTACAAAGTGGTCATCAAGGATCTCATCAGAAGGGGAAGAGCCTACCCCTGCTTCTGCACCAGGGACGAACTCAACGAACTGAGGGAAGTCCAGGAAGCAAACAAGGTCATCCCCGGATATTACGGCGAATACGCCAAGTGCCGCCATTACTCCATCGACGAGGCGATCGCCATGATCAAGGAAGGAAAGCCCTACGTCATCCGTTTCAAATCCAAAGGAAACCATCTCAACCACATCAGGGTACACGACGAGATCAGAGGAGACATGGACCTGAGCGAGAACGATCAGGACATCGTCATCTACAAGAGTGACGGACTACCGACCTACCATTTCGCCCATCTGGTCGACGATCATTTCATGAGGACGACTCTCGTCACGAGAGGCGAAGAGTGGATATCCTCTCTTCCCATCCATCTCGAACTCTTCGACGCCATGGGATGGAAGGCACCCAAATACGCCCATCTCCCCGTCATCATGGTCAACGACCAGGAGACCCACACCAAGAGAAAACTCTCCAAGAGAAAGGACAAAGAGGCGGCAACTTCCTTCTTCATCCAGGCCGGCTATCCCAAAAAAGGCATCATCGAATATCTTTTGACGATTGCAAACTCCGACTTCGAAGAATGGCTTCTGGCCAATCCCAGAGGCGACATCGACTCGTTCAAACTGACTTTCGAAAAGTTCTCTTTGGACGGAGCTTTGTTCGATCTTCCCAAACTCGACAACATTTCCAAGGAAGTCCTGGCTCTCGAATCGGCTTCCGAATTCGCTTCGGAATGTCTCGAATGGGCCAAGACC
>X288_Common_Brushtail__coassemble_125_pt1 | contig 11979 bp, 7 predicted proteins | sample X288_Common_Brushtail__metabat2_high_PE_011 | metagenome-assembled genome bin X288_Common_Brushtail | reverse complement strand
TTGCTTCTTTTTCTAATAATATAACAGCAAATGAAAGCGCTTTGCCAAGACCCCGGCGAAGACTTTCGTTGTCAATGCCCTCTTCGAACAAGGAGAGGAGGACTGAAATCATTCCATATAAGGAGGGAACAATGATTTTCAGCAAAAAACATGTTCCGCTCTATCGTGGCCTCACTGCAGCTACATTCTCACTCGCCATCATTGCAACTTTGGGTTACGGCATTGCGGACACCTGGCGTTCCACCGTCGACTCCGTATTGGGAACATCGTCCTATGTGACGGACTCTTCCAACCAGAAGTATGTTTCCGATTACGACAATGCCACCGACATGATGAACGAACTCAAAGCCGTATCAGTAGCCGAAGGACAGGAGGGAACCGCCATTTTGAAGAATGACAATTCCGCTCTGCCTCTCGCATCAGGCGCCACCGTCAATCTCTGGGGTAACGCCTCCTACATGCCGTACAGAGGAATGAATCAGGCAGGAAACAGCGATGCCGTCGATCTCGTCGCCGCCCTCAAGAACGCCGGATTCTCTCTCGATTCGACACTCGAAAGCATCTACGGCAACATCAACGACAATCACACCGCTTCTTCAACAAACGCATGGACCGGCGAAGTTTCCTATTCTCCCGAATACCCCAACTGGTCGGCACCCGCATACGGTGATTTCGCCATCTGCGAAGTCAACCCCGACAAATTCTCCGAACCCACTTTCGGAGGAGCCGACGCATCCTGGGCAAGCCAGGTCTCCGGTTCGGTCAACATCGTCACCTTCTGCCGTCCCGGCGGTGAAGGAAACACCTACAAGCCCGGTGCTACCGTCGATCAGGACGGAAACGCTCTCGATCAGAACCCTCTGGCCCTCTCGCCCGACGAACTTGCCGTCGTCGCAGCCGCCAAGGCTACCGGCAAACCCGTCATCGTCCTTCTGAACACTTCCTGCCAGATGGAGATCGGACCCATCGCCGAAGGCGGTGCATACGAAGTCGACTCAATCGCCTACATCGGTCTTCCCAACGACTATCAGTTCACCGGCATTGTCGACGTCCTTGCCGGAAACGTCAATGCCACAGGCGCACTTGCCGACACCTATGCCGTTTCTTCCACCTCCTCTCCTTCCATGATGAACTTCGGAGGAGACGTCTATTCCGATTACGAGATCGCGGCCACTTCTGCCGGTGAAGATCCCAGATATCCCGATGGTGTCGGAAACGAAATGTCTACCTCTTCTTTCGGCGGCGATTCGACCTACAACGGTTCCGGATACTATGTCGAAGCCGAAGGCATCTACACCGGTTACAACTACTATGAAACCAGATACTACGACTCGGTCGTAAATTCGGCTTACAACGCAAGCTCCGCTACCGGAAGCACGACGGGCGATGCCTGGAACTACGACGACGAAGTCAGCTACACCTTCGGATACGGTCTCTCCTATCTCGATTACAGCGAAGAGCTCAAATCGATCAGCGTCGACAAATCCGTCAGCGGAAACATCACCGCAAAGATCGCGATCACCAACAATTCCGATACCGACGGCCTCTTCAGGACCGAGCTTTACGTCTCGACTCCCTACACGGATTACGACAGACACAATCTCGTCGAGAAGAGCGCCATCCAGTTCCTCAACTCCGCCAAAGTCGAAGTTGCGGCACATGCTACCGAAACGGTAACCGTTTCCGTCCCCACCAAATATCTCGCTTCCTATGATGCAAACGGAGCCGGAACCTACATTCTCGACGGCGGAACCTATTACTTCGCATGCGGAAACGGTGCCCACGAAGCCGTCAACAACGTCATCCAGGCCCAGTATTCCAACTCTTCCGTCGGCGGCGACGTCGACAAAGTCGCAACCTGGGACAACGGAAGCGAAGCAAACACCGACATGACGACGTTTGCCTATTCCGAAAACGGAACCAGAATCGAAAACCAGCTTAGCAAAGCCGACATCAACTACTATCTCGACGATGCTGTCACCTACCTCTCCAGACAGGATTGGGAAGGCACCTACCCCGTCAACTACAACACCATCAACAACGGCAAAGGATTCACCATTGCCGATTCCGACAAGAAGGACGAATGGATCGCCGAGATGAGAAACCAGCAGCACATGGTCGCCGATGACGATCCCGTCGAAAACATGGACGGAATCGATAGCGGCGTCAGATGGTCCGACATCACGAGTGACGGAAATGCCATGGAAGACATCAACGATCCCCTCTGGGATACATATGTCGATCAGATTCCCGCCGAAGAAGCCTTGGGCGCCATCGCCCACGGCGGTAGCCAGTCCGATACGCTCACCAACCTCGACAACCCCGTCGTCAAACAGTATGACGGACCTGCCGGATTCAATTCCATCACCCTTTCCAACAACAACGGAACGGAAGGCGAAGATCCTTATTACGTCGATCCCAACACCGAAGAAGGAGCGTTCAAAGACAACATCCACTCCCAGACCCTCGCCGGATCATCGTTCAACCCAGATCTTGCTTACAGATGGGGAAGGGCATTAGGAAACTTCGGACTCTGGGCCTCGGTCTACAACGTCTGGGCCGGCGGTCTCAACGTCCACAGAAACCCCTACAACGGAAGAAACATCGAATACCTCTCGGAAGACGAGATGCTCACCAACATCTGGGGAAGGGAATTCATGAAAGGAACCAGGGAAATGGGTATCCTCGTCGGACCCAAACACCTCGGATTCAACGATCAGGAATACAACAGAGCCGGCGTTTCGGCCTACATGACCGAACAGAAAGCCAGAGAGACCGATCTCAGAGGCTTCCAGGGCGCCATTGAAGACGGCGATGCCCTCGCTTACATGTGCGCATTCAACAGAATTGGTGCCACAAACGTCGCCCACTATGAAGAACTCCACAAGAACCTCATCAGAGGAGAATGGGGATTCAAAGGTCTAATCACGACCGACATGATGAACAACTCCTACTACTTCAACCCCGAATCCTGCGCAATGGCAACCGTTACGCAGATGGCCGACTTTGCTGGAAACAACTCTCACCTCAATCTCGGAAGCGGCGGAGTTGACGCCACCTGGTCCTACCTCTCGCCCGAAGCCATCAGCAACGACAACGAACTTGTCGAAGCATCGAGACTGTGCATGAAGTATCAGCTTTACGCTTTCTCGCAGACCGCCATCGCCAACATCTACACATATTCGGTCACTCCCTGGTGGGAAGCGACATTGATCACTTTGATCGTCGTCTTCTTCGTCCTCGCCGCCGCAGGCACGGTCTGTCTGGTCATCTCTTCCTTCAACAATGACAAAAAGGAGCAGAACTAACAATGAAAATCAGAATCAAGAATCTTTTCAGCGTCGGCACCATCCTTGCCGCCATCGCTCTCGTCCTGAGCATCGTCTCCTTCTCCCTTTACGGAGCAAACGTCTCCGGAGCCGGATACTTCCAGGGTTACAGCAGCGGTCTTGTCGCAACATGCTCATCGTTTGCAATCATCACGCTGATTGCTTATATTGCACTTTCCATCTTCGACTTCGGTAACGGAATCGTCAGCAAGGTCCTCTCCATCGTTAGAAGCGCCTGCATCGTTGCCGCCTGCATCTGTCTGGTCGCCTCCGGCATCACCTTCATCGGCGACAGGGTCGAAGGTCTCGGATACATCTTCTTCTCCGATTCCAACGTTCTCGTCGAAGTCCAGACTGCCGACAACCTCTCTTCTTCCTACTGCGCCATTTCCGGAACCGTCACCTATCTGGTCGGCTGGCTCTTCGCTCTCGTTTCTTCCTTCTTCCACATCGGAAGCGAAAAGCATTCCGAAGCCCAGGCCGCTGAAAAAGCCTAAATAAGTTTCGACTTTACGAGGCCGGCGGGTCAAAACCGCCGGTCTCTTTATTAAAATGCAAGGGACAAGAATTTATGATTGAAATAACGTCATTTTTGATCGAGGGCAGAGAAGGAAACGTCATCACGGACAATCCCCGCATCCGTTTCTCATTCTCCTTCAGATCGGACAGGGACAACGTTTCCCTCAGCAAAGCGATCATCTCCTTGAACGGCTGGTCCGTCGAGACTGACCGACAGACCGGAATCTATTACGAAGGAGAGCCTTTCGAACCTTTTACAACTTACACCGCCAAAGTGAAAGTTGTCGATTCCGACGGCGAAGAAGCCGAAAGGGAAGCCTCTTTCGAGACCGGAAGAAAGAGGACTCCCTGGATTGGAACGTGGATCACGGACGGAAGCTACGAGTTCACCGAGAAGCAGGCTTCCCCCGAGATCATGGTCTTCAGAAAGAGATTCTCTGTCGGCAAAAAGGTAAAATCGGCCAAACTGTATTCCACCGTTTTGGGTATCTATGACGTCAATCTCAACGGAAACAGGATTTTCAACAAATATTTCGCTCCCGGATTCACTTCCTACGAGCATCAGCTCCAGTATCAGATTGAAGACATAACTTCGTATCTTAAAGACGACAACGAGATTTATTTCATCTTAGCCGGCGGATGGGCGGTAGGAGCCTACGTCATGAACAGGGCAAACCGCATCTATGCCGACAGGCAGGCACTGTTATGCGAGATAAGGATCCGTTATGAAGACGGAACCGAAGAAGTCATCGGAAGCGACGAATCCTTCGAAGTAAACAGACATTCCCCCTATCTCGATGCCGATCTCTACAACGGCGAGTCGTACGATGCAAGAATCGATTATAGGACCGGCGAGTTCCATTCCGCTTCTCTTGAAAACGTGAAGATCAATCCGATGATCGTCGCCGAATACGGAGCACCCGTCATCGCACACGAAAGGCTTCAGTGCCACATCGTCGGCCGATACGGGGAATCTACCGTCTACGACTTCGATCAGAACTTCGCCGGCGTCGTGTCTTTGAAGATACGTAATGCCAAGGAAGGACAGAAGATCGTCATCAGACACGCCGAGATTCTCAAGGAAGACGGACATGTCTGCACCGCCATATTGAGAAGCGCCAAACAGATCGTAACCTACATATGCAAAGAAGGCGATCAGGAATACTCGCCGACTTTCACCTACATGGGATTCAGATACATCGAAGTCGAAGGAATAGATCCCGAAGACATCGAGATCGAAGCCATCGTCTTGTACTCCGACATCAAACAGTGCGGATCGTTCGAATGCGACGACGACAAGATCAACAGGCTCCAGCAGAACATCGTCTGGTCTTCGAAATCCAATTTCGTCGACATCCCGACCGATTGTCCCCAGAGGGACGAAAGGATGGGATGGACCGGCGACATCGCTTTGTTTGCCAAGACCGGAACATACAATTTCAGACTCAACCAGTTCCTTGAAAAGTGGCTGCTCGACATGAAGTCGGAGCAGAAGAAATCTGGTGCCATACCGACTACGATTCCCCACAAGGGATACGGATTCCCTCTGACTTTCCCCACCGTCGCGACCGACTTCTGGGGAGACGCATGCGTCCTTGTCCCCTATGCCATCTATCAGGCGACGGGCGAGATATCAGTTCTCGACAGCAACTTCGACATGATGAAGAAATACGTCGATGCCTGCAAATGGTGGGCAAACCTTCTCAGCGTAGGAAAACGCAGATACATCTGGTCCAACATCTCTTTCATCCACTTTGGAGACTGGGTCGCACCGGGCGAAAGCATGGCCGAATGCCAGGGACGTCACAAATGGACGGCCACGGCATCACTGTACAACACTTCGAATCTCGTTTCCCAAATCGCACACATTCTCGGAAAAGAGGAAGACAGCAGACGCTATGCCGATCTTGCATCCAAAGTCGCTAGCGCCTATCAGGATGTTTTCTTCGACAATGACGGAAAACTCAGGAAAAAAGAGTTCCAGACCGGGTATGTTCTGCCTTTATACTTCGGCATGCTCGACGAGGAGATGGCTCCCAAGGCCGCAGCCCATCTTGCCGAACTCGTGAAAAAAGACGATTACAAGGTCTACACCGGATTCCCCGGAACTCCCTACCTCCTCTTTGCCCTGGCCGACAACGGCTACGAGAAGGAAGCATTGAAGATGCTCCTCCAGGAAAAGGATCCTTCGTGGCTCCACGAAGTCGTGACCGGTGGAACGACCATCTGGGAAAGATTCGACGGACTTGACGATGACGGAAAGCTCAACGTTCCCGAAGACGGAACAGGTGGCATGATCTCCTTCAACCATTACTCGTTTGGAGCCGTCGGCGACTTCTTGTACAGGAGGATCCTCGGTCTTGAAGCCGTCGAACCCGGATACAGGAGCTTCGTTGTCAAACCTATGCTCAACGATCACTTCAACCACTGCGAGGGAAACGTCACAACTCCTTACGGGGAAGTGAAAGTGTCTTGGAAGAAAGAAAACGGAGTATTCGACCTTTCTCTTGACATACCTTGTTCTTCTTCATGCACTGTCATCCTTCCTGGATACGAAGAGAGGTTTACGAGCGGACATCATCTTGTAAAGGTAAACTACGATACAGAAAATGAAATACATTGCGATTGATCTCGGAGCATCCGGCGGAAGACTGATTTTTGGAGAGATAGTCGGAGAGACGCTCAGCCTCGAAGTGATCCACCGTTTTTCAAACGGGCCCTCAGTCGGCGAAGACGGCCATCTGACATGGAACGTCAAACACATGTTCACCGAGATAGTCAAAGGGCTGAAGAGAGCCGGCGAACTCGGAAAGAAACCCGATTACATCGGCATCGACACCTGGGCCGTCGATTACGCTTTGCTCGACAAGGACGACAGGCAGATAGGTCCTCTCTACTGTTACAGGGACAGGAGGGGAGCCCAGGCGTCGGCCAAGGTCCACACCATCGTTCCGTTCATGACTCTCTACGGATCGACCGGCATCCAGTACCAACCTTTCAACACGATATACCAGCTTTACGACGACAAAATGGCAGGAAGACTTGAAAAGGCCGAATCCTTCCTTCTTCTTCCCGACTATCTCAACTTCCTTCTGACGGGAGTGAAGATGCAGGAGTACACCAACATGACCGCCACCGGTTTAGTCAACGCACATACGCACAAGATCGACGAAGAGATAGTCACGGTCCTCGATTATCCGAGAAAACTGTTTGGGGAGATAAAGCAACCTGGAACGGTTGTCGGAAGATTGAAACCCGAAATAGTATCGGAGATAGGTTATGATGCGACTGTCGCATTGCCTGCGACACACGATACGGCAAGTGCCGTGCTGTCGGCCTGTCTCGAGTACGGCCAGCCTTACATATCTTCGGGCACGTGGTCTTTGCTAGGAATAATGTCGGACATCTGCAGGACTGATTACAGGTCCATGGAGTACAACTATTCAAACGAGGGGTCGACGGGTTTTGACTTCAGGTTCCAGAAGAACATCATGGGACTGTGGGTCATCCAGCAGGTGAGACACGAACTTGGAGACAGATATTCTTTCGCCCAGCTGGTTAAGATGGCCAAAGAAGATCCGACGGACAAGGTCATCGACATCAACCACCAGGACTTCCTATCCCCCGTGTCGATGATAAAAGAGATCGAGAAGAGGACCGGCGAACTGACCGTCGGCCAGCTTGCCTATTGCATCTACCACTCTCTTGCGGTCTCGTACAGAAACGCCCTCGACGAGCTTGAGGAGATGACCGGTCTCGATTTTAGGACCCTTACCCTCATCGGAGGCGGGACACAAAACGTTCTTCTCAACGATCTCACCGAAAAAGAGACCGGACTGAAGATCGTCTTAGGTCCTCACGAAGGAAGCGCAGTCGGCAATCTGATGATGCAGATGGTTGCCTCGGGCGAAATCGCTTCGACCGAAGAATGGCATCGAAAAGTCAAACACATAAAGGAGACATCCAAATGAGCACACGTTACGAAAGCGCCCGCGAAATCTATGCGGAATTCGGAGTCGACACCGAAGAAGCGATCAATGTCTTGAAGGACATACCTCTCTCCGTCCACTGCTGGCAGGGAGACGACGTTCTCGGATTCGACGGTACGGATTCCCTTTCCGGCGGAATCCAGACGACCGGAAATTATCCCGGAAGGGCGTCAACGCCCGAAGAGCTGATGGCGGACATCGAGTTCGCTTTCTCTCAGATGCCCGGAAAGAAGAGACTCAACCTCCATGCGTCCTATGCGATCCTGGGAGACGATCTAGGAAAGGTCGACAGAGACCGGTATGCGATCGAATACTTCAAGCCCTGGATCGAATTCGCCAAGAGGACCGGAGCCGACGGCATCGATTTCAACCCCACCTTCTTCTCGCATCCGAAGGTCAAGGATAATCTGACTCTGACTTCGCCCGACGAAGAGACCAGACATTTCTGGATCGAACACGGAAGACGTTCGCTCGAGATTGCGGCCGAGCTCGGAAAAGCGTTCGGCAAGCCCTGTTTCGTCAACATCTGGATACCGGATGGCTACAAAGACGTACCGGCCGACAGGCTCGGACCCAGGCTCAGACTGAAGGATTCGCTCGACCAGATCCTTGAGGGATACGACAAGGAGTGGGTCATACCCGCCGTCGAGAGCAAAGTCTTCGGAATCGGAGTCGAATCCTACACTCCCGGAAGCAACGAGTTCTATCAGAACTACGCCGCGACGAGAGGAATATGCTGTCTTCTCGACATGGGACACTACCATCCGACCGAAGTCGTATCCGAAAAAATAAGCGCCATGCTCGCCTTCTACGACCGCGTCGCCTTGCACGTTTCAAGGCCAGTCAGGTGGGATAGCGACCACGTAGTGGTGTTCGATGACGAATTAAAGGAAGTTTCTAAAGAAATTATCCGTAATAATGCTATAAAAAAGGTTATAATAGGACTCGACTTCTTTGATGCATCCATCAACCGCAACGTTGCATGGATCACTGGCGAAAGGAGCATGGAAAAAGCCTTACTTTATGCATTGACACTTCCTAATGACCGGATGAAGCAGCTTCAGGACGAAGCGGACTTCACCGATCTGATGTATCTGCAGGAGCGTTCCAAGACCCTTCCCTTCTCTGACGTTTGGGAAGAGTACCTGAGAAGAGAAAACCTCTCCGACGATTACATCACCGCCTGTCACGAATATGAGGATGAAGTCCTCAAAAGGAGAATTGCATAAATGAAAGACATTCTGACCGCGCCTTTTCTCGTCGAATTCTGCAAAACGGCTTCCAACATGTACAGATTGGGCTGGGACGAGAGAAACGGAGGAAACATATCTTATTTGCTGAAAGAAGACGAAGTCGCCGAGTATCTCGATCTGAATCACGTCATCAGAGAGATACCTCTGGCCGGCGTCAATCCCGAAGACTTCGACATATCTCCCCTGATCGGAAAGATATTCCTGGTCACCGGCACCGGCAAGTACTTCAAGAACGTCGAAGCCGACCCCGATACCAATGCCGGAATCGTAAGGATCGGCGAAAACGGTAAAGTCGAGCTTCTCTGGGGCTACAGAGGCGGCGGAAGGTTCACCTCCGAATTCCCCGCCCACATGATGTCCCACATGGCACGTCTTGAAGTCGACCCCGAAAACAGGGTCGTCATGCACTCCCATCCCACCAACCTCCTCGCCATGACCTACGTCCACGATCTCGACGAGAAATCCTTCACCCACACCCTGTGGGAGATGTCGACCGAATGCGTCGTCGTCTTCCCAGACGGCGTCGGAGTTCTCCCCTGGATGCTATGCGGCACAAACGAGATCGGCGAGGCGACTGCAAGGAAAATGCATGACTTCCGCCTTGTCGTCTGGGCCCTCCACGGCATCTATGCCGCAGGCAAGACTCTTGATGAGACGTTCGGTCTCATCGAAACCGTCGAAAAGGCGGCAACTATCTACAACCTTATCGGAGAGCGCAAGGTTGTAAACACGATTTCCGAAGCGAACATGCTGGAATTGCTCAAATTGTTCAAAGTCGAAGATTATAGAAAGGACTTCTTCGATTGTGAGCAGGATGAGGAGGACTAGCTTGCATAACGTTCTGAACTGAGACTATAAGGAGGTTATTTATGTCTGAAAGCGCAGACCAAACGCAGAAAAAGAGTGTGTTCGAAACTCCTTTGCTTTCAACCAAAGTAAAGTCAGCCAACGTGAAGATCCTTCCTGAAGCGGGAATAGGATACTTCATTGGCCCCACCTTGGCGATCCTTTCAAACTCCATCCTGTGCAACTACTTCAACAAGTACATGCAGGATGTATTGCAGGTTGACCAGTGGGCTTCGACGTTCTTCACCCTGTTGCCGCTGATTTCCGTCATCTTCGTCGTTCTCGGCAACATCGTCGTCGGCCGTGTCATGGACCACATGCACACGAAAGCCGGCAAAGCAAGACCGTTGCTTCTCATTTCAATCCCGCTTTCCATTCTTGCGTTGCTGGTGTTGTTTGTCTTTATGCCGGTATCGCTTGATGCGGCAGGAGTTCCCGAAGCCAACGTATGGACACTGGTATGCTGTGCCCTTGGCTACAACCTCTGGTTCTCCGTCGCCTATCCCTTCTATTACACTTCACACTCTGCTCTGGTCAACCTTTCAACCAGAAACAGCTCCCATCGTTCTCTCCTGGCCACCTGCTCGCAGGCCACTCAGCTTGCCGCAATCGGTCTGACATCGATGATCCTTCCTTTCTGTCTCGGACTTCTCTTCGTCGAGAATGACAACGGCTCCTACGACATCGCCGCCAGTATCAACCACTGGAGAATCTTCGCCATCGCGATGATGTGCCTCTGCGGCATCGGCGCATTCCTCGAGTACTTCTTCACCAGGGAGAGAATCACCGAAGAGTCCTTCTCGCTCTCTGCGGAAGCCAACCAGAACAAACCCGCCAAGAAAGCAGTCCCCGTATCCAAACAGGCCGGCATCTGCCTTAGAGACAAATATTGGTGGATTATCATTGTCTTCTATTTCCTGTATCAGTTCGGCGGACAGCTCAAGAACGTTTCACAACTCTACTACTGCCAAGCTTGGTTCCCCGATGAGAACGGCGTCTACAACGCAGTCTCCGGCGGATCCTATTCCGGTACCATCTCCATCGTCGGCGCCATTCCCACCGCTCTCGGCATGGTCATCGCCTGGCCTCTTGCCAGAAAGCTCGGCAAATCCAATTCGATCCTCTTCGGTGCACTCTTGTCCTGCATCGGCGGATTCCTCGGATTCATCGCTCCCGACAACTTCGCCATGGTCATTACGGCTTTCGTTCTGAAAGCACTCGGATCAACACCTGCCATGTACATTGGCATGTCCCTGCTCTCCGATATGCTCGATCACGAGGAAGCCATGTACGGCGTGAGAACTGACGGTCTCACCATGACGGTCTACGGATCCATCATGGTCGGCATGGCCGGACTTGCCACCGGTATCATCAACGCCGTCAACTCTGCCGTCGGTTACGCTTCGACTTCCACCACTGCAAACACTGCCTTCCAGACCGCTATGACCTGGATCTTCTTCGGCGGTGAAGCCATCTGCTATCTTGCCATCGCCGTCATCATGATCTTTATGAAGGTCGAAAAATACTCCAATCTCGATCACGAAGCCATCGAACTCGACCACAAGGAAGTTGCCGAAGCCCAGGGCATCGAATACGTGCCCGCATCCGTCAGACTCGCCCAGGAAGAAGCACAGTCCAAGGTTGATTCCTACAACGCCACGATCGAAGAACTCAGAGTCAAATGCGAGAAGAAAGGCCTCGACTTCGAAACCGAAAGAAAGGCTTATGACGACCAGCAGACTCAGAAAGCCGCAGCCAACGCCCAGAAGAAAGCCGACAACGACGCCAAGAAAGCAGCCAAGAAGGCTGAAAAGGATGCCGCAAATCAGGCCAAGCTTGATGCAATGACCGCGGACGAAAGAGCCGCTTACGATCAGAAACTCGCCGACAAGGCCGCCAAGAAGGCCGCCGCCGACGAGAAACTCAGAGAAGCGTTCGAGGACGAAAGAGCACTCCATGCCGAAACGAGGCAAGCTCTCATCGCCGAATACGCCGCCTGATCTTCGACTTCAACAAGGCTGCCGCCACAAAGCGGCAGCTTTT
>X288_Common_Brushtail__coassemble_124_pt1 | contig 12006 bp, 5 predicted proteins | sample X288_Common_Brushtail__metabat2_high_PE_011 | metagenome-assembled genome bin X288_Common_Brushtail | reverse complement strand
AGCTAAAACTGCGTGTCCAAAAAATAGGACATTGTCATTTTTGTAAGGGTTATCAAACAACACAGCGTTGTTTGAACAATTCAGCGTTTTAGTTATTAGGTTTCAGATTGTTTTCTCGAATTTGTTAATAAATTTTACATATTTGATAAGACCCAAAGTAAGAAAGGATACATATGTTCTATAAAAAGCCATGACAGATTAAAACTAAAATTTGAAAATGCGAATTTGCAAATTCTGTATTAGGTTTTTAATATAAACCCATATTTTGAAAGGACAAACGTAATGAAAAAACTTTATCTCTTATTAGTCTCTCTCCCTCTAATGCTGGCTGCATGCGATGGAGAAGCGTCATCTGTTGCCACCGAGTCATCCACACCCGACTCTTCGGTTACGAATGTCAGCTCGCTGGACAACTCATCCGAAGAAGAAATCGAAACCGGCATCGATCTCTCCGAGTATACGACCGTCGGCGATTTGGTTGCTTTCACTGACATCTATTCAGCCATCACGGTAGGCGAAACGAACACTCTGCATCTTTCTTACAGAGCTGGCACTGAAAATGACGAAATATCAGGTCATTACGACTCATCGAATCCCTTGATCCTTTCCGTTGAAGAAGACGGAACCATTACGGCTCTTGAAGGCGGAGATGCAACAATCTATTACACGGCCGTCGATAAAACGATGCAGGAGCTCTGCGTCGCCTCGATAGACATTCACGTATATGACGAACTGCCTTCGCTAAGAGAGACGGTCACAAACATCGCTCCCACGGAGAATTACACTCTGACCGTCACCAAAGATGGTGAGACCTCGCTGATTGTTTATTACACAGAGGATTATGTTTATATCAACGACATTTACAATTCCGAAACTTATGGATATGCCTTGAACGCCGATGGTACAATGGCATACGAATATGTCATCAGTGGAGACGAGATCACCTATTCCGATGCTCTCGCCGACCAAAGTGGCATCGTCACAGCCAAAACCTTCTACGGAGACGGAAGTCCTTATTACGACGTCTTCCTCTCGCTCTCTTCGCTTGAAATCGGGTGTCTGCCCGATACGACTGAAGACGGCGTCTACAACATCCTCACCTACTCCGATCCCGATTCGGACAGAGACACGGCAAACAGATACAATCTCGCCTCCCTGCTCGATCCTTCCAAATATGACATGCTTTATAGCAGAGTTTCGGCGACGACTTTAAATCTCGAAGTCAAGGGAACTTACGATCTCATCATCAACATGGTCGGCAAACTCAGAACCGATTCCGACTACTACACCTATGTCGGTGAAATCAACTCCATCGGAGAAACGTCAATCGACGAAAGTATCCTCAGTGCAGTTTCCAATCATGAGACATCGCTCCCCGAGATCGACGATGACTTTGCAAGAGACATCTCGCTTCTGACCGAGTCCACTTCCTTCACGATCAACGACAACATCCTCTGCACAAGCAACTACTACGCCGTCAAGTACACCGACGAAGAGATTATCTCCGATTACGAGTATTACACCTCCGGGGGATATTTGTTCGATGTTACCGATTACTGGACCCAGTGCTATGCCGAAATCGACGGATACATCGTCTACATCTGGCAGGAAGTCACTCTTGACACCTCTGGAGAAACGCCGACAGTTACAAGAGGCAACTATCAGGTCTATGGATATGCCTACGCTTCCAACACCACCATCCAGCAGTACTGCAACTATCCTTCACTTTGGGGAATCTTCGACGAACCCGAGGGTTACATCACGACCGATCACTTCATGTCCTACAACTACGGATACGGCACCATCAACTCCGAAATAACCCAGGCGGCCTGGGACGGAATAACCTCTCTTCCCTTCGTCAACGTCACAATGTACTCCTATCAGATCACTCCCTACCTTCTCATCATCGACGGTCTGACCAACACAACAACTTATGTCAACCAGGGACAGCTCGCCGAAAACGATGCCGACTGCGTCGTCTGCATCGAATTGTACACGCAGACTCCTTCACAGGTCGGAAAGTCGAGCGCTGGAAGCGGCCCCTACACCTACTTCTCCAACTTCAACAACACGTCCGACTCCGAGCTTGAAAGCATCATCTCCCAGATAACGATTGGCTGATTCAAACAAGCATCAAAAAAAGAGACTTCCGGGTTCCCCGGAAGTCTCTTTTTGTTTGTTTCAAAAGCGGCTCCGCTCAATAGACTTCTTCCGGAAAACGGAAATATACTTCCGAAAGACAACCAAGGTAATGGTTGATCTTGGCATACCTCTTTTATCGCCTTCTTTGGAAACTAATTTAAGATGTTTGGCCATGTATGAATAGAAACCATTGAGTGACTCGAATAAAAACAAGTTGTCCTAACTTGTGGAAAGTGTCTGCTTGTACTTGTTATTGTAGAAATCTATGTTCTGAATGATGTTGCTTATCCTCCCGTCATCGAATCCGTGCTCGGTCTTAAGATGTTCCGTCAGTATGGATTTGTTTCTTTCAATGAAGTATTCCTTGATCTGTGGACGATGGACGGTGAATGATCAGAGAACACTTTGTGACCTTTCACGAGTTATTGAAATTTTAACAGAATGACAGATTGCTTGATAAAAAGGATCAGGTTGGCCGGAACGGTTTCGTTCTATATACAAGCGTTTTATAAATGAATCCGGGATTTGTGAAAATTACACAAAAATACATAAAAATATGATAAACATGTAACGGAGGGTATGTGTATGGAGCGTCTGTCCGCGATCGGATTGCTCCGCAGGCTTGCACGGCTTTCTCCGACGGCTTTCGGAGAAGGAAACCGACTGTTTACCGAATTCAAAGGGGTGTCCTTCAGACTCTGATCGCACAGTATGAAGTCACGCCGAGATACCGGAGTCAATGCAATCCTCCGTACGAAGTCGATTTTTTCATTCAACACAAAAACGACATTTTCCCCGTGGAGGTGAAATCAGAGACAAACACGGCAAGCAAGAGTCAAAAAATACAAGGAGTCATTCCACGACAAGGTCAAACTGCGCATTCTTTTCTCCCTGAACAATCCGAAGTTTGACATCAAAATGTTGAACATTCCTTTGTTCATGAAAGATCAGATGGACAGACTCATCGCTTTGTGCTGAAGACGGTTGTAATTAAAACGGCACTATTTCTTCCTGTCCGGGTCGTCTTTCTTTCTCATCCAGACGATCTTGAAAATGCCGTCTTCGGCTTCCGGTATAGGAACCGAGTCTTTTCCGAACTCTCCGAAACTGTCTTCTCTTTTTCCGTAAACGACATGGTATTTCCGAAGCATGTCGGAAGGATCCTTGGTGATCATTATCTTCTCATCGGTGTTTTTGTTCAAAACGATCAGGCTCCGGCAGTTGTTCCGATTCCATAGATAGGGGATCGAATCGACTTTGGCCTCTCTGTTCAGTTCGTCGCCATGACAAAAGGCCATGAAAGAAGAAAAATCCACGCTTTCAGAAACGAATCTGCTTATACCGTTTGGAGAGACCCATTTGACATGTTCGAGCACGATTTTTCCTTGATTTTCGGAGTCTTTACTTTGAAAGAACAGAACAACATCCTTACTTTTAAACTCGAAGTTGCTGAACGTGTCTCTGCTTGTCGAATACTCGCTCACCGATTTGTTTCTTTCAGAAGGAACTATCTTTTCGTTTTGGTATTCTTCAAGCATGTCGAAAACCCAGACGACCCTGTATCCGCAGGATACGTAGAATCCATTTCTCCTGTCAAACTCGTGAGAGGACATGGCAGAATGCTGGAACTCGACGACGGTCTTGCTCTGTTCGATCAGTACATCCGCCCGGTGCGTGACTCCTTCATTTCTGAGAATCACTTCCTGGCATTCGAAAGGAAAGAAGTCTTGCCATCTGAGATGCCACTGAGACATCTCTTCATAATGAAAAGTATCCGTACAGGTCTTGTTCGGATAATGGGAAAAATGAGGAGCCTTGATGGCGCCTTTCTTGAGGAAGACCTTCTCGTGACATATCTGGCAGTAGTACTCTCCGCCCGTGGTGGCTTTGTACGCTGATATCCTCTGTCTGTTCGAATCTAAAGCAACGTGAGCCATCATCTCGTCCTCTTGTTCTCATTCCACAGATCAAGCAACTGAGAGTTTTCGTCTTTAGCCTTCGTTGTTTTTAAGCCTTCCGATTTTGGCTTTTCTTTGCGGGTTGTTTTCTTCGCCGGTCTGTCCTCGGCATTGTCTATCCTGATGACGGAGTCACAATCTATCTCTTCGATATACGAAGACGGCTTGTCGTTCTGTGTGTTGCCAAGACAGTTGAACAGAAACAGCTTTTCCTTGGTTCTGGTCATGGCGACGTAGAACAGTCTTCTCTCCTCTTCGAGTCCGCTCTCTCCTCGTTCGTCGGCTCTCTTGTAAGGCAGGGAATCCTCGTTGCAGTCAATGACGTAGACGTTTGAAAACTCCAGGCCTTTCGAGGCATGGATCGTCATCAGCTGGATACAGTCCCTGCTTCTCTCCTCGTCTTCGTTGAGATGCGACTGATAGTAGTTGAGTAGCGTGTCTTCGTCGGTGTGGTTTGAAAAATCATCAACACTTTTCAGAAATTGATCCAAATCGTCTCTGTTCAACATTCTTTTCAAATTGCTAACATAATCGAGATATCCGGTGTCCTTGATAATATAATTGACTGCATCCGATGCTCCCCATTGGCCGCTGTCGGTCTTGATCCTTGCATTGGTTATGGCATCGATGAATTCATACATTTCGCAGTCCTGAAGCTTCTCGTCTTCGATGTGTCTCGTCAATGTTTTGAACAGGGATTCTCCTTCTTTCTGGACCGATTCGAGATATTCGAGCTTCTTCTTTCCGAACCTTCTTCTCGGCTTGTTTGCCATCCTTTCAAACGATTCGTCGTCATCAAAGAGGACGAGTTCGATCAAAGCCGTGACGTCTTTTATGACGGCCGTATCGTAAAAGGAAACGTCGCCTATGACCTGATAGGGAACGTGATACTGTCTCAGATAATCCTCGACGTTCTGGGACATGAATCTGCATCTGTAGAATACCGCATTGTCCCTGAAGGTGTTTCCTTTCTGTAAAGAGATACTCACTTCCTGAAGGATCATGTTCATGCAGTTTTGGAAAGTGTCTCTCACCACCGTGACTTTGTCGCTTTCTTCCTTGACCGCTTCAAGTTCTTTGGGGATACGGTTTTTATTGTTCTTTATGAGATTGTTCGATGCGGCTAGGAGGTCTTTTCCGGAACGGTAGTTCTTGGTCAGCACAAACGTTTTGCAATCCTTGTGCACTTTGTCAAAATCGAGAAGGAACGAAGGAGAAGAACGTCTCCACTCGTATATGTTCTGGTCGGGGTCTCCGACGATGAAGAGGTTTTTGCATCCTGACGCCAGTATCTCGATAATCTCGTATTCGGGCTTGGAGGAGTCCTGGGCTTCGTCGACTTCGATGTAGTCGAATCTGTTTTTCCATCTGGAAGCGACTTCTTCGTCATGTGTCAGAAGATAGTGGGTATACAGAATCAGATCGTTGAAATCCAGCCATCTTCCCTTTCTCTGGGATTCGAGATATTCTTCGATGTATCTCAGGTCGTTCGAATCGATGTCTTCTTCGACGATCTGATCCTCGAGATTGCGATCCATCATTCTCGGAATGTACGTCTCTTTGATCTTGTAAGAAAAAAGCATGTCTTGGAAAGAGGAAAGAAACGCTCTGTCGATGTCTGCCGGTTTCATGTCGATGATCTTTCCGACCACTTTCTTCTGATCCTGCTCGTCATAGATCCTGAACCCGTGGAGATATCCTAGATTGAAGATCTCTTCACGCAAAAAGGATGAGCAGAAAGAGTGGTAGGTCGATATCGAAGATAGATTTATGTCTTCAATCTCTTCCTTGACTCTCTTTCTCATCTCACCTGCTGCTTTTCTGGTAAAAGTGAGACAGAGGATCCTGTCTGCGGGAACGTTCTTTTCTCTGACCAGATAGAGATATCTTGCTATGAGGGTCTTCGTCTTTCCGCTTCCGGCGCCGGCGACGACTCTCACATAGCCTTGGGTCTCTTTCACGGCCTCAAGCTGATCCTCATTCAATCCGTCGAAATCCATCAACATATTTTAATTTAAAAAACCTTCTGTTTGACAGAAGGGAATATATACATGTCCGAAAAAACGCCCACATTGTTATTCTTTTGATTTTATCTCTTTGATGAGGGACAAAGTCTCTTCCCTGCTGAAAATGTATTCTTCGTTGTTTTTATTCTGAACCGAACCGGGTTTTTCGATTGTTTTACTGTACTGCCTGTATTCATTGGGAGTGCAGCCCAAAATCTTGAGAAAGCATTTCTCCATGTATTTGTAATCGGAGAATCCGGCATCGAAACATATGTCGATGAGAGACTCGTCGGTGTAATCGATGAGATGCAAAGCGTGGTCGAACCTCGCTTTCTGGATGTACTCCCTTATCGTCATTCCCATGGCTTCGCTGAACAAGGAGGAAAGATACTGTGGAGAGACGTATACCTGCTTCGAAAGCTCCTCCAGAGACACTTTCCTGTTATAGTTGGCATCAAGGTATTTGCATGTCTTTTTGATCCTCTCGTCGGCCGATTTCATTCTTCCCGACTGATCGTCTATCGTATGGAAAGACAAATTTGTAAGAAGCAGATTGAGAAGAAGAGAAGCTTTAGAAAGACATATAAGGTAATCGAACTGCTCGCTTCCGAAAAAGCATTCTGTCAGTTCGAAAAGAAGACTTTTGATATTTTCCATGAGAGGACTCTCTCTTGACACCGTGATGTCGTCAAAGATGGTCATACTAAGACCAAGAATATCCAGGAGGTTTCTGGAGAGCTGGACGAACAAAGCGGTGCAACTCTGGGAATAGAGTGATATCAGTTCGTGGGGAGTTGACGAATTGATGATTGCAAAATCGCCCTCCTTCAAAGAAAGGGTGAATCCCTTGCTTATGACATCGGCTTCCCCTTTGCAGACATACATCAGTTCGATGGAGCGGTGGACATGTGGTTTCCTGTATGAAAAACGATTGGCGAAACAGCGTATGAGACCATTTGTTCCGTAAGCGATGTTTTCGTGTTCGACTCTCTGTGTTTCTGTTTCTTCCGGCATAAGCGCTTATATCTTAATAATGATTATAGTTGTTTTGTCATATCGTGAAAAAGGGAAAAACGAATGGTTTTCTTTTTTCCATGAAAAAGACTTGAAAGCAAGGCTCCTTTACGTATAGGTGAAATGTTTCTTTTAAAAAATGTGCCATAAACCACGATGGTATTTGTAACCCCTTACAAAAACTTGCAGTAATCTTATTGAAATCTTAAAAAAATCATACTTGGTCAAACCGACCCGTCTAGTAAAATGTTTTCAGAATAAATGCCGTGCTTTTTTTGCTTAGCAACGGCAAAAGGGGACAGCAATATGGCAAAGCAAAGAATGTGCACCTCCACTTTCATGAAGATATGGATACCCATATGTTCTATTGGAGTCGCACTCATGGTGGGTCTCACCATCGCCGGCGAGTATTGGAACGACGTTCTCGATACCTACGTCAACCGCGGTGACAAGGTCATCACCAACGTGGAAGGCGTCGAAGACTGGGACACCGACTACTACGAAGAGAAGTATTCGTCCACTACCGGTGAATCAGGATCGCAGCTGGCTGCCGCAAAGGTTGCCGAAGAGATCTCTGACGAAGGAACGGTCTTGCTGAAAAACAACGGAGTTCTTCCTCTTCAGAAGAACAGCTCGGCGGCACCCTTCGGCTACCGTTACTACAATCCTTTCTACGGAGGATCGGGATCGGGAAGCGTCGTCACGACCGATGCGTATGTCGTCACGCCCGAGTCGGCGCTTGCAAGCAACTTCAATGTTGAAGAAACATTCGAAGTCACCGATTCTACCAATGTCAGAAAGTACTACTACGACACCAATTACGGAGATGACGTCCTTTATTTCTTCGATTATACAAACAGCTACAACGGATCCGATCAGAGCATCTACGAATTCGATTCAAGCGTCTATGAAACTGGTTTCGTTTCTTCCGACAGCACAGCAATTGTTTTCTTGGGAAGAAGCGGCGGCGAAAACAACGATCTCTGGACGATTCCCTACAACAGAGTTGGCGATGTCGGTGCCGACGATGCCGGAACTTCGGCCGGAACCATTTCCAACGTCAAAAATGCGGAATCGACAAGCGAGGTCAGACATGCTCTCGATCTGATGCCCGAGGAAGAAGATGCTCTCGAACTGGCCAAGAAGACATGCGAGAACGTCGTAGTCATCATCAACTCATCGAACGCCATGGAACTCGGCGATCTTGCAGACGACGATGACATCGATGCGATCATGTGGATTGGAGGACCCGGAGCCAAAGGCTTCCAGTCCATGTCCGACATCCTCTGCGGAAGTGTCAATCCTTCCGGAAGCACCGTTGACATTTACGTCCGCGACGTCACCCAGGATCCCACATACAAAAACATTGGAGATGTCGACGGATTCGCCTACACCAACACCGATGGTCTCGGACCGATGGGAAGCAAGCAGCATGCAAGCTCCCGTCAGGAATCCAACCCCATGGAGTACATTGAATATGAAGAAGGCGTCTACATGGGCTACAAGTATTACGAGACTGCCTATGACGAAAAACTCACCGGATTCACCTATGGTGAACTTGATGAATACGGAGCCACCAAAACGGCCGGACAGGTTGTATATCCCTTCGGATACGGTCTCTCCTACACCACCTTCAGCGAAGAGATAATCTCATTCGAAGGCAATGAAGAAGAAGTCACCATGACGGTCAGAGTCCAAAACACTGGAAATGTTGCCGGAAAAGACACCGTCCAGGCTTACTTCACCGCTCCCTACACCGAAATCGACAAACGGTACGGAATAGAAAAACCGACGGCAGTTCTTGCCGCATTCGGAAAGACGAAAGAGCTTCAGCCTGGTGCCACCGCAGACGTCACTTTGACCTTCGGCACCGACGATATGGCTTCCTACAGCTACAGGCACGATAACGGAGACGGCACCACGGGCTGCTACATGCTTGATGCCGGCGAATACACCATTTCGCTCAGAGAAAACTCTCATGACATCATCGATTCAAGAACATTTGAGATTAATGATACGATATGGTTCGACAACGACAATCCGCGTCAGTCAGAAAAAGATGCTCAGGCTATGCTCGATGACGAAGGCAATTCGTTAGGCATCCCCGCAGCAGCCGAGCAGGATACGGACGCCGAATTTGTCGCAGCCACCAACAACTTTGAAGATTCCAACACCTATATGGATGATGACGGCATACAGTCGCTGACCCGTTCTGTCGCAAACGGACTCGACGTCGACAACCTGGAAGCCGGCGAAAAGTACAAAGCAGCTCCCGATTGGGTCGTTGAAAAGCTCCAGCCTTACGATGTCAACACCGACACCGAACTCGGAAACGTGGAAGGAAGCCATGTTTATCATGACGCAGATCCGGTTTCCAAAGAAGACAACGGACAGACCCTTTCCAACTATCGCGGTCTCAGTTACTACGATTCTTCCTGGGACGAACTTCTCAATCAGATCGATTACTCGAGCGATCAGCTCCTCACATTGATGTTCAAGGACCAGTATGCCGTCAATCCTCTCGACGAGGTCGGACTTTCAAGCTCCACGGCTCTCGACGGACCTCAGGGTCTTACCCTCAGCTCGGATCTCGGAACCGGCGATTACGGAACCTGTGCATGGAGCACGGAGCCCGTCGTCGCAGCCACATTCAACGTCGAACTCGCCTATGAATACGGAGAAGCCGTCGGTCAGGAGGCTTTGACCCTCGGATGCACCGGCTGGTACGCTCCCGGTATGGACACCCATAGAACAGCATTCTCCGGAAGAAACTTCGAATACTATTCGGAAGACGGAGTCTTGGCCGGAAAGATAGCGGCCAGAGTCGTCTCCGGAGCCGGAGACCAGGGACTGTGCTGCTACATCAAGCACTTTGCTTTGAACGACAATGACAGCAACAGAGCCAACATCTGCGTATGGGCCAACGAACAGGCCATCAGAGAGATTTATCTCAAGCCCTTCGAAATAGTCGTCAAAGAAGCCAGAATGACCATCGATTACATTGCCGACGATGAAGGAAACCACGCCCAGAAAGTCGTTCGCGGAGCGACCGCCGTCATGACTTCCTACAACTACATCGGAGCCACCTTCTCAAGCGGACATTACGGACTCATCACCGGAACCCTCAGAAACGAATGGGGATTCCAGGGCGCCGTCCTGTCAGACATGACCGGAGGCACCTCCGAAAGAAGAGACCAGACCCTCAGGGCCGGAAACGACATGATCCTCTTCTATATGCAGACCAACGCCACCGATACGACAAGCTCTTCCGCCAAATGGGCGATGCGCAATGCGGTCCATCACATCTGCTACATGATCGTCAACTCCAACTGGATGCAGGGACAGGCTCCCGGCGCCATCTCCTACTACACGATGTCGCCCTGGAAGATCGCTCTCATTTCCGTCAGCGTCGTCATCTACGTCTTTGCGGCATTCATGGTCGTCATGATGGTGCTGCGTTACCGCGACGAGAAGAAGCATCCCGAAAACTACAAGCCGAAAAAAGAAAAGAAGAGCAAATAAAAGCTCTTTGAACTAAACGCACTGCCCGGTTCAGCAAATCGGGCAGTGTTTTATTAAAATAATCATAGCCATATGTAAAGAAGGAATGTCTTATGAAAAACCAAATCAGAAATCCTTATCTGCCTCTCTACGAATACATACCCGACGGAGAACCGCACGTCTTTGAAGGAAGACTCTATGTTTACGGTTCCCATGACCAGTATGGTGCTTTCTCCTTCTGTCACAACGATTACGTTACCTGGTCCGCACCTTTGGACGATCTTTCGGATTGGAGATACGAAGGAGTCATCCTCAAAAAGGATGAAGACCCGGACGGAAAAAGCGGAAGGAAGAATCTGTATGCTCCCGACGTCGTAAGAGGAAACGACGGAAGATACTACATCTACTACGCATACGATTTCCTTGGAAAGATCGGAGTCGCCGTTTCGGATTCTCCGAAAGGCGAATTCAAATTTCTCGGACACGTGAGATACCCTGACGGAAAGGAACTCGGAAAAGGAAGAGACACCTTCTGGTTCGATCCCGGAGTCATAAACGACGACGGACACATATATCTTTATGCCGGATTCGGTCCTGCTTCCTTCTTCCCGCAGATAAGACCCGGTCTGAAAGCAGACGGCGGATACGTCATGGAACTTGAAGACGACATGATCACCATAAAAGAAGGACCGAAGAAGATCTTTGAAAAGAAAGGACATGCCGATCCTTCTTTCGAAGGACACGAATTCTTCGAAGCTTCCTCGATAAGAAAGATAAACGGCATTTATTACTTCATATACTCTTCGATAGAAGGACACGAGCTTTGCTACGCGACTTCTTCTTCGCCCTGGGGCCCTTTCAGATTCGGAGGAACCATAATTTCAAACGGAGACGTCGGATTGAACGGGAGAACGAAAAAAGAAGCCTGTTATCCTTTGGGAAACAACCACGGCTCCATAGCCGACGTCAACGGAAAATACTACATCTTCTATCACAGGCACACCAACTACACCAACACCGACAGACAGGGCCTTGCCGAACCGATCGAAATCCTCGAGGACGGATCGATACCCCAGGTCGAAATGACTAGTCAAGGCCTCAACGAAAAGCCTCTCGAAGGAAAAGGCATCTATCCGGCATCCATCTGCTGCTGTCTGATTCCCAAGAAAGGAAACGTCTTCTATCCGTTCATGAAGATGCCTCATCAGAAGGGGGAGACATACATCACCCAGTACGGAAAAGACTCCGACACCGAAGAAACGCAGTACATCGCAAACGTCAAGGACGGCTGTCTCATCGGATACAAGTACTTCCATCTTTCCGAAACAAACAAGGTTGCCATTTCATTGAAAGGAAAAGGACACGGCAGAATCTACGTCAGATAC
>X288_Common_Brushtail__coassemble_115_pt1 | contig 12230 bp, 15 predicted proteins | sample X288_Common_Brushtail__metabat2_high_PE_011 | metagenome-assembled genome bin X288_Common_Brushtail | reverse complement strand
GAAAGCCCAGGCTTCGAGAGGAATCGATTACAGACAGGGAAAGTTCAGGGACAAGGTCAAATCCATCGTCTCTCTCGTCATTCCTCTTTTCATGACCGCCTTCACGGAATCGGGCGAACTTGCCGACGCCATGGAAGCGAGAGGTTACAATCCCGATGCCAAGAGAACCAGATACAGGGTGTTCAAGTGGGGAATAAAAGACACCGTGGCAACGATCGTTCTCGCCGTTTTTCTGACCGGCATCATCCTTCTTGCCGTATATCAGTTCGATCTTTTCGGATACCTGGGACTCGATTTGCCGGCTTTGTCATGAGATACATGGTCAGATGTCAGTTCCTTGGCTCCCTGTTCCACGGAACGCAGATTCAACCGAAAGACGTGACTGTCCAAGGCGAGTTTGAAAAAGCCCTGTCCTACATTTACGACAGGCCGGTGAAGACGATCATTTCGTCAAGACTCGATGCCGGTGTCCATGCTCTCGATTTTGCTGTCGCCTTCGACGCCGAAGAAGACGACATCGGACAGGAAAGAGTCGAGTATTATCTGAAAAGACGTTTCTTCGACCGGATCAACATTCTTGCCGTGAGAGAGGTGCCTTCCACCTTCTCCCCGAGATTCGATTCGGAGTCGAAAACCTATCTCTATCTGATCCAGAAAAGAGAGGACAGAAACCCACTGTTCGACCCGTTTTCCTTCACGCCAGTCAAAACGCCTTCCCTCAAAAAACTCAAAGAGATCGGGGATATGTTCGTCGGCCGGCACGATTTCAGATATTTCTCGACGAAGGACGAGGAAGACGAGAACACCATCCTGACGATCGATTCCTTCTCAATTGGTGAAGAGCACGGATTCATTGCGATAAGATTCACCGGAAAATCGTTCCTCAAATACCAGGTCAGATTCCTCATCGGATCCATGCTCATGCATGACGAAGGAAAACTGACCGTCGGAGACATTGAAAACGCTCTGGACAGGAAAAAGGAAATTTACAAATACAAGGCTCCCGCCCACGGACTGATCCTGGAGAAAGTGCATTTCCCGGGTTACATAGAGGCATTGTACAAATAATTTTCAGTGAACATATTCAATCGATTTCTTTTTTATGTAAGTTTATAATAATTAGGCGCTGTGTTCAGACAAAACACGGTAAACAAAGACAATGGCCAAAAGCAAAGGTTTGACGAACTTCACCGCGGTGTTCAGGAAATACTTCAACAAAAAAGACGCTCTCCTGGTGCCAAACATACTCTGTTACCTCAGGCTCATCCTGGTGGTCGCGTTTTTCGTGACGTATCTCATCAATTTTTCCATTGCCGGAAACGAGATGGCACATTACTACGTCTCCTTTGCGTTCATGATCGTCGCCGCCTACACCGATTTTCTGGACGGATTCATAGCGAGAAAATTCAACCAGACCTCGAATCTCGGAAAGATACTCGATCCTCTCTCCGACATATTCCTGCAGGGCATGGCTTTGATTGCCCTCTGTACCCGCCTTTATGACTATGTGGCCGTATGGGCTCTGCTGATCGTCCTCCTCGTCAAGGAAGTCTGTCAGGCCTTGTATCTGATATTCCTTGCCAGTCACGGAAAGTCGCTCGGACAGGCACACTGGTTCGGAAAAGCCGCCTCGTTCATAACCTACCTTATCCTGGCATTCCTGCTCGTCGGCACGCCCTTCCTTCTCATGCTCGGCGAAGATTATGCGGACACGGTGCGACTCACCATCAACATCTGCTGTTACATCGGCATAGCGGTCCTGGCGTTCGCCTGGGGCTGTTACACCCTGATGACCATCCAAATATACAAAGAAGGACCTACGGAAGTACCTCTCGACGAAAACGGACTCGTTATTGAAAATAAAACGGAAGAAGAGAAAAATTCGGAAGAAACAACTTCGGTTGAAGAAGAACATATTGATGAATCGTCCCAACAACACGAGGATGACGGACAGGAGAACACCCGATGATAAAAATATACATATCGCCAAGCTGCACCAGCTGCAGAAAGGTCATTGCCTGGTTCGACGAACAGCACATCCCATACACGTCCGTGAACATTCTGACCCACAGGATAACGGTCGACGAACTGAAAGACATGCTGGCCAAATCGGAGAACGGGACCGACGACATCGTTTCGAAAAGAAGCAAAATCGTCAAAGAAGGAAACGTCGACGTCGATTCGATGTCGGTGAACGAGCTTCTCAAATTCATCCAGGACAACCCCACAATCCTGAAAAGGCCGATCATCGTCGACGATTCCAAGATCCAGGTCGGATACAACTCCGACGAAATCGAGATCTTCGAAAAAGCCAGGTGCATCGCCAAAGAAGCCTGCGAGAAATGCCCGCAGGCAGCGACCTGCGAACACAACAACGCATAACAAAAAAGCCTTCCCCCAGTCGGGAAGGCTTTGTTTTTTACGTGTCGGATTTGCTTGTTATTCGATGTGTCCGAGTGCGTGGTTGATGGCTCTCGTCTCTTTCGATACGGTGTTGAGGACGAAAGGAATCTCGAGCATCTCGCACAGTTCCCTTAGGGTGTCCTGCGATTTGAGGGCCGATTCGGAATCGCATTCGAGTTCGTAATCGGTGATTCCCGAATAACGGTTCTTGGAAATGTCGATCCTCGTTCCCTTATAGGCGCTTTCCTCTCTCTCGGTCGTGACTTTGGCGAGGACGAAGAGGTTCTCGGTGGGTATGTGGAGAATGTCGAGAAAATCGGCTATCTCGCCGGCGGGGAATTCGTCGTGATGGATGATGGAATCGGCTTCCTCGTAAGAGAGGGACTGCGTCTTTTCGAGAAGGCCTTCGCTCATGGGGGCTTTCATCGTCAGAACGGTCTGATTGTCGACGACTCTGATCCTCAGGATCATTCCGTATTTCTTCAGTATTCTGTCGTGGGAATCGAGATAATAGTTGGTCTGGGTCACTTTTCTTCCGCCCAGATGAAGGTTCTTGAGTGCCTTCTTGTAGTCATCCTCGGACAACAGGACTTTCGCTTCGATTTCAATGTTGTTGCTTACCATTTTTTTAGTCTCCCACAGTTAATTATGATACAATACCGGTTGAAAAATATAAAGCGAAAATGCAGCCCTGTTCATTCACCGTTTACTGTAAAAAAGAGACAGCGGACACACGCATCCCGGACAGACTGATATCGGCCCTGACGGATGCCGGTTTCCTCCAAGACAACGAAGATCCTTATATCACGTTTGTTTTCGGAGGGGACGGAGCCTTCCTTTACACGATGGCGGAAAGAGGCTTTTCCGGGAACTTTCTGCTCGTCAATTCAGGACATCTCGGCTTCTTCTCCGATTACGGGATCGGCGAAGTCGACAGACTCGTCGAAGACATCGTCGAGAGCGAACTCAGACTTGAGAACGTGCCGCTTCTCGAGATATCGGCTTCAGGCGAAAGATATTACGCAGCCGGAGACATCTCTCTTCATAGCAACCGGACTTCTTTGTTCACATTGTACGTCAACAACGAGGAATTCACTTCTTCGAGGGCAAGCGGGATAGTCGTCGGAAACAGGCTCGGATCGACCGGATTCCTGGCAAGCCTCGGCGCTCCGGCCATACTCTCTTCGGACGACGTATACGAATATGTCTTCAATGCGCCGGTGAGAAACAGGCTTTATCCTTCGACCGTCGAAAAAGGGATTCTCTCTTCGAAAGACAGGCTCGAGATTGAGATGGAAGAAGACGAAGGTCTGCTTCTCTATGTCGACGGAAGGAAGAAAGACCTGGATTCCAACACGATCGGGATCAGACTGATTCCCAAGACAAAGTGTTGCATCGCCCACTTCGACGAAAAAGAAAACATCGCCAGAATAAAAAGACAGATGACCGTTAAGGAGGAAAACTGACATGGAACCTTGGTTGATCGCCGTCGTAGCCGTTTGTGCGGCTGTCGTCGTTGCCGTTGTCGTATTGGTCGCCGTATGGGCCCACAGGCGCGGCAAGATCAAAAAATCCAACGCCGAAGCGGATCAGGTCGTAAGCGAAAAAGCGAAGGAAGTGTCCGACAGTTTCGGTGGAAAAGACAACATCACGTCCATCAGAAGCAGCGGTTCGAGAGTGACCGTCACGGTCGAAACCCCCGACATCGTGAACAAGGACGAGATCAACGCATCCCTTGAAAACGTCATGTTCATGGGAAACAAGATCGTATTCGTCATCGGAAGCAAGAGCGAGACGTTTAAAGAGCTTCTTGAAGAGAATACTGGAAAAAGCAATTTTAATTCTTGATAATTGTTGGCCGGTGTTTTAGAATAGACGTATAGAAATTAGGAGGAACCAAACGATGCTTAGAAGATCTAAATTCCTTATTTGGTCCACAACCATCTGCACTGTTTTGGCAGTTGCTCTCGCTTTAGTCGGAGTCCTGACCAGATTTTTCGGCGCTTAATCCGGTTCCCTCTTTAAAAACCATCAATAAAAAACAAGACCTCTCAGCGAGGTCTTTTTTGATTGTGCAAAGAAGGAATGGCCCCGACTTTCGCAAGGTCGTCCTTCAGCTGTCCATACGGAAGACCCATTATAATGTATCTGTCTCCGGAAACGATCTCGGAGGAGATGTATTCTACGTCCTGGATGCCGTATGCTCCGGCCTTGTCGAAAGGCGAGCCGGTATCTATGTATTCGTTTATACGGGAAACGCTCATCGGATAGATATACAAAGATGCTTCCGTCGTTTTCTGTTTCAAAACCTTTGAATTTTTCAAAATCGAATATGAAGTTATTACTTTGTGAACGGAGCCCTGGAGAGAAGAGAGCATCCTGAAGGCGTCGTCCCTGTCCTTGGGTTTGCCTAGTTCCTCTCCTCTGAAAAGGACCATCGTGTCGGAACCGACGACGAAGTCTTTCGGATAGAGAAGGGAAACGGACGAAGCTTTCCTTTCGGAAAGCGTCAGGCATAGGGAATAACAGTCGTCATCCCGAATCGTTCTCTCGTCAAAAGAAGAGGGCACGGTCAAAAAGTCGTCGTTTCCGAGTATTTTCCGAAGTATTTCCTTTCTTCTGGGCGACTGGCTTGCCAATACGATCATATTGCTGACGGAGCGTATGAACCGGAGTCCGAAGCCAAACCTTCTCTTCCGCCGTTGCAGGAAAGAATGACGGGAATGACCATCGGTTTTCTGTGGCTTTCCCTAAAAAGGAAGTGCGCGGCCGTCTGCCTGACCGTGGATTTGATGTCCGAATACGTGACTTTGGCGGAACCCTGCATCAGACGGTTGACTTCGATTCCGATGACTTCTCCGGCCTTTTGCTGAAGACCTTTCTTGTTGGAGGATATGAATCCCCTGCTTTCGACGACGGGAGTCGAAAGGAGTTCGTTCGTTTTCGGATCGATCAGAAGAAAAACGGCGACCATGCCTTCGTGGATGAGGGTGTTTCTGTCATTGATGACGCTCGTCTTCAGACCGACGGCGTTCTTTCCGTCTATGTAGACGTTGTCGGCATGGACGGCGGCGCCCCTTTCCGCCTTATGATTGATGAGAGTCAGAACATCTCCGTTCTCACAGATAAAGGTGTTTTCTTTCTTCAGTCCGCATTCGACAGCGATGCCGGCATGCATTTTAAGCATTCTGTATTCGCCATGGATGGGCATGAAGTATTTAGGTCTGGCAAGCTTTTGGAGCAGCCTCATCTCCTGTCTAGAGGCATGGCCGGAAGAATGGAGATTGGTGATGATCGAGTTTGTGACGACCGTGGCTCCGAGCCTTGTCAGCTGGTTGATGACGGAGTTGATGGCAGCGGTGTTTCCGGGAATGGCGGAAGACGAAAAGACGATCGTGTCGCCGTACTGGACCCTGATGTCCTTGTGATCGCCTCTTGCGATCCTTCCCAAAACGGCCATGGATTCGCCCTGCGTTCCGGTGCATAGAATGGTGACCTGGTCGGGAGAGAGCTTCTTGAGATCGGCGGGACTGCCGAGATGGTCGTCGGAAATTCTTATGTATCCGTATTCCCTGGCGGCTTCGATGTTGGAAAGCATCGAACGTCCGGAAACTATGACTTTTCTTTTGAATTTGACCGAAGTCTCTATGATCTGCTGGATTCTGGTAATGTTGGAGGAGAACGTCGAAATGATGAGCCTTCCGGGAGCTTGGGAGAAGACGTCTTCGATTCCTTTGATGACGCTTCTTTCCGAGGATGTATAGCCTTCTCTTTCAGCATTGGTCGAATCGGCCATCAGCAAATCGACTCCCTGATCGCCGAATCTGGTGAGTTTGGATAGGTTGAAATCCTGATCCACGGGGGTGAGGTCTATTTTGAAATCTCCCGATTCCAATATCGTTCCCTGAGGTGTTTCTATGTAAATTCCGAACGAGTCGGGGATGGAATGGGTGACGTGATAGAACTGACAGGTGAAATCTCCGGCCTTCACGACCGTGTCTTCGTCATACTCGATGAGTTTGGGGACCTGTCTGGTCCTGTGCTCCTGAAGCTTGTGGCGGATGAGGGCACAGGCGATTTTAGGTGCGTAAATGATCGGCACGTCGACCTGGTCGAGAAGGAAAGGAATGCCGCCGATGTGGTCTTCGTGGCCATGCGTGATGACGAGAGCCTTTATCTTGCTCTCGTTCATTTGCAGATGTGTGAAATCGGGAACTATGTAATCGATGCCGGGCATGTCGGAATCGGGGAAAAGAACGCCGCAGTCGATGATCAGCAACGAATTGTCGTTCTCGATGCAGTATAAATTTTTGCCGACCTCGCCAAGACCGCCCAAGGCATAAATCTGCACTGGTGAAGTGAAAGTGGTTTTCGAATTAGCCATATAATCTCCTGAATATCATTGAAAAATATATTGTTGTTATCTGTTCAGTTAAAAGTTGTAAGTATTCTATATAAAAATTCCTTTTTTAACAAGACATATGCAAAGAAAGTGCTATCAGCAAAAATCATTCGACGGGGACGGCATCAGGATCTTCAAAGAATGGATTGTCTTTGTCGATTCTTTCATAATATAAAACGCCGCTCAGGTGGTCGTATTCATGCTGGACCACTATTGCGGGATAACCGACAAGTCTCAAAGTGACGTTTTTGTCGGTGACGGCATCGTAGCCTTTTATCGTGATTTTGTAATAACGGTAGACATATCCCTTATGATCTTCGGGAACGGAGAGACATCCTTCGCCCGAAAGAAGATATGCTTTCTTGACCGATGACGAAACGATTTTGGGATTTATAAGACCATACTCGTAATGTTTCTTTCCGTCATCGAAACAGACGGCGAAGAATCTCTTTGAAATGCCGATCTGGGGAGCGGCGATCCCGACTCCGGCCCGGATGTTGTGCTCTTTCGCAAACTCCTCATCCTGAGAGAGTTTCAGATATTCGATCATGTCCAGAACGGTATGCTTTGTGTCTTCCGGAATGGGAAGTTCGACTTCCTCTGTTTTTTGATGAAGGACCTCGTCCTGGTCCGTGTAAATCTTGAATAAATCATAACCAATATTGTATCAACGCAATGTCCTTATTATTCTAAAACTTTAAAGGGAAAAATGAACATACAAACGCTTTGCGGACGACACGCTTCTTTCCGGACAAGACTGGCCAAAACTCTTTTTGAACAAAACGTTTGCCAAAAGCGCACTCCTGCATTGTTCCTTTGTAAAAGCAGTACAATCTTTGAATCTGTTTTTGTTTACACTCTTTTGACATATTAACAATCTTTTTATAAAGAAGCAGATTTGCTCATTTCGAAAAGATTGCCGTCTTTTACAGTCATCGTCACGCCGTATTGAAAACGAACGGGTTTCGCATTTCGGCGGGTGAAAAAGCAATGAGAACCGCCGAAAATGTTATGATAAAGGGGTATGACAGACGAAGAATTCATTGAAGAAGAGTACAAATTCATCGACGACCTGAAAAATTCGGACGTCTACAAAGAGATGAAAAGACTCTCCAAAGAAATCGATCTCAATCCGAATCTCAACAATCTGAAGAAAGAAAGGGGCGAAGCGCTCGAAATGTATCTTTCCAAAGAGACTTCCGCGGAAGACAAACAGAAATATCTTTCGGTGTACAAGGAAAGAGAAAAACAGATATCCGAAGATCCGCTGGTCATCGGTTATCTCGACTGTTACAACAGAGTCAGAAACATTCTCAAAATAGTCGAGCAAAAAATCCTTTTGGAGAGCAGGAAATGATCAAGATAACGTCCGGAAAATACAAAGGGAGATATCTCAAACTCCCCGACACCAAAAACACCAGACCGACCATGGAGAAGGTGAGACAGGCCGTCTTTTCCGCATTGAAGGACAAATGCATCAATGCCGTCTGCCTCGACCTTTTCGCAGGCAGCGGAGCCATGGGTCTCGAAGCTCTCTCAAGAGGAGCTAAAAGGGTTTACTTCAATGACAAAGATCCATCTGTTTTCAAAACACTCAAAGAAAATGTCTCTTCGATAGAAGAAGACGAAGACGCCTTTAAACTTTACAAATGCGATTTCAGGCTCTTCCTCAAAAAAGATTTCGGGGAGACATTCGACATCGTCTTTCTAGATCCTCCCTACAGGTTTGACGTCAACAAGGACGTCATCGGGGAGATGGCAAAGAGAAATCTTCTTTCGGAAGATGCCGTCATGGTTTCGGAGCAGAACTTCAGAAACAGGGAGATCGACGGCTTCGAAATTAAGGAATACGAATACGGCGAGAAATACGTCGCCCTGTACAGGAGGAACAAAGCATGAAAACAGCGTGTTACCCGGGATCCTTCGATCCTTTCACCAACGGACATCTCGACATCGCTCTCAGAGCGAGAAACATCTTCGACAAGGTCTACATCCTCGTCGCCGACAATCCGGCCAAAAAGAACGGCTACGTCTTCGACGCCGAGACCAGGGTGAGGATGATAAGGGAATCGCTGAAGGATTACGGCGGATTCGAAGTCCTCTCGACCGACGGGCTCGTCGTCAAGAAAGCCAAAGAGCTCGGCGCCCAGGCTCTGATCAGGGGACTGAGAGCCATGACCGATTACGAAGCCGAGTTCCAGCTCCACGAGGTCAACGAGCACATCGATCCGACAATCGACATGGTCTTCCTGATGGCTCACCGCGAACAGGCCTTCATCTCTTCCTCGAACATCAAAGAACTCTTCATGCACGGCGAGGACGTCTCAAATCTCGTTCCGGGACCCGTTTACGAAGAGATGCTCAAGCTGAGAAATAAATAAAAAACACGAAAAAAGCCGCACTGAGCGGCTTTTTGTTTTCTTGTTCGATCTGCCGATGTCAGTTCTCGACGTACTTTCTAAGTCCGTAGATGTCCTGCATCTGTTTGGCGATGTCGCTTCTGGAAGTCGTGGACAGGCTTCCGAGCATTCCGCAGACTACCTTTTCGGGATCGCTTGCTTCGTAAGTTCCGCCGTCTTTGTCTCTGGAGTAGGTGACAAAAGTGGGAGTGGGCATCGTTCCGGAACCGTCGGTGAGGTCGGTGTCGAGCGTTTCCGCAGTGACGGAATCGTTACGGTAGACGCCGGTCTGCTTGAGATATCTGGATTTGATGTTCTGCATGACTTCGTTCTGCTGTTCGAGGGTGATGTCGTTGTTGCGGTAATCGGCGGTGTCTCCGGCGGATTCGTATTCTTCGGAGTCATCTTCGTCGTTGGGGTCCCAGCCGACGTTGATGGTGTAAAGCTTCAGCTGTTCGCCGTAGCTTCTGGCATAGTCGCTGTTGAAGTCTTCGAACCAGTCTTCGAGTCTGCCCTCGATGGAATCGCAGTTGTCGCAGTTGTCCTTGTAGAAGACTACCACGAAACCGGTTTTGGTCGTCGAGAAGTAGTTGTCACTTTCGTCATCGTCATAGCTTCCGTTCCCGAGCGATCCGTCGCATGAAGTGTCGGATCCGTCGAGGTAGGCGACGAGTTTCGTATAGGTGATACGTCTGCTGTTGAAGAAGTCGGAATTGCTGGAATCGATGGCACTCTGGACCGCCGAAACGATGTAAGGGATGGAAATGACGAGTCCGACGACGACGGCGACGATCAGCAGGACCTGCAGCCAGGCTGCAGACTTAAACCATTCCCAGGCAGCGGTGGCATGGGCTTTGCTTTTGGTGTTCTTTTTCTCTTCGTTCTGAATTTCTTCACTCATTATCTATGACCTCCAAGAATTGAATTGCACACTTTCGAATCGATATATTATAAACACATAGAAATAATTATAATGCCTTGTTGACAAAAAAATCGAATTTGCAACAAGCTAGATAAAGATATCACAAGATATCATTCAATTCAACGAGATATTTCATATCTCCGGAAGAAAATTGCGATTCGGCACGGCTTTTTTCCGATTTCCGACAGGCTTATGCAAAACTGATCCGCAAAAAAGGAAAAATCGTAAAATCATCGGAGTTTTTCGACATTAAGCGCCTTGGATTATAAAAAACCTTCTGTACTTTCAGACATGACCCTGTGAAACAAAGTGTCGAATCCGAACTTCGGACCATAGCAAAAAGAAAGAAACCGCACAACAACGGCAATTTACGCCGCATACGTGTTTTATTTTGGTGTGACACGAAAGGGCAACTCTTTTATAATCTATATTCGATATGAAAGCTTTGATCGTCTTGAATGCCTATTCCGTCAACAAAGACTGTCTCTACAAAGCCACAAGGCTCAAAGAGGAGCTTTTGAAACGCTCGGTCGAAACGGATATCGTCAGGGCGGAAAAGCTACCCGTCAGAAGCTGTGGCGACTCTCTGGACATGGATTTCCTCGACGGATACTCTTTCGCTATCGATCTCGACAAGGATCTCTATCTTGCCAAAGCTTTGTCCCAAAGAATGCCCTTATTCAACTCATATGAGTCATTTCGTATTTCAGATGATAAGATGCTTTCAATACTTGAACTTGAGAGAAGCGGAGTGAAAACTCCGTTGACCATCTCATGTCCTCTCTGTTATTCCGAAATTGATGAAGAAGCCGCGAAACGCTTTTTGGACGACGTCGAGGAAAAGCTAGGATACCCGCTCGTCTACAAGCAGTGCCACGGATCTTTGGGAAAACAGGTCCTTTTGATACATGACAGAAAAGAACTCGAGGAGTGCTATCTGAAAAACAGGGGAATACCACATCTTTATGAAAAATACCTCTCGGCCAACTCCGGAAGGGACTACCGCGTCATCGTCATCGGAGACAGGGTCGTCGCCGTCATGGAGAGGGAAAACAGGAACGATTTCAGAAGCAACATCGCTTTGGGCGGAAAAGGGACGGACGTGACCAAAACCGTTTCTCCCGGAGTAAAGGAAACGGCTTTGAAAGCGGCCGAGGCCTTGAAGCTCGACTATGCCGGCATCGACATCGGCATCGATAACGACGGAAATCCGACATTTTTTGAAGCGAACGGAAATGCGTTTTTCACCGAAATAGAAAAAGTCACCGGGATGAACATCGCCGGTGACTTCGTCGAATATATTTTGAAACGTATCTGATCAGAGTCCCTCGGTGAGGGTGGCTTTGAGCGCGGTTCTTCTGTTTTCTTTCTCCTTGTCCGCATGCATCATGGCTTTTCTCTTGTTGTGGATCTTTCTCTTTCTCATTCTGTACGCAACGTACAATGCGATCAATACGACGACCGCGACGAGAAGAAGAATGTAGGCCCAGGTCGGGAGAATGGTGTTTTTGACGTCTTCCCACATGTCGAGGAGCTTGTCGTTCTGGTCTCCGAAGTCGGCCATGACGGCAAGACGGGGAAGGATGGCCGAATCCGGATACTGGGTATCGAACTGTCTTCCCTTGTCGGTTGCCGCAACGCAGAACAAAGCGTCCGAGGCATCGTGTTCTTCGAGAGTGTCCTCGAAGAAATAGGAGATGTCTTTCACGTAGTAGGATTCTTCCTTCTCTTCGTCAGTGAGATAGGAAATGTCGGCGGATTCGACCTGAGTGAGTCCTTCGAGATTGCTTTCATCGATTTCCCCGGTCTCTTCGTCGTATCTGATGTCGTACCAGGACAGGACGAGATCGAGAATGTCGTCTCCGGCAATGACTGGCGTGTAACCGATGTATTCCATGTTCGCGGCCGCATTGTCGGGCCTTGAGAGGAAGTCGACGAACTCCTGGGCGAGTTCCTTGTTCTTGCAGGTGGTAGGCATGACCCAGCCGTCGAACCAGATGTTGGCTCCGGTCTCGGGCAAAGCGTATTTCAGCACGGTAGGCTCGTAATCTTCGTCGTCTTCATAGTACTCGTTGACTTCGTCTGCCATGTCCATGGCATAGGC
>X288_Common_Brushtail__coassemble_114_pt1 | contig 12231 bp, 9 predicted proteins | sample X288_Common_Brushtail__metabat2_high_PE_011 | metagenome-assembled genome bin X288_Common_Brushtail | reverse complement strand
GGTTTGGTTCCACTCCTGTCGGAGTAGGTGTCGACCTGCGGATTGCATTTCAGACCGAGGTTGATGAGCTGGTCGATGGCGGCGGGACGGTAGACGTCGAGAGCCGCAAGCAGAACCTTCTTCTTGTTCTTTCTTTCGAAAAGCTGGGCGAGTTTGGCGGCGGAAGTCGTTTTACCGGTACCTTGGAGACCTACCATCATGATGACGGTTGGCTTGCCGTCCATTCTGAAGCAGATGTCGTTATCTCCGCTTCCGAGGAGTTTGACCATCTTGTCGTGGACGATCTTGACGACCATGTCGCCGGGAGAGACCTTGGTGAGAACCTTCTGTCCGACGGCTTCTTCCCTCACCTCGTCGACGAACTCGTTGGCGACGTCATAGTTGACATCGGCTTCAAGAAAAGCTTTTCTGACTTCCTGAAGCATTTCCTCCATGTTCTTTTCGGTTAATGTGGACTGTCCTCTGAGTTTCTTTACGATACCGGACATTCTGTCCGACAGTGATTCAAATGCCATAATCGGTGACCTCCCTTATCTTGTCGGCTTCTTCTTTTAGGCCTTTTTCCTCAAGGGAATCGGCCAAAGAAAGAAGTTCGTTTCTTTTTTCGTACAAATGCAGCTTGTTTTCGTATGAATCAAGCGATTTTTCGCCCGAAACGAGCGAGTCGTAAACAGCCGCTCTCGACACTTCTTCGTTGTCGGCTATCTCTCCTATTGAGAGATCGTCGTAATAATACAGCTTCATCCTTCTCAGTACGGAGGCAGGGAGAAGCTGACCGTATACGGAAAGAAGCTCTCCGTACTTTTCCTTCTTTTCAAGTACGAGATCGTTCATCAGATCACAAAGCTCAATGCGTCGAACAGCATGAAGATGATCGCCGTTATCAAAAAATACATCCAGAAACTTCTGTACTTGTAAAAATGTGCTCTGTCTCCCCTTTGGACGAGGATCGCATAGATGAAAGCGATGATGATGGACGTGATTATCGAGGCAAGGTAATAATTCGGTATGAAAAAGGATACCAGCATCGATACCAGCGTATTAAGTGCCAGACAGACAAGAAGCCAAATGATGAAACTCATGTCAATCCTCCTCATCTCCGATCAAAAGACCATACAGATATTTGTCGAGATCGAATTCTTCGAGATCTTCCATTTTCTCGCCCAAACCGATGAATCTGACAGGCAAAGCAAGCTGCTGTCTTATCGAAAGGATGATACCTCCTTTGGAGGTTCCGTCCATCTTGGTGATGATGATGCCGGTGAGCTCGGCCGCATCCTTGAATATCTTGGCCTGATCGATTCCGTTCTGGCCCGTATTGGCATCGATGACGAGAAGTGCTTCGTGAGGAGCTTCGGGTATGACCTTTTTCATGACCCTGACGACTTTTTTGAGCTCATCCATCAGAGCTGTCTTGTTCTGAAGTCTTCCCGCGGTATCGACAAACACGATGTCATACTTTTCATCGACCGCTTTCTTCAAAGCGTCGTAGCAGAGGGAAGCGGGATCGGCCTGGGGTCTGGATACGATGTCGACACCGATCCTGTCCGCCCAGATGGTGAGCTGTTCGACGGCTCCCGCTCTGAACGTGTCGGCGGCGACAAGGAGGATCTTCTTGCCTTTCTTTTTGTATTTGTAAGCAAGTTTTGCGACAGTGGTGGTCTTTCCTCCACCGTTGACTCCGCACATGAAGACGATCGTCGGACCGTCTTTGGCAAGCTGAAGGTCGGTCGAGAACGAACCGCCCTCATTTGCGTAACCGACGAACATTTTATCGATGAGTAGTTCGTTTATCTCTTTGGGATCTGTTATTTTGTCAGCTCTTGCCTGGGTCTCCGTCTGCTCGATAAGCTCCATGGTAAGAGAGACTCCGACATCAGCTTCTATAAGGATTCTTTCAAGTTGATCAAAATAAGCATCGTTTACTTCTTTGTTTGAGTTGGCAAGTTTTTTGAGCTTGTCGGTGAAACCGACTCTTGCTTTGTCCAGACCTGCAACATATCTGTCTTCGGTCTTTCTTTCTTCTTCCCTTTCGTCGATCTTTTCCTGCTGTTCTTCCTGTTTTGCGGGCTCGGCTTTCTTCGGCTGAGGTTGCTCGACAGGCTTGGGCTCTTCCACAGGTATTGGCCGCTCGATCGGATTAACATGCTCGACGGGTTCATTTTCTTCGGCGACGACAGGTTGTTCGATTGGTTCAGCTTCGGGTTCGACAGCCTCTTCAGTCTCCGATTCTGTTATTAGTTCTGAAATCGGTTCTTGGATTTCTTCTTTTTCCGTAACCGAAATTTCGGGCTCAGAAGCAACAGGCTGTTCTTCGGCCTGTTGTTCAGCCTCAGCTTTGTTTTCAATCTGTTCGCCCTGTTTTTCCTGGTCTTTTTCTTCTTTTCTCTTTGAGAACTTCTGTTTGAGGAAATTTATGAGTCCCATGTTCAATCACCCACTCTCTTTGATAAAGCGTCTTTGGCCGCATTGATCTCGGCCTCTTTGGTGTTGTGTCCAATGCCCGTGCCTAACGGCATGCCGTTGACCCTTGCTTCGACCGTGAAGCTGACGTCATCGCTGTTCATGTCCTTCTGGGATATGACGACATACTCGATATTGGCTTCGACTATTTCCTGCAGTTTCGATTTGGCATCCGACTGGTCGAGCAGATCGTCCAAATCGTCCACGTAGGGAGCGTATATGTCTTCGATGACCCTTCGCACCGTTTCGTATCCCTGATCGACGTATATTGCGGCTATGAACGATTCGAAGATGTCTTCATGAATATGTTTGTGAAATTTGACGTTGTTTTTCTCGCCTTCCGAATATCTCACGAGAGGAGCCAGGTGGTACTTTTCTTCAGAGAAGCAGGTGAGCATTTTTCCTTCGACGAGGACCGATCTCTTCTTGGAGAGAAGACCCGACTTGTCATTCGGATATTTCTCGTAAAGGATGTCGGCTATTACCATGTCCAGAATCGAGTCTCCGAGGTATTCGAGTCTGTCGTACGAAGGCGAATCCGGATGTTCGTTGGTATACGAAGCGTGGGTAAAAGCCTGATCGTATATTTTCAGATCGTTTGGCTTGATTCCGAATTCGCTGAGGAGAACGAGGATGCCGTCATTCCTCATTCAGATCCCTCCTGATGAGACCGACAAGATCGACTTTCGCCATATTGTAGGAAACGTCGAGAGCGTTGTAGAAAGCGTATGCGTTCGAATTTCCGTGGGCTTTAACCGCACATCCGTTGATTCCGAGAAGCATGGCTCCGCCGTACTTTCTATAATCCATGGTCTTTTTCATGTCCTTGAAACCGCCGTTGGCGAAAAGATATCCGAGCATGGTCAAAGGATTCTTTTTGAAGGCGTCCTTGATCATCTGGTTCATCAGGGATGCGACTCCCTCGGTGGATTTGAGAAGAACGTTTCCGACGAATCCGGGGCAGACGATGATGTCATGTTCTCCGTCGAGAACGTTCCTGGCTTCGGCGTTTCCCTTGAAGCCGGGGAAATTATTCTCTTTGAGAAGGTTGTAGGCTTCGACGATTTCTTCCGTTCCCTTTCCTTCTTCCGTTCCGTTTGAAATGACGTAGGTCGAAGGATTGTCGTTTTTGAGGATGTACTGGCTGTAGATGTAGGCCATCTTCGCAAAGCAGTAAAGGTCGTTTCCGGTGTTGACGTTGTTGGCACCTATGTCGATGATGAGGGCGGCCTTGCCTTTCTTGTACGTGGGGAAGGGTGCGCAAAGTCCGGCTCTGGGGACTCCGGGAATGTTTCTTAACAGGATGGTGCATCCGGCAACGAAACCTCCGGTCGAACCGGCAGTAACGACGGCGTCACAGTCTTTTGCTTTGACGGCCTGGATGGCTTTGTACATGGAGGAATCCCTGTGTCTGAGAAAATCGAGAGGCTTGCATTCCATCGGAACAACTTCGGTCGTTCCGACGACTTCGACCCTGTCGACTCCGGCATAGATGCCATTTAAAATCTGCTCATCGCCGAAAATTCTGAAAGAAACGTCCTTGTTGTCTTTCAGATAATCCAAAACGCCTTCGGAGAGAACTTCGGGTCCTTCGTCGGAACCCATCGAATCTATTGCGATTTTAATCATGTGACGCACCTCGCAGTCAAGCTTAAATATAATAACAAAAAACAAGCGTATATATCGAGAAGTGAGGCTTGCAAGCCTCACAAAGTCAAACAATTTTGAACTCGGCGGTCAGCAAGATCGTCTTCAGATATTTACTGTTTTCTTCCCTTTCGGGATTGTCGAGGATGTATTGGGCATCTTTTTTGGCTGCAGCAAAGATATTTCCGTCATCGACGAAATTGCAGACTTTGAGTTCGCTCTTACCGCTCTGTCTGCTTCCCGAATAGGAACCCGATCCCCTCGTTTTCATGTCGTACTGGGATATGTCGAGACCGTTGCTGTTGTCGGCAAGGAACTGGAGTTTTTCTTTCGCATCCTTGTCGTTTCCGTCGTAAACGAGAAGACAGAGAGCGAAATCGCCGCTCCTTCCTATCCTTCCCCTCAGCTGGTGAAGGGTGGAAAGACCGAAGTAATTGGCTTCGTAGACGATGAGAAGTCCGGCCCTCGAAACATCGACTCCGACCTCGATGACGGTCGTCGAAACAAGGATCAGCTTTTTGCCGGAAACAAACTTGGAATAAATGAACTGTCTGTCTTCCTTTTTGATCCTTCCGTGCATCAGCTGACAATTTTCTTCACCGAATCTTTCAACGATCTGGTTATAAACACTTTCTGCAGAGAGATTGGAATTTTCATTGCCTTCGATTCTCGGGGCGACAATGAAGATCTGTCTTTTCGCAGCCAGGGCTTTTTCGATCGCCTCAAAAAGTATGGGATCCGTCGAGCGGATGACTTTGCTTTTGACCTTTCTTTCTCCAGTCGGAAACTGGTTTAGGGTAGAGACGTCGATATCCGCATTAACGATCTGGGAGAGCGTACGGGGAATGGGAGTGGCCGAAAGCATCAGAAGATCGGCGTTGCCTTTGTTCATCAGTTCTTCTCTCTGTCCGACTCCGAAAAGCTGCTGTTCGTCAACGACCGCAAGACCAAGATCCCGGAATACGACTTCCTTCGAAATGGCTGAATGGGTCGCTATAAGAATGTCGGTGATGCCCGATTCAAGTCTTCCGAGAATGTTCTTTCTTTCCTTAGCGGTTCCTTCTGAAGCGAGGAAATCGATTGAAACGTCTTTTTCGTCTTTGAAAAAATCGAGGGCATTGGAGTAATGCTGCCTTGCAAGCTCGTACGTCGGTGCCATCAAAACACCCTGTTTTCCTCTAAGCCAGTTTCCGTAAAGAGCAGTAAAAGCGACCGCCGTCTTTCCGGTCGAAACGTCTCCCTGCAGAAGCCTGTACATGACCTGCTCCTTCTCCATGTCGGTGATGATTTCCCTCACCGCCGTGAGCTGATCGGAAGTCATCTTGTAGGGAAGGCGTTTCACGAAATCGTTGACAGCGTTATGGGATATGGAGCACACTCCCTTCTTTTTTCTGGAAGAAAGTTTTCTTTTGCTCTCGATGCTTTTGACGGAATACTCCAAAGCCTCTTCGTATTTGAAAACACGAAGACCTTCGTTCAAATCCTTTTGATTTCTTGGAATATGAATTGCTCGGTAAGCGTTGTTTTCGTCAAGCAATCTGTATTTCTCAATCAAAAACGGAGGCAGGTTCGATTTGTACAGATTACTCTGTATGCCTTTTGTCACGAGCTTTTTGACGATGGAGGTGAAGTAGGACACGGGAACGGATTTGGGCAGGGAATACACCGGTCTTATACCGGTTTTGACATAATAGGAATCCATGTCGAACATGGAATAAAGGGTCCAGACTTTCCTGTCCTCGGAATAATAAAGGACGAAAAGGGAGTCCTGTCTCGAATAAAGACGATTCAAATAAAAATCCTGACCGTACAGAAGACAGTTCAGGATGCGATGGTTTTTTTCAATTTTGAACCTGACCAAAGAGACCTTTGAACCAGGTATGTTTTTGATGTTTTGGGCGGTTCCGGAGACGACTATCCTCTGGCCGTCTTCGGGGGCGTCCGGTATCGGAGTTTCAAGAAGGGATTCGTATCTCGTCGGAAAGTGTCTTAAAAGATCTTCTCCCTTATCGGCGTTGAGAAGCCTGTAAAGCTCTTGTTCGTTCACTTACTCATTCTTCGACCGAAACAAAGAAGGAATAGACGGGCTGGTTGCCGATTTCGATGCTGATGTCGATGTTGTCGCCATACTTGTCGTTGACGATGGTCTCGACCTGTTCCCTTTCTTCGTCGGTGACGTCTTCGCCGCAAAGAATCGTGATGATCTGGCTGTCTTCGGTGATCATGGAATCGATGAGCTCGACGACGGTGTTGACCTTGTGCTTGTGGCAGCAGACGATCTTCTTGCCCTGGATGCCCATGTAGTGGTCCTTCTCGACTTCGACTCCGTCGATGGACGTGTCTCTGACGGCATATGTGACTTCTCCGGATTTGATTTCGGAGATGGCTTCCTTCATGGAGTCGGCGTTGTCTTCGATAGTGGCGATGGGGTTGTAGACCATGGCGGCGACAAGTCCTTCCGGAATCGTCTTGGTCGGAACGACGATGACGCGGCTCTCGTCGGCGCAAAGATCTGCCGCTTGCTGGGCCGCAAGTTCGATGTTTCCGTTGTTGGGGAAAATGATGATGTTATCGGCGTTGACATCTTTTATCGCGTTGACGAAATCTTCTGTCGAAGGGTTCATCGTCTGTCCGCCAGAAACTATCTTGTCGACGGAAAGGTCTTTGAAGAGTTCTTCGATACCCGATCCGACCGCGACGGCGATCATGGCGTTCTTCTTTCTTTCGTTGGGTTTGTCTTCGGGCTGGGGCTGCTTGTTCAAAACGGGAGCGGAGGTCGTGACTTCGATCTTGGGTGTGTCGTCGGCGTCTTCAATACCGGCGTTTTCCTTCATCTCCTTGTCTTCGAAGATGAGTTCTTCGTGCTGTTCGGTCATGTTGTCGATCTTGATCGTCTTGAATTCGCCGAACTGCTGGGCGTAGGTGAGCATGGCACCGGGAGTGAGGGTGTGGATGTGGACCTTGACGAGATCGTCGAGACATACGCAGACGATGGAGTTGCCGTGCGCTTCCAAAACGGCCTTGAATCTCTTTTCGTTGAAAGCTTTCTTTCCGTAAGGGAGATTGTTCTGGTCGGGGAGCTGGATGAGGAACTGCGTGCAGTATCCGAATTCCTTGTGTTCGAATTTGGACTGGACGTTTCCGACGTCGATGGCGGGCTTGGGAGCCTGGTATTCGGTTCCTTCGGTGGCCGTGGCCATGACCTTCTCGACGATCTGGTTGTGAAGGGCTTTGTCGAATCCTTCAAGGATCTTGACAAGACCGGCACCGCCGGAATCGACGACTCCGACTTCCTTCAAAACAGGCAGAAGGTCGGGTGTTCTTTCAAGCGATTTTCTCGCTTCGTCGAGCAGGATGTCCATGGCTTCGTCGATGGGCATTCCCTTTTCGGCTCTGTCGAAGAGAGTCTGGCTCGCTTCTCTGATAACGGTGAGTATGGTTCCCTCGACCGGTTTGATGACTGCTTTGTAAGCTACTTCTTTTGCAGAGACGAATGCCTGTGCAAGTTCGACCGCATCGACTTCGGTTTTATCGCCCAAACCGACGGAAAAACCTCTGAAGATCTGGGATAAGATGACACCTGAGTTTCCTCTTCCTCCGAGCATCAGTCCTCTTGCAAAGTCCTTGGCGACCGCAGATATCGAAGTTTCGTTCTTGGAGAACACTTCCTTCTGTCCGCTCGCCATCGTCAGATTCATGTTCGTTCCGGTGTCTCCGTCGGGGACAGGGAAAACATTCAAATTGTCGATCTCAGGATAGGAGTTGTAAAGGTTGTTCGTACCTGAGATTATCATCCTTTTGAAAATAACGCCGTCTATTTTTAACATGATGGAAAACCTCTGATATTATTTAATGCCTCCGATGAAGACATTGATGTTTTTGAATTTGATTCCGAAGGTCCTGCTGAGGTTGTAAGCGACCTGCTTCTGGACTTCGAGGCAGACTTCGGTGATTTTGACGTCCTTCGAGACGCATATGTACAAAGACACTTCGTATCCGTTTTTTTCTTCTTTGACGGTCACGCCGTTTGAAAGTTCGCCCGAGCCGAGTATTTTGCCGTTTTTGGAAAAATCCTTGCGTCTGTCGACCAGACCCAAAACTCCGTAAACTCCGGTCACGGTGTCTTGGGCGGTTTCGGCGATGGCTTTCAAAGAGATGCCGAGAGTGCCGTATTTGTTTGCTTTTTCAATTTGCATGCGATTGAAGCCTCACGAAATATAAAGTACGGGGACATTTTACCACAAAAAAGCGGCTATGAGCTATCTTCCCGCAAGGTATTGTCGCCGCCGCGGCGCTTAACTTCCGAGTTCGGGATGGGATCGGGTGTGTCCGCCGGGCCGTCATAGCCGCCGATGAGATTGGAGTCAGGAAAGGGAAATCCCCTGAAAACCGGGTACCACAGTTCCGTTCGGGAAACGAAGCGGAGAACAAAGAAGAAACGGCGAATGAAAGCCGTGTGATGTCCTTCTTCTTTCGTAGGAAGAAGGAAAAGAAGCGGAGTCCTCGGGCTATTGGAGCGTCCCGGCTCTGTGCGTTGCCGCACCTGCACCGGACGTCCATCAAACGGGTGACTTACCCGTGCCCTTACCCAACTCAATGGAGGGAGGCCTAGTCTTGGGAGCGGCTTCGCGCTTAGATGCTCTCAGCGTTTATCCGTGCCGTGGGCGGCTTCGCAGCGGTGCTTCTGGCGAAACAACTGCATCACCGTAGCCACGTCCATCCCGGTCCTTGCGTACTAAGGACAGATTCCCTCAAGCCTCCTGCACCCGCGACAGATAGGGACCAAACTGTCTCACGACGTTTTGAACCCAGCTCGCGTACCGCTTTAATAGGCGAACAGCCTAACCCTTGGAAGGAACTGCCCCTCCAGGATGCGATGAGCCGACATCGAGGTGCCAAACCGACTCGTCGAAGTGAACTCTTGGAATCGATCAGCCTGTTATCCCCAGGGTAGCTTTTATCCGTTAAGCGACGGCCGATCCGCATCGGACCGCCGGGTCACTAACTCCCGCTTTCGCGCCTGCTCGAAACGTGCTTCTCGCAGTCAGGCACCCTTTTGCGTTTGCGCGTCCGTGCCGGTTCCCAACCGGCGTAAGGGTACCTTTGAGCGCCTCCGTTACTCTTTGGGAGGCAACCGCCCCAGTTAAACTGCCTGCCAGGCACTGTTCCGAAGGCCGTCGTAGGTCTCCGGTTAGGACGGACGCGCTCCGGGGGTGGTATCCCAACGTCGACTCCTTCGGAACCGAGATCCCGAAATCAAAGTCTCCCACCTATCCTGTGCGCGGCGCGCGGCCGCCCAATACCAAGCTGCAGTGAAGCTCCATGGGGTCTTTCCGTCTAGTCGCGGGTAACCTGCATCTTCACAGGTATTAAGATTTCGCCGAGTCTGCTGTCGAGACAGCGCCCAGATTGTTACACCATTCATGCGCGTCAGAACTTGCCTGACAAGGAATTTCGCTACCTTAGGACCGTTATAGTTACGGCCGCCGTTCACCGGGGCTTAAATTCAAAGCTTCGCGTTGCCGCTGACCTCTCCTCTTGACCTTCCGGCACCGGGCAGGCATCACCCCATATACATCGGCTTTCGCCTTCGCATAGAGCTGTGTTTTTGGTAAACAGTCACCTGGGCCTCTTCACTGCGGCCTGCTCTCGCAGGCGCTCCTTCTCGCTAACTTACGGAGCAATTTTGCAGAGTTCCTTAACAACAGTTCGCTCGCTCGCCTTGGAATACTCTTCCGGACCACGTGTGTTCGTTCTCGGTACGGGCCGGTTTAGGATTGGCGCCTTCGCGGTTTTTCCCGGCACCCGTCCGCAATGCTACGTACTCGCCTCTCGGCTTTCCTCGCCGTCCCTCGGGAGATTCTGAAGGGCGTTACCCTTCCTCCCCCTAAGGCAGGCCTCCCTATTCCGGCAGGGAGGACATCGCTTTCGGATGCGTCGCCACTCGGCTCCTAAACCGGGTGCATGGATCTTGACATGCTGTGCATCGGCTGCTCCTTTCGGACTCGCCTTAGCTCCCGACTGACCCCGGGCGGACGAACCTTGCCCGGGAAACCTTGGTCATTCGGCGGAAAGGATTCTCACCTTTCATCGCTACTTACGCCTGCATTCTCACTCGTTTGCGGTCCACCGGTCCTCACGGTCCGGCTTCGCCCCACAAACGACGCTCCCCTACCACGCACGGACCCTTGTCCGCGCATCCGCGAATTCGGCAGTACGCTTAGCCCCGGTAAATTTTCGGCGCGGGGACGCTTGACCAGTGAGCTGTTACGCATTCTTTGAATGATGGCTGCCTCTGAGCCAACATCCTGGCTGTCTTAGCGTTCCTACATCCTTATACACTCAGCGTACATTTAGGGGCCTTATTCGGCGGTCTGGGCTGTTGCCCTTTTGTCCACGGAACTTATCTCCCGCAGACTGACTCCCGTTCTTTTTATCCGGCGGCATTCGGAGTTTGATCGGGCCAGACTGCGGTCGCCCGCACCTTTCCCATCCAGTAGCTCTACCTCCGTCGGAGAACAAACGAGGTCATCCCTAAAGATGTTTCGGGGAGAACCAGCTATTACCCGGCTCGATTGGAATTTCACCACGAGCCACAATTCATCCGCGGGCGTTTCAACGAACGTCGGTTCGGACCTCCACAGAGTTTTGCCTCTGCTTCATCCTGATCATGGCTAGATCGCCGGGTTTCGGGTGCAGATATGCGTACTTTGCCGCCCTGTTCGGGCTCGCTTTCGCTGCGGTTCCGGATCTTCTCCTTAACCTCGCACGCATACACTGACTCGCAGGCTCATTCTTCAATAGGCACGGCGTCAGGCATTAACGCCCTCCGCCTTTTCGTCGGCATGCAGTTTCAGGATCTTTTCACTCCCCTCCCGGGGTTCTTTTCACCTTTCCCTCACGGTACTGGTTCGCTATCGGTAGCCGGATCGTATTTAGCCTTACGGGGCGGTCCCCGCATGTTCGGTCAGGATTACTCGTGTCCCGACTTACTCCGGTATCGGCTCGACGGCTTCGACTTCGGGTACGGGGCTTTCACCCTCTCCGGCATGACATTCAAATCATTTCCTCTCGTCTTAGCTCATATCTCTGTTGCCGACCCTAAACCCCGGATTGCTCCGGTTTGGGCTTCTCCGCGTTCGCTCGCCGCTACTGACGGAATCGATCTCTCTTTCTTTTCCTCCGGGTACTTCGATGTTTCGGTTCCCCGGGTTGCCTCCGCACGCTTATGTGTTCGCATGCGGTGAAGAACACGTGGTTCTTCGGGTTTCCCCATTCGGAAATCACGGGATCTAAGCTTACGTCCAGCTCCCCCGTGCTTATCGCAGGTTGTCGCGTCCTTCGTCGTCGTCCGGCTCCAAGGCATCCACTGCACGCCTTATCAACTTCCGTCTTCTTCAGACGGCTTTCATGTATAAAACGTCATTTAGTTTCTTTGCTTTGTTTGCTTCGTTTCTTGGCTGAAGTTTTCAGATTCGGGCAAAAATCGTTTGCCCGCTTCTATTTCAGAAAGAACTATGGTATCCAGTTTTCAAGGAACTTCCCGCGCCTGGCGCAGGGGGAGATTGCTCTCCCAAAACCGGACGGAAGGATAATTATGTGTTATGGGACTCAACGTATGAGTAATTTTCTTTCTCCGTAGAAAGGAGGTGATCCATCCCCTCGTTCTCGAAGGGATACCTTGTTTCGACTTAACCCCAATCACCGATCCTGCCTTAGACGTCTCCCTCCTTGCGGTTAGGATAACGCTTTCGGGCCTTACCGGCTCTCATGGTGTGACGGGCAGTGTGTACAAGGCCCGGGAACGTATTCACCGCGGCAGTGCTGATCCGCGATTACTAGCAATTCCGGCTTCATGAGGTCGAATTGCAGACCTCAATCCGAACTGGGACAGGCTTTGAGTGATTGGCTTCACCTTGCGGTGTCGCGACACGTTGTACCTGCCATTGTAGCACGTGTGTAGCCCTGGGCATAAGGGGCGTGATGACTTGACGTCATCCCCATCTTCCTCCGGCTTGTGCCGGCGGTCCCTTTAGAGTGCCCAACTTGATGATGGCAACTAAAGGCGAGGGTTGCGCTCGTTGCGGGACTTAACCCAACATCTCACGACACGAGCTGACG
>X288_Common_Brushtail__coassemble_113_pt1 | contig 12300 bp, 10 predicted proteins | sample X288_Common_Brushtail__metabat2_high_PE_011 | metagenome-assembled genome bin X288_Common_Brushtail | reverse complement strand
GTCCACAGAGGCGCCTACTCTCTGGCCCACGACTCCGAGATGACATATGAAGACGCAAGAAGGAAGATAGCTTCTTTCATCAATGCCGACAGCGACGAAGTCTGCTTCACTTCGGGAGACACTTTCGGAATGAACCAGGTCGCTTTCGGAATCGGCGAGTGGCTGAATGAAGGTGACGAGATCGTCATCTCCTATCAGGAACATGCCTCAAACGTCATGCCCTGGTTCAGAGTCGCAAAGGAAAGAGGAGCGGTCGTCAAATACGTTCCGCTTGACGAAACGGGCAGAATAACGGCTGAAAATCTCAAAAACGTCGTGAACGAACATACGAAAGTTGTTTCCTTGGCATCCGTTTCGAACGTCCTAGGATATGCCAATGACGAAAAGGAATTTGCCAGGATTGCCCATTCGGTCGGCGCTTTGTACGTATCGGACGGCGCCCAGTCCGTCGCCCACAAAAAGACGGACGTCAAAGACACCGACGCCGATTTCTTCGTCTTCTCCGGACACAAGATGCTAGGCCCCAGCGGCGTCGGCATCATGTACGGAAAGAAGAAACTTCTCGAGAAAATGGATCCTTTATGCCTCGGTGGAGAAATGAACGGAAGGTTCTACGAAGATTCGACTTTCACCTATGCCGAAGTTCCTTTGAAGTTCGAGGCGGGAACGCCCAACATCGCCGGCGCCATCGGCCTTGCCGCCGCCTGCGATTACCTTTCCAATATCGGTTTCGACAACATTGCCGAACACGAAAGCAGACTTAGAAAGCTTGCCGTCGATGAGCTTTCCAAGCTTGACAACGTTATCATCTACAACAAGGATGCGGATGCAGGCATTGTGACATTTAACGTAAAAGATGTTTTTGCCCAGGATGTGGCAACTTATCTTAATTCCAAAGGCGTTTTCGTAAGAAGCGGAACGCATTGTGCCAAGCTTCTGCCTTTGTTTTTGAATGCACCGGCCACGGTAAGGGCTAGCTTTTATGTTTACAATGACGAAGACGACGTATACGCCTTGGCTCAGGCCGTCAAACACGCGGAGGATTTTTTAGATGTCTACTTTGACTGAAGATCCCGAATTTCTCAGACAGATCATCGTCGATCATTACAAGAATCCCAGGAATTTCGAAATCGTCGACGACCCTTCCTACAGGGAGGTCCACATGGATTCCGCTTCCTGCATCGACGATATTTTCATTCAGGTGAAAATCGTCGACGGCATCATCAAAGAGGTCAAATGGCACGGAACGGGATGCGCGATTTCGACAGCTTCGGCTTCCATCATGTCCGAACTTGTTTCGGACAAGACCGTCAAGGAAGCCAAGGTCATCATGGAAAACTTCGAGAACATGCTCTACGAGCAGGATTTCGACGAAGAACTTCTCGGCGAAGCCATCTGTTTCAGAAACGTCAACAGACAGCCTTCGAGGATCACCTGCGCCGACATCTCCTACAGGGGACTTGAGAAAATATTCGAGGAATTGGACGATGAAGGATGATGAGGACAAACTGAGCATCCCTTCCGACGAAGACAGGGAAAAGTACGAGTTCAAAGACAAGGACGTTTCTCTTTTCAAGACGGAAAGAGGACTGACCGAAGAAACGGTCAGAGAGATTTCGAAGATCAAAAACGAACCCGAATGGATGCTCGATTTCAGATTGAAGTCTCTGGACGAATTTTTCAGACATAGTCAGCCTTCCTTCGGTCCTTCCCTGGATTTCATCGATTTCCAGGATTACACCTATTACACCAGAGTCTCCGACAGGATCGCCGATTCGTGGGACGATGTTCCCGAGACCGTCAAAAACACTTTCGACAAACTCGGCATTCCCAAAGCCGAGCAGGAATTCCTTTCGGGCGTCACCACCCAGTACGAGAGCGAAGCCGTTTATTCCAACATGCTCAAAGAGGTCGAGGAGAAAGGCGTCATCTTTCTGGACACCGATACGGGACTGAGGATGTATCCGGAGATATTCAAAAAATATTTCGGAAAGCTCGTCCCTTCGACCGACAACAAATACGCCGCTTTGAATTCGGCCGTCTGGTCCGGAGGCTCTTTCATCTACGTCCCCAAAGGAGTCAAACTCGAGAAGCCTCTCCAGTCCTATTTCAGGATCAACAACAAGAGATCGGGTCAGTTTGAAAGGACGCTCATCATCTGCGACGACGATTCCGAACTCAACTACGTCGAGGGATGCACGGCTCCCATGTATTCGAAGGAATCCCTGCATGCGGCCATCGTCGAGATATTCGTCGGCAAGAGAGCCAAGATGAGATACACGACCATCCAGAACTGGTCTTCCTCCATATTGAATCTCGTCACCCAGAGAGCGACCGTCGAGGAAGACGGACTCATGGAATGGGTCGACGGAAACATCGGATCGAAACTCTGCATGAAATATCCTTGCTGCGTTTTGAAAGGCGACCGTTCGAGAGGATCGGTCATCTCCGTGGCCGTCGCATCGACGGGCCAGTACCAGGACACCGGAGCGAAGATGATCCACGTCGGAAAAGACACTTCCTCGACCATCATCTCCAAGTCCGTCACCAGAAACGGAGGCACGGCCAACTTCAGAGGAATGATCCACATCAATCCAACGGCCGAAAACGCCAAAGCCCACGAGGAGTGCGACACCCTGATCCTCGACGACCACTCCTATTCGGATACGATCCCCGACAACCTCGTCATGAACGACACCTCCTATCTCGAGCACGAGGCCAGTGTTTCGAAACTCAACGAAGAACAGCTCTTCTATCTGGAAAGCAGAGGCCTTTCAAAAGAAGACGCTTCCCAGATGTTAGTCATGGGATTCCTCGAACCCTTCTCCAAAGAACTCCCCATGGAATATGCGGTCGAGCTCAACCAGCTTATCAAACTCGACATGTCAAAGTCGGTAGGATGAAAAACATCGATACCGAATACGACGTCATCGTCATAGGCGGCGGACATGCGGGAGTGGAAGCTTCCCATGCCGCGGCTACGCTCGGAAAGAAGACTCTTTTGATATGTCTCAACTTTTCGATGGTTGCGAACATGCCCTGCAATCCCTCGATCGGAGGAAGCGCGAAGGGCACGGTCGTCAGAGAAATTGACGCTCTCGGCGGAATAATGGGAAAGTGCGCCGATCAGCAAAACTCCCTTCTGCAGATGAAGGTTTTGAACACTTCGAAAGGCCCCGGAGTAAGATGCCTCAGGGCCCAGGAAGACAAAAGGGCATATCCGAGAAACGTGCAGGCCGTTTTGAAAAACACCGAGAACCTCACGATATTGGAAGACGAATGCAAATCCGTCGTTGCCGAAAACGGAAGAGTGACCGGAATCAGGATATCGGACGGCACTTTCATCGGATGCAAAGCACTCGTTCTTGCAACAGGCACCCATATGGAATCCGCCATTTTGAGAGGCCACGTCGTCAAAGACGGAGGACCCGACGGCGAGAAGGCAAGCCACGGACTTTCCGGTTCCCTGAAGGATCTCGGACTCACCGTAAGAAGACTCAAAACCGGAACTCCTCCCCGGATCGATCCAGAAAGTATTGATTATTCCGTCCTTGAAGTCGAAGAAGGAAGTGATGGAGACAATGCGTTTTCTTTCGACACAACAACCTTTATGAAGAAAGAAGATATGGTTTGCTGTTATCTGACATACACCAATGAAACGACACATCAGATAATAAGAGACCACCTTTCAGACTCCAGCATGTACGGAGGCGTCGTCACTGGCGTCGGTCCGAGATACTGCCCCTCCATCGAAGACAAGGTGGTCAGGTTCAAGGATCACGAAAGACACCAGCTTTTCCTCGAACCGGAAAGCAGGGAATTCGGATCGGTCTACCTGCAGGGATTTTCGACATCCATGCCGGAAGACGTCCAAGAACTGATGGTCCACTCCCTGAAAGGTCTTGAACATGCAAGATTTCTCAAGTACGCTTACGCCATCGAATACGATGCTCTCGATCCTTTGGAATTTTCCCACTCCCTGATGTCGAGAAAGATAAACGGTTTATTCATCTCCGGACAGATTGCTTCTACCTCTGGTTACGAAGAAGCCGCCGCTTTAGGCTTGGTCGCAGGTATCAACGCTTGCAGATACATTGATGAAAGAGAACCCTTTGTCATGGGCAGGGACGAGTCTTACATAGGCGTCATGATAGACGATCTTGTCACCAAAGGAACCAATGAACCTTACAGGCTTCTTTCCTCGAGAAGCGAATACCGTCTGATCCTCAGAAGCGACAATGCCGAAGACAGGCTTTTGGAAAAAGGATATGAGCTCGGATTGAATTCGGAAGAAAGATACCGGCGTTATCTTGCAAGCAGGGGAAAAATCGAAAAAGCCGATTCCGAACTTGCCTCCACCAGAGTCTCCAACAACAAGGAGATAAACGTTTATCTGAATTCTCTCGGATACGGCGATGCAAACGGAAGCGAAGATCTCAGGAAGATACTCAAGAGAAGCGGTGTTTCATATCCGAAACTTTCCGAGATATACGGACTTACCAAACTTACTTCCGTCGAAAGCCTGAAGCTTGAAACGGCGGTCAAATACGAGGGTTACATAAACCTTGAAAAAAAGAATGCGGACAGGATGAGGGAGTACGAAAATCTCGTTCTTCCGGAAGATCTCGATTACGTCCACATGGACGGACTGTCTCTCGAGGCGAGGGAGAAGCTTGACAGGATCAGACCGAAGACGATCGGCGAAGCGAGGAGGATAGTGAACGTCCATCCTTCCGACATCGACGTCCTCTCTTTCTACGTGAGACACTTTCAGACCAGGTCGCCAAAGAGCGAGTAGACGACGAAGTCGGCTCCTTCGACCTGTATGTAGTTGTTTCTGAAACCGAGTTTTTTCAATAGTTTCCGGCTGGGGACGTTTCTTTTGTCGACCACCGCCTCGATGTTCATGTCGCCGTAATCGTCGGCGATTTTTTTGACGACTGCGGTGATGATCTCGGTCGCATAGCCGTGACCCTGCCTGTCCGTCTTTATCGCATAGCCGAGGATGAAATACTTCGGCCTTTTTTCAAGATAGATCTCGCCGATCAGTTTGTCGCTTTTCAAATAGGCGACTCCGTAGTAGTAGGCTCCGTTGTCGACGAAGGTCTTGTTTCTGCTCTTGTTGATCTCGTAAACGATGTCGTCCTTTGATATCGCACCCCAGTTCATGTATCTGGAGATGTTTTCGTCGCACGACAAAGCGTAGATGGCGTCCTTGTCCTCGGGTTCGAGATTCCTGAGTCTCAGTCTCTTCGTCGTGAGTATCTCGGCCATGTCAGTCCTGTATGCTATCCGGATCGAGGAAGGTGTTGTCCAAAGGTCCGATGAGTCTGGCGTTGGTGTAGCACTGTTTCAAAGTGAGTATCGTCTGTCCCTGGTAGTTTCCGGCTGGCGTCTTCTCGATGAGAAGAACGTTCGATATGTGTTCGATCGTCGAATCGAAAGTGAGAGGAAGCATCAATGAGATGACGTTTCTCGACGGGAAGTAGGAAGGAAGGATCATTCTCGGATCGTAGTTGACCATCTTGAGTCCGAGATCGATCGCCGATTTCAAAGAGGCGAGTATCAGGTTGTGGAGAAGCGAGTTTGCAGCGATCGTTTCCGAAAGCTGGTAGCAGTATCTGCTCCTCTTGAAATCGTCTTTCTCCTTTTCGATGAGGAGGACCAGCTTCTTGGCCTCGGGGTAGGAGAAGGTGACCGTCTTCAGGAATTCCATCGGGAATCTTTCGAGGTTGTCGTTGATGATGTGGTTGTAATCGGGATGGAGCTCGGCTCTGGCATCCAGATAGAGATCGTTTTTGTCGACGGCATATTCGGCTCTCTTCGGAAGTGGAGAGAAATGTTCGACCAGCGTCTTTCCGAGTCCCTGCATTCCGGCTATCGAAAATCCCTGGAAGATGTATTTTTCCTTTCTGTCTGGCATGTCGTTTATCATCATGACCCCGTAAATGGGCTCGTAATTGGGAGAGACGAGTCCCGTGTTGAATGCCGCAAAATGGGAATCCTCGTCGACGAGGATCTTGTCTTCGTTCTGGAGTTTGAAATAGGTGTAGGTGAGATAGGTCTTGAGGATGATGTATTTGTCCTTGCTACCCTTGTAGCACCATTTTTCTTCCTTGGCCAAAGATGCCAAAGTCTTAATGTCTTCTTCGAGATTCTCGAAATAGACTTCCCTGATGGCGTTTTTCGGAGTAGTGACTTCGGGTCCTATCCAGGAAAGGAAATGCTCGTATCCGGCCGAAGAATCGGCTTTCTTGATGCAGCCTGAAAGCTGTTTGTCCTGCTTGTTTCTGAAAGAGAGGGGGAAGTAGAAGACCCCGTCCCTGATCTCGTACGTCTTCTTTTCGATACTCGTCCTGCAGTCTTCCCTGACCTGTGCCTCGATGGTCGCATCGTCGGTTCCCAGTCCCGATTTGTCCTTGAGCGAAAAGACGATCTTGTCGGGAATGTAGAAATCGTGCAGCGCTTCTTCGACCTTGTTTTCGGGCTCGGAAGCTTCCGTTTTGCTGGTTCCTTGAGTCGATTTCCTTACGGATTTCGGAGATGGTTTATTCTCGTTTTGTTTCTTTGCAGGCGAAACAGCCGGTTTTGCCTCTTCTTCTTTGGCCTTTTTCACCGGTTTCTTTTTCGGCGTTGCGGCTTTCGGCTTAGTGCCGGGTTCGGGAAGGATCTCGCTTCTCTCTTTGAGGAAGGAGATCATCGGCTGTTCAACTCCGTTCTGGAGTTCGGGCCTGATCTTGAAACAGTCCGGATAGCTGGAAAGCATTGTCTTCATCTTGGTGAAGTGATGCTCGGAGATGTCGAACTTGTTGTCGTAAAGAGTCTTGCTCACGGCCGCGAGCGGATATTCTTTTCCGGTGGTGTAATCCTTGTCCGCAGTGTAAAGGATGCGGAGGACATCGTCTCCAAGCTTTTCCTCTTCGTTTTTGACCGGCGCCTTTTTCTTCACCGGATTTTCCTTCTTGACCGTCTGCTTCTTCCTGGGTGCCGGAGACTTTCTGTTTTTGATAGGCTCTTCTCCGGGTTCGGTTTTTCTGACTTCAGTCAATACGGCGTATTTCTGCCCTTCAGACTCGTGGATTGTTACGAATTCTTTTAAATCACACAGCAAATCCTCGATTCCCGTGTATCCCAATTCCCCGCAATCCATACCCTGCTTCTGCAAAAAGTTTCCGATGTCTGTGATATCTATGTCGGTGTCTTTTTTGAAAGTGGCGGTCAGAAGGTCATAAATAGCCTGCCTGTTTTGTGTGGTTAGCATGTATTTATACCTCTTGTTGCACGGCTGCAACGCCTATTAGTATACATAATTTTGAAATTTTCATCACAAATGATTTGGTTTGCCATGCTTCTTTTTACACAAAACGGACGTTTCATGAGAACTTTGTTTGAAAAAACGCTCGAAAATGTTTGCCTGCAAATAAATTGATAACCTTTGTCCTTGAATTTGTTTATAATGTATTCGGTAATTTAAATTAATAATTCGGAGGCTTATTATGGCTAACAGCAAACAGGCAGTCAACTTCGATCTTCTCACTTTACCCAAAGGCGTATATCTCAACGAAGTTTCATTCGGCAAAGTACATCAGATGGATGAGGAAATATCTCCCGTTTTCAATTGTATCGAATACATCTACACCGGAAAGATCCATTTCGGCGAAATCCAGTTCCTGGGCGGAGACAGGCTTGCCGACAGATATCCTTCGGTAGCCGAGAGGGATCACGGATACACGTTCGAGGGAAAAGCCAACGAAGTCTTCGAAGTCGTCGATGCCCTCAGTGCCTACAATGATGAGGAAGGAAGGACCTTCAACTATATCAAACCTGGTTCCCGTCTCATATTCAAGGGTGCCGCCAACGAGGAATACGAAGTCCACATCAGAATCTACGACAACGTCACCGGCGTCAACAACAACCGCTGGGTCGTCATCTACGTCGCCTGATCCAAAAAAGCAGACATTGAATCTTCAGCCGGAGAAATCCGGCTTTTTCATTTTTTAAAAAATGACGTTTTGCTTCCGACGCATTGAAATGCATTTCAGCAAACGGATGGGCTAAGGTGCACGGCTTGAATAAATCGCGTTTTTGAAGTATAGTTGTCAAGCAGAATTTCGTGGGTCTTCCTCATGCCACCCCACGGTAAACATTAACAGGAGGCTTTTTTCATGAATGAAGATGCTATTGAAGAAACCGAAGGAAAAGAAGAGAAGAAACATCCGGTAAGAGACTACTTTGCCTGTTTCAAAATGGGAACGAGGGACATAGCGTCCAATGCCATCATCGCCGCTTTGTACGTCGCTTTGACCTATGCCTTCGCTTTCATGTCGTACGGAAACATACAGGTCAGGATATCCGAGTTTCTGATGCTTCTGTGCTTTTTCAATCCCAATTACATAATTGGTCTCAGCCTGGGATGCCTTTTGTCGAGCATATACTCGGCATCGCTAGGAATGGCGTACGACATGATATTCGGAACGCTTGCCACTTTCGTTTCCGGCGTTTTGATGTCTTTGATGCAGCAGCTTCTTTTTGCTTCGCTCATACCCGCGATAATAAACGGATTCGTGGTCGGATTCGAGCTTTGGTGGCTTGTCTCCTTTGAAGGAGGATGGCTGTATTTCTGGGTGCAGTTCGGCTGGGTGTGTTTGGGCGAGATACTCGCCGTGTCCGCACTTGGATTGATAGTTTTCTATCCACTGACAAAAAGGAATAAATCCTTTTTGAAAGCAATAAACGCCAAACGCAATCTGAATTATAAATTCTGAGTTGTCTCTTATTTCTTTTTGTTGTTATCCGCTAAAGCCTTGCCTTCTTTGATGGTTGAGGCTTTTCTGTTCTCGCAGAGTTTTTCGTAGTTTTCCTTGAGAGCTCTTTCGTATTTTCCGGTGGTGTAGGGATGATAGAACTTCATGTCCTCGATCTCTTCGGGAAGATATTTCAGCAATGGCCAGACGTCTTTTCTGTCGTAAGGGTATTTGTCCTCTTCGTCGACGTTTGCTCTCGTCAGTTTCAGGTACTCCCTGACCTGGAGAGGATATTCGTCGACGTAATCCAAAGCCGCAAGCACAGCTTCGTCCGCCGACTTGGATTTGGGCGAAAGGGCGAGGTCGATGACCGTGAACGCCAAAGGTATGGCGCCTTCCGGGAATCCGACTTCCCTGGCGGTGTTGCAGGCATTGAGGCATCTGTCTACTGCAGGCGGATTTGCAAGTCCGACGTCTTCGTAAGCCGTGACAAGAAGTCTTCTTACAAGACCTTCCATGTCTCCGCTTTTGATGAGCTTCGCAAGGTAATAGATGGCGGCGTCGGGATCGCTTCCCCTGATCGACTTCTGAAGGGCCGAAACGGTGTCGTAATGTTCGTTTTCGTCCTGGTCCGCATAGTAATTCGAATTGGGTGCGACTTCTTTGCAGTCTTCAAGCGTAATTACATGGTCTTTGGAATAAGAAAGAGAAATTGCTTCCAGCTGATTGTAGGCAAAACGCAGGTCTCCTCCAGAAATTTTCGCAAGATATCTCAGTCCGTCTTCTTCAAACTGTTTCGTATTGTTGAGACCGTCTTTCGATTCAACAGCCCTCTTCAGTCCCGCGTATACGTCATCTTCTCCAAGCGGTTTGCACTCCAAAAGCCTCGTTCTCGAACGGATGGCGGGAGACAGGGATATCAGAGGATTTGATGTCGTGCATCCGATGATGTAGAAATCTCCGTCTTCCAGATGGGGCAAGAGAAGATCCTGCTTCGGTTTGTCGAGTCTGTGTATTTCGTCGATGATGACGATCGAGGGAGAAAACCTCGTCGCTTCACCGAAGGCCTGTTCCATCTTGGCCTTGTTGTCGCTTACGGCATTGAGCTTGATGCAGTTTGCGCCGTACGTGTTTGCGAAAGCATAGGCCAGAGTCGTCTTTCCGCATCCGGGAGGACCGTACATGACCATGGATATCAGTTTTTTGTTTTCGATGAGGTTGTTGAGGAAACGTTTGCTCTCGTTCTGTCCGAGAACTTCGTCCATCGTTTTCGGCCGCATTCTCACGGCCATCGGTTTGTCATTCATGCCCATGGATAATGTCTATCGCCTTGAATAATAAAGACGCACAGTCTTTCGACGATCTGTTCGCCGTCTCGATGATTTCCCCGTCATCCAATTTCTTGTCGGTTATCCCGCATGCCATGTTCGTTATCAGTGATAGTCCGACGACTTTGACTCCCATGTGGTTCAATGCGATCGCTTCGATCGCCGTCGACATACCGACCGCATCCCCTCCGAGCATCGAAGCCATTCTTATCTCGGCCCTGGTTTCGTACTGGGGACCGGAGAACTGTATGTAGACTCCCTTTCTGACGGGAAGTCCTGATCTTATGCCTTCTTCGTATATCGCATCTGATAGTTCCATGTCGTAAACGTTTGACATGTCCGGAAATCTCGGTCCGATCCGGTCCTCATTCTGTCCGACAAGAGGAGAAGGCACGAACTGGGAAATCTGGTCTTCGATGACCATCAGGTCTCCGACGTTGTAATTCCTGTTCACTCCGCCCGCTGCATTGGTGAGGATGACGGTCTTGCATCCTAACATTCCGAGCAGTCTTTCCGGAGCCACCGTCTCATCGGGAGAATAGCCTTCGTAAAGATGTATCCTTCCGTTGAGGAAAACAACGTCTGTATCGTCGACTTTTGCAAAGACGAGTTCGCCGGCATGGCTCCTGTTGGTGGCAAGAGGCATGTTCGGTATATCGGAAAAGGGAACGATCGTCTCGATGTCCGTTCCTCTAAGGACCGGAGAAAAACCGGAGCCCAAAACGACTCCGATCTCGGGAACCGAACCCGTCCTTTTTCTGACGGCTGCAAGCATTGCTTTCAATTCCTGATATTCCATGGTTTTGTTTCGACCCTCTTATTTTAACGCACCTTTTCTTGTTTTATAATAAACACCGTGAAAACCGTAATGCAAAGAGTATTGAGCGCATCCGTTTCGATCGACGGCAAGGTCGTCTCCCGGATAGGGAAAGGCGAGCTTGTTTTGGTCGGTTTCACCCAGGGAGATGACGAAAGCATAGTCGACAAAGTCATGACCAAGATACTGAAACTCAGGATCTTCGAGGACGAAAAGGGACTGACCAACCTTTCGATAAACGACGTCGGAGGAAACATACTCGCCGTTTCCCAGTTCACACTGTATGCGGACGTTTCCAAAGGAAACCGTCCCTCGTTTGTCAAAGCCATGGGATATGACGAATCAATCAGACTTTACAATTACTTCGTAAACAGGCTCACATGCCTTGTTCCAGATGCACAGTTCGGAATATTCGGAGCCGACATGAAAGTGTCTCTAGTCAACGACGGACCTTTCACCCTGGTGATCGATTCGGAGGATCTGAAGTGAAAAGGAAAATTCTTCTCGGACTTTCGGGCGGAGTCGATTCCGCCGTGTCCGCCTATCTTCTCATGATGCAGGGATACGACGTCACCTGCTGTTTCATGAGGAACTGGGATTCGATAACCAACAACGACATCAAGGGAAATCCGACCCTCGAGGGACCCAAATGCTCCCAGGAACTCGATTACGACGATGCGGCCGAGACCGCGTTCGAGCTCGGTCTTCCGATCATCAGAAAAGACTTCATCGAGGAATACTGGAACGACGTGTTCACCTATTTTCTCGACACCTACAAAAAAGGATACACTCCGGATCCCGACGTCTTCTGCAACAAATACATCAAGTTCGGATACTTCCTCGACTTTGCAAAAGAGAGGGGATTTGACACCATTGCCATGGGCCACTATGCCAAAAGGATAGACGAGATGGGGGAATCCCATCTCTACAAAGCCTTCGACAAGAACAAGGACCAGTCCTATTTTCTGGCCCAGATTTCTTCTCAGCAGCTCTCACATGCTTTGTTCCCTCTGGCATCTCTTACCAAGACGGAAGTCAGGGACATTGCAAACGGTCTCCATCTCAACGTAGCCAAAAAGAAAGACTCCACCGGAGTCTGTTTCATCGGCGAAAGAAACTTCAAACAGTTTTTGGACAACTACCTTCCCGCCATGGAAGGAGACATCGTCGACATCGTCAGCGGAAACAAGATAGCGACACACACCGGCGTCTTGTACTACACCGTCGGTCAGCACAAAGGATTGAACATAGGCGGTATCAGAGGCTATCCGACCGATCCTTTCTTCGTGGTAGGCAAAGATGTCGAGAAAAACATCCTGTACGTTGCTCAGGAAGACGGCAACGATTACAGATTCTCATACAGGGCAAAGCTTGGAAACTTCAACTGGATAGGAAGCGACGTTCCTTCTTC
>X288_Common_Brushtail__coassemble_100_pt1 | contig 12888 bp, 11 predicted proteins | sample X288_Common_Brushtail__metabat2_high_PE_011 | metagenome-assembled genome bin X288_Common_Brushtail | reverse complement strand
GCGAAAATAATCGCCTCAAACCAGTTTCCTTTGGTTATGCCGCAGGCAAGGAACACCACGGGCACGAGTACCGCCATAAATTTAAGCAACACCGCGGCAATGGAGTTGGAGCCTTTGTCAAAACTCTGTTTGTGGCGAGAGGTGACGGGAGAAATACTGCCGTAAAGCGTTCTTTTGCCTACGGCAAGAACTATGCCCTGCGCATAGCCTTCGGTAACAACCGAACCCGAAAAGACGATATTTGTCAATCCGTTAATGTCATCGGGTAATTTTTCAAGCGTCTGGGCGTTTTTCTCAAGTATTAGACTTTCACCCGTGAGTGCGGACTGCGACACGGCAAAATTCGTCGCATCCGTGATGCGCATGTCGGCAGGAACGCGGCTGCCCGTTTTAAGTGAAATCATATCGCCCACGGCTACATCTTCCGAATCACATTCCGTCCAGTTGCCATTGCGATATACGTTGACTTTTGATGACGTTATAGACGTAAGACTGTCGGTTGTCTTTTTAGAGCGGAGTTCCTGAAACAGACGGACTATGCCGCTTAAAAGCAGCGTTACGAATATGATTATGGTCGTGTATTGGCTGCCCGCATAAGAATCGTCTGAAAACAGATTCGTAAGCAGAGATATGATCGCGATGATGAACAAGATTATGACGAAAGGACTTATAAAAGCCCGGCGCAGACAGTGCAAAAAGCTGTTGTTTTTCTTGCTGACTAAGGTGTTGGTGCCGTAAACATCTCGGTTTTTCGCAAGCTTATCGTCGGACAATCCGCTTTCGGGGATATTCATTTCATCCTTGATTTCGCTTACGTCGGCACACGAATATTTTTTTACCATTTCGTCAACAGCTTGTACAAATTTCATACTGTCCCCCGCAAGTTTATATGATTCAATTAGATTAACCATATTATCGGGCTGAAGTATCTTACTTTTTTCTTGCTTTTTTGATTATCCGAATTATTCGTATATAAAAAAGCGAGCCGCTGCCTTTTAGGAGCAACCCGCTTTTCAGCTTGAACGTGCAATTACGCTGTCCGACAGCCTGGTTTTTTATTTGTTTCGAATCACTTTATCCTGGTGACCTTGATCTGGGGGAGAAGTTCTTCCCAGAGTTCGTACGATCCCAGAAGAGGCGAGAATGCGGTCGCACCTCCCGCCGCCATCGAGTAAGCCAGGGTTTCTTCGATCGGTCTGCCTTCGGCAAGCCCTTTGATGAATCCGGCAATGGAGGAATCTCCGGCTCCGACAGCCGAGATCTGTTTCCCTTTTGCGTTGGAGCAGTGGTACACGTGTCCGTCTTCGGCAAAGAAGAAGGCGCCTCTGCTTCCGAGGGTGACCATGACGGTCCTCGGTCCTTTGGCTCTGAATTCCTCTCCTCCGGCGATGATCTCTTCATCGGTGGTAAGGGTCTTTCCGAGAAGATCGCCGAGTTCTTCGTCATTGGGTTTGATCATGTAGGGTCTTTGTTCGAGAGCGAGAGTAAAAGCTTCTCCGACCGTATCGAGGAAGACGTAGACTCCTTTGGGATTGCAGCATTCTTTCATGATCTTCGCATAGAGATCCTTGCTTTCCTGCCCCAAGGATCCGGAAAGGATGAGGATGTCTCCTTCCTTGAGGTTTTCATTGAGGTAATCGAACATTTTCTGCAGCTCGCTGTCCTTGACCTTCGGTGCGTCGGGATTGAATCTGGTGTCCTGATGGGGACCGGTGATCATGACGTTGAGGCGGGATTCCTTCTCGGTCTCGAGATATACGGCGTTGTCGTATTCGGAATCGATGATGTTGCGGATGTTGTTTCCCATGCTTCCGCCGACTGCGACGACGGGAATGTTGGGAACGCGGAGATTGGAGAGCATTCTGGAAACGGTGATTCCTTTTCCGCCCAAAGAGAATCCTTCGGCGATGGGACGGTTGGTCCCGCCGACTCTGATATCCTTGTCTTCGAGGTTGAGAGTGTAATCGATGCAGGGTGCTATTGTCAGTGAATAAATCATAAACTTCTCCTATCAGTAATTGTTTACTTCGATCGTTTTGATCAACGATCTGTATTTTTCGTCGCCTTTGTCGGTTATAAGTGTCGCTCTGGCGAAATCGCAGAAAGTCGCCGTCGAGATGTTGTCGAATTTTGTGTGGTCGGCAAGGATGTAAACCGTGTAGCTCTTGTTTACCGCAGCCGATTTGACCGCGCATTCCTGGGGATCGGGTGTCGTGAACTTGGCCTGGGGATGGATTCCGTTCGTTCCGAAGAATCCCATGGTAAAGTTGAACCTGTTGATGAAATCGACCGCATAGGATCCTATGAAGGCGTTGGTCGTGAGCTTGAGCTGGCCTCCGGTCACGTAACAGGTGAATCCTTTTTCCGTGAGTTTCTGTGCAAGAGAAGGAGAATTCGTGACATAGAAGGTGTTCTTGTGATTGGGAAGATAATCGATCATGCTTGCGACGGTAGTCGAAGCATCCATATAGATGCAGGAACCTTCCTTGACGTACCTTGCGGCTTCCCTGGCGATGACCTTCTTGATCTCGGGTTCGGTCCTCTCTCTTTCTAGATACTCTCTGTCGAGCCTCTCGAATTTGAAATTTCCGGAGAACTGGAGGGAAGCGGCTCCGCCGTGGACCCTGAGGATCTTGTGTTCGGCGGACATTCTCTGCAGATCCCTTCTGATGGTCGACTCGCTGGTTTTGAAGTAATCGGCAAGCGATTCGACCGTTACGTACTGCGATGGACTTTCGTCGAGAATCTTCAATATCTCGGCATCTCTGTTTTTAGAACTCATGGCAAAAGATAATATACTCATTTGTGAGCGGATTAACAAGGGAATTATGCAATTTGAGCGGAATTTTGCTCATTCTGCACATTTGCTCAATATATCGAGATATTCCTGGAGACTCTCGCATTTGACGAGCTGTCTTCTTATTTCGGTGCTGTTTTCGAATCCTTTTATGTATCTTACGGATATTCCCCTCATGATTCCGGTGGCCGATTTTTCATCCTTGAACGAATAAATAGTCTGAAGATGTTCTCTCAAATCGGCGACTTGATCAGCAAGCGTTCGTTCGGCAGGAGTTCTTCCTTCTTCAAGATCGGCGATGTCCTTGAAAACACGCGGATTTCCGATAGCATTCTGGCCGATCATCAAAGCATCGCAACCTGTCTGCTCGAGGATGTCAAGTCCGTTGCTAGCGGTGGCCGCACCGTTTGCAATGACCGGAATGTGAACATTGTCCTTGATGTCTTTTATAACGTCGTAATGGACGTCTCCGCCAAAAGCCTGTTCCTTCGTTCTTCCGTGAACGGCAATCGCCTGAACGCCGACTTCTTCCATTTTTTTGCACAAGGGAACGACGTCGTAAACGCATTCGTAGCCGATACGGATCTTGACGATGACGGGTTTGCTGGAAACTTTGACCATTTCCCTTAGCAAGTCGATCAGCTCGTCCTGTCTTTTGAGCCAATAGGCGCCAGCGCGCTGCTTGATGACTTTGGGGACCGGGCATCCGGTATTGAAATCGAGGAAATCGTAGTCTCCGTACTTCTCGCAAAGAGGTATGGATCTCAAAACGACGTCAGGCTTAGCTCCGAAGATCTGCAGGGCGAGTTTGACATCGGGATGTTTTTTCTTGTCGAGTTTTGTGGCCTCGAGATCATCGATCGTTGCCGACGAGTTGTATATCAAAGACTCCGAGGACTCCATCTCGGAATATGCAAGTCCGCATCCGTATTTGTCGCACATATGTCTCATGCTGTAGTCGGTGTATCCGGCCATAGGTGCGAGCACATATCTGTTTTTTATTTTCTGTCCTGCAATTTCAAATTCTATCATATGTTTACCGTTTTTCTTCAATTTATTCAAGTTGTTTCAACAGGATTTCAGCTTCGTTTTCATCAATCACTTGAATTCCTGCTTTTATCAGTTTCCTTGCCGTTATTCCCTGTCCCGATATCTTTTTGTTCGTAAACGTTCCGTCGTATACGTCTTTGGAGCCGCAGCTTGGCGAACTTTGCTTGAGTATAGCAAGCCTCACTCCCTGAGTTTTTGCAACGGCCAGAGTCCAGTATGCGCCGTCTTCAAAGTTTTCGGTGACGTCGTATCCCTTGCTGTTCACGACTCTCGAATCTCTGATCTCGGAAGGAGCTCTTGGAGTCGAAAGACCGCCGAGTTCTTCCGGACAGACGGGGATTAGATCCACGTATTTGCACAGGGCGGAGACTGCATCGTTTTTCTTTGCTTTTCCGTCATATCTGCAGGCTGTTCCCAAAAGACATGCGGAAACGAGGACCTTCTCTCTTCCGTTTTTGTTGAAGTCTTCGGGCAATTTTATTTTTGTGCCTTGAATTTCTTCTTCCAATTCATCTAGATATCCAAGCATATATTCGTGCCTCTTTTCAGCCATTTCTCTGCCTTTGGCCGTATTCATCATATCCTTCAGTTTCAGCAGTTTGTCGTAGAAATGCTGCCGCGTCGAATGGTTGTTGTTCCGATATTCTTCGTACGAAAGTCCGTCTTTGAATCCGTCGTCTTCCGAATAGAGGCTTCTGTTGTGCGATCCTCCGTACATGAAGGTTCTTGCTATGCCGATTGCTCCCATCGCATCCAGCCTGTCCGCATCCTGGACTATCTTTCCTTCGATCGTCGACGGAATCTTCGTTTCGTCGCCTTTGAAGGAGACTTCGTTTATGACGGTTATTATCTTCTCTTCGGTGTCTTTGCCGATGTCATGTCCGTCCAGAAATCTTATGGCATTTTCGTTGTTTCCGTTATTTGGAAACAGCTTCGCGTCATCCGTGTCATGCAGAAGGGAAGCCAGGGAAACGATCAGGGAGTCTGCTTCTCTTTCATCCGCAAGGATGTAAAGGGAATTCTCGTAAACCCTGATCGAATGGAGATAGTCGTGACCGGATGAATCGTTTACGAATATCTCTTTTATGTACGCTTTGCAGTCGTTGATCAGGGTCTCTTTATCCATAGGTCTATATTTTAACAACAAGTAACGCTCTTTTATCACAAATAAAAATCGGCCGGTGTTGCCCGGCCGACAGTTATTCGTTGGTTAGGCGATCAGGCGTTGCTGACAACCGAGTTGTAAGCGGAAGCAAATGCGCTTTCGACAACGGCTTCGATCTCTGCATCGGTGGATGCGGTGGAATCAAAGATGGTGCTGACAAGGTTGTCGACTGCGGTTCTGCAGGATGCCGAGAGCTCAAAGACGTCACCCATGAAGTAATCTCCGTTTTCGATGTAGGTTTCGTTGCACTGATAGGACTGGGCGATGTACTTGTCCTTCTTGGTAGCCTTCATGTCCGAATCGGCGGTGTCGGTGATGGCGACATCGGCGGTCGCATAGATGTTCTGCATCGTTTCGGTCTGGGATGCAGAAGTTCTGACGGGGAAGTATCCGGTTGCTTCGGCAAGTCCTGCGGTGTTTTCGGTGTTGGTCAGGAACTTGTAGAAGAGGAAGGTTGCTCTGTTGACGTTCTCGTCCGACTTCTTGAAGAGGCAGAGGGAAGGTCCCTGGGAGATGGCATAGTGGGATCCGGTGGAAGCGGAAGTGGTGATGCCGAGATCGGCGGGGTTCATGGTAGGAGTGGGGTTGACGCTTGTTCTGAATCCGTCGACTGCGAGGTAGGAACCGCCGGTCGTGGATGTGATGAGCATGAAGCAGTCGCCGGCATCGAAGACGCTGGTCGAATACTGATGATAGGTGGAGGAAGACATGTAGAGCTGATCTGCGGTGCAGATGAGACCTTCGTTGTTCAGCTTCTTGAGTTCGACCATCATTGCCTTGGCTTCGTCATTGTTGAAGAGGACCTGTTCGGCAACCGTGTCACCGTCTCCGTCTGCATAATCGATGCCGAGCATCTTGCAGAAGGTGATGAACATGTTGTCGGCGGAGTCGTAGATGAAGGGGCAGGCGACGAAATAGCCGTCGGAGTCTTTTTGGACGTCGTCACCGAAGATATCGGGATAATCGGCCTTGATCTGTCTGGCGGTGGCTATCAGTTCGGTGTAGTTGGTAGGGATCGAATACTTTTGTTTGGATTCCGTGGAAACGGGAGCGGAGTAGGCGATGCCATAGTTCTCGGCAGCATCGGTTCCGTCTGTTCCTGCGGCACCGGCACCTTCTTTTTCAAAGACGGTGTCATTGACGTAAAGGACTTCGCTCGACCTTGAATAAGGCAGAGTGAGAATGTCGGAGTCGCCGTAGGCTTCTTCTTCGACAGAGAGGTTGAGGTCGTCGAGTTCCGTGGACGAATCTTCGACGAGGTTTCCGTCCTCATCGTAGCCGAGTCCGAATCCGATCTCTTCGTCATCGAAGTAATCCTGGCTGTGGAGAACAGCTCCGGAATTATCGAAATTGACGGCCGAATCCGCATACATGGATGCGATGTTGGGGATGTCACCGGTGGCGATACCGGCGGAAACAGTACTGGCAATCGTGGCATAATTGCCAACGTACTTTTGAGTAACCTTGATGTTCGGATAGATCTTGTTGAACTCCTCGATTACTCCTTCGACGTAGTCATGACGGGTGGTATCGGCTGAGGTCGAGTCTTCGGCGTAATCGTTCCACCAGACTATCTCACAGTCGATTTCCGTTGCCTTGACGATGTCCGTCTCCGTGGGATCACAGCTGGTGACCACGGTGGCGAGGCATGCAAGGGCTGCAAAAGCTAAAAGAGATTTTTTCATATCTCCTCCTTGTGATAGTGTCAAAATTCATTTGACAAGGTATTTTATCCCTTTATTCCAGCACGTGCAACACCGCGCATTATGTATTTTCTGAAAATAATAAACAGTAATAACAGAGGTACTGTAGTCATGACGGTGGCGGCCATCTGCCAGTTGTACATTACTTCGTAAGTCTCATGCGTGTAGAGCAGGAACGAGGTTCCTCTCAGTGCAACGGATAAGACGTTGAAATCGCTGTTGACCAGGACCAGTGAAGGCCAGGCGTATGAGTTCCAAGCATCGATCAGGTTCAGTATGAGGATGGTGATGATGGTCTGCGAAGAAAGGGGAACCATGACGTGCCACAGATACTGCCAATCGCTTTTGCCGTCGACTTTTGCGGCCAGATACAACTCATTAGGGATCTGCTTGAACGTCTGTCTGAGCAGGTATATGTAGAAAACGTTTCCGAAAAAAGGAAGGATGAGGACCAGGTATGCCTCGAAACTCGACTGGCTGCTCGATATGAGTCCGAGATTGGACATGGTGGTGAAATTGGTGATGATCATCATTTCTCCGGGAATCATCATGGTCGCAAGGAAAATGGTGAACAGGAAGTCCCTTCCCCTGAAGTTGAGTCTTGCGAAGGCATAGGCGGAGAGGATCGTGACGATAAGACTGCCGCAGGTTATCGTGACACCGACGAGAAGGGTGTTTCCGACCAATCTTCCGTAATCGAAAGAAGCCGAATCGAAAATCTGGGAATAGTTGTAGACGACATTGTCGACAAAGCTTCCGAAATCAGGCAACAGGGCGCCACTGTTCAAAGTTGTTATGTCCATAAATGACGCTGAAATCATGTAAAAGAATGGGAAGATAACAACGAAGGCAAAAAACAGCAAAACAATATAGGTCACGATCAGACCGATGATGTTTTTTGCTTTGTCCCATTTCTTGTTCGACTTCACGCCGCCTTTTTTCTGAGGGATGACGAGAGTGAGCCGGGTATCGATTTCCGCCTGTTTCATGAGTAATGCACCCTCTTTTTGGAAACCTGCATCTGAATCAGAGTCAGGATGAATATGATCACGAACAGAATGACGGCTCCGGCCGATGCCAGAGCAATCTTTCTGGTACCATTGGTTCCTCTGATCTGATCGTAGATGTAATAAACGACCGTGTAAAGGTCGTTGGTGTTGGCATCAGCCGTATAGGACCTGTTGAAAAGTCCGACCACCGCATTGTATTCCTTGAATCCGGAGATGAATGAAGTGATTGAAATGTAAAGGATCTGCGGTGAAAGAAGCGGCAAAGTGATCTTCATGTCCGTCTTGAACTTGCTCGCTCCGTCGATCCTTGCGGCATCGTAATACTGCTGGTCGATGCTTTGAAGTCCGGAAGCGAAAATTAGTATTTTGTAAGGCAGGGCGTTCCATATCACGTATAGACACAAAACGAACATGCTTCGCCCGTAACTTGCTCCGGCACCAGTCTGTATCCAGTTCATATTCCCCAGACCGAATATCGAGTTGATGATACCGGTGTTCGAGAACATCAGGGAAAAGACCATGCCGACGGCGATGGTGTTGGTAACGTAAGGCAGGAAGAAGATGGTCTGGAAGAAGCTTCTGAACACTTTTATCCTGTTGAGACAAAGTGCTATCAGCAATGAAAGTGCTACCGAAATAGGCACGGTGATAAACGTTATTATTAACGTGTTGGGCAAAGCGTATCTGATGAACGTGTAGTTCCTCGATTCGGCAATGCCTGCGACGTTCTCGGTGATACCGAGAATTATTCCGTAGTTTTCAAAGGTGAAACCTTCGTTTGCTCCGGTTATGTAGTTGTAATCCTTCAAAAAAGACGTGACAAAAGTATTGATGATCGGAAAGAACGTGAACAGGCCCATCAGTATCAAAGCAGGTGCCAGATACAGCCAGGCTTTCCAGTTGTTTTTCTTCTCCATCAGAACCTGATTCTCTCCTCGGTGTTCTTGTCAAACACGTATATCTTGCTGGGTCTGAGATCGAATTTCGACTGTCCCAAAGAGGCTTCTATTTCCGAATCGATGATGATCTTGAGCTGATCGCCGGTGAAAGAAGGATGCGAACAGATGAGAGATACGTCCCTTCCCATCGTTTGGATCTGATCGATGTTCAAGGTAAGGGCGCGTTCTCCGTTTTCGGAGAACGAGAAACCCTCAGGCCTTATTCCGACGTAAACTTCTTTGTTTTCCGTCAGTTTGTCGCTTTCCAAAATGCATTCTCCGAGAATGCAAAGCTTGCCATCTTGAATATAGCCGTTAAAAACGTTAATCGGAGGATTTCCCAAAAACTTGGCAACAAACAAATTGTCCGGGTCTTTGTAAATATCCTGGGGATGACCTGTCTGCTGCATTTTTCCGTCCTTCATGACGACGATGTCGTCGCAGATGGACATCGCTTCGTCCTGGTCGTGGGTGACGAAAACGGTCGTGATTCCGGTTTCCCTCTGAATCCTCTTGATCTCTTCCCTGGTCTTGAGCCTGAGCCTGGCATCGAGGTTGGAAAGAGGTTCGTCCAAAAGAAGGACTCTCGGTTTCTTGACGAGAGCTCTTGCGATGGCAACCCTCTGCTGCTGGCCTCCTGAAAGTTCGGCCGGTTTTCTGTCGAGGTATTCCTCTATTTGAACAAGACGGGCGGCATCTCTGACAAGGCAGTCGATCTCGTCCTTCGTGAGTTTCCTTATCTCTTTGACGACTTCTCCGTTCTCATCCAGGTACTCGCATTTGTCGTTGATCTTTTCGCCTTTCTCCCTGATTTCGGTCAGTTCGTTTGCATATTCGATACGGTATTTGCCGATGTACTTGTCGGCAGTACCCTGAAGATCGTCGGTGTGTTGGAGATTGAACGAGAAGACAACCCCCGCAAGATATTGCGAAATGGCATACTCCGAACAAAGCCATCTGACTGCGCTTTCCTTCTTCAGTTTGCCGTCAAGCTGACTATCCAGTATTGTGTCTTTGATGTGCTGTGGGTCTTCAAGCATTTCAAGGATCTTCTTGGCTCTCTCGGCTTTGAAGTTCTTCTTCGAAGCATTGACTTTCATGTTGGTGAGAGGGAAGGAGATGTTTTTGTAAATGGTCATATGAGGGTAGAGGGCGTAGTTTTGGAAAACGAGACCGATTCCTCTCTTTTCAGGCTCGAGGCCGGTTACGTCGTCTTCGTCAAACCAGATCTCGCCTTCGGTCGGATCCTTGAGTCCGGCAAGCATGTAAAGAGTGGTCGACTTTCCGCATCCGGAAGGTCCCAGAAGTCCCATCAGTTCGCCGTCTTTTATCTCTATGTTCAAAGAATCGACGGCCGTCGTGTCGGGAATGTTCTTTTTGGGATCACCGGGAAATTTCTTGGTGAGATTGACAAGTGTGATTTTCATGATTGTTCAACCTTTTAATTATACAAAGTATTTCTTTTTCCTTTGTCAGAAATATTGAGTAGGCTCATATTCTTCATCCTCGATCGAAATGCCTTTCTTCTTTTTCAAAGACAGCCTGTATTCGGATTTGTCTTTGTATATGACTCTGTTGTCGACACTGACGCAATACGTGTTGCAGACGTAATCGTGGAGAGTCTGGTGTCCTTTTCCGAGGATCATGCATCCGGCCGAGAAGAACATGGGTATCAGGAATGCGATCAGCGACAGATACACTTCGATTATCAGCAGGAACAGGAATCTCAGGACAAACACCCAGGTCTTCACCGCCATCGCATCGGCTCCGACAAGAGCTATCCTGCATATCTTCATCCCAAGCGTCTGTCTGGTCCTTCTGAAACACAAGGGAATGACCAGAAAGAACAAAAGCAAAGGAATTGTAAAAGTTACGAAGAAGCCAAGAAGATACGCCATAAGGATGAATCTGTAGGATGTCGAGTAGTCGTCGTTTTGATAAAGATAGCCTAAAGCCAAATCATAAGTCTCCTGATAAAACGTCAGATATTCGCTCTCCGAATCGATGTCGTCCAGAACTCTGATTCCTTCATCGTCAAACATCCTCTCACCATCATAATACGCCTCTGCTTTGAACGTCAGATATATTGCTTTGCCGTCGTCTCCGTCAAAGAACAGTTCGTTTGCGAAAAAGGATGTGAGCATGTCTTCGTACCCGTCGCATTTTTCGTTGATGGTCAGAGTTTCGTCATTGTCGATAACGTCTGCCATCTGGGTGAGGACATCGTCCTGCATAGTGTAAAGGGACGATTCGCATGCGACCTCCTCCCTTGTCGATACCGCATTCTGGACGGAAGAGTCGTTTTCGAGTATCGCAAACGTTGCAATCAGAAGAACGAATCCAACAAGAAAGACGCAGAAAAAGTCGAACAGGGTGGCGGAAAGCCTCCTGGGTATGGTCGCTCTTTCGTATTCGAGAGAGACGGTTTCGCGCTGGTCCTGTTCTTGTTCTTCAGTTTCCGCCGAAGGCTCTTTCCTCTTTTTCATTTCCCGTTTCTTCCGTATTGTTTTCAATAAACTCTTTTCCGTATCTGACTGTCGTGAATGAAAGCAGATCCACGATCGTCTTCTTCTCTTTTGTAGCAAGACATATGATTGATGAAGCAATCAAAAGCAAAGCCGAGAGAATGCCGTACACGAACATGTTGTAGAAACCGAGAATGTTGACTTCCCAAAAATACATGCCGTCGGTCCCGAACATCACAAACGCCGCCATCAGAGGTATCAGCATGTCCGAAACGAAAGTGAACAGATATCTCAGTATAACGTTCCATACTCCAGGTCTTTCTCCCTCTTTGTCGACAACTCCTATCTTCAAAACCTTGTAACAGATCGTCTGTCCGTCTTTGAATATGAAAGGCAGAAGCAGATTCGTCACAAGAGTGGCGAGAAGATACGAAAACAGAAGAGCGATGCCTCTCATGTTTATCATGGAGTCTTTTCCGTCATCGAACGTCAACTGAGCCTCCACATAAGGAGTGTAATAAGCGCAAAGCTCGTTTTTTGCGTTCAGATTGTTTTCGGAATACAGCTCGTAAACATACGTATAAACTTCTTCGCCTGCCGCATATGTCGAGTTTCTCAGATATTGATCGGCGGCCGTGCATGCCTCCAAAGTCAGATAAGGATAGTCGGCATCGAAATCGAAATATCCGTTCTCGTTGTTTTTCAGGATCGTTTCCTTGTAATAGGAAACACCGGACAGTTCGACCGTATCCGTGAACAGAGATGCGTTTTCGGTTTTGAACGTGACGTAATAGTAATAAAGACCATCCGATTCACCGTCCGTTTTTTCGAATCCGTCATACAGAGATCCCGGGTTGTAATCGTCTCCGTTTTGATACATGAGAGACGAATAGATGATCGAACCTATGTAGTCGTTTGCCATGTCGTTCGACGTTTTAAGAGATGTTCCTTCGTCATCGTATTCGGTGAGTCCGGAATCTATGACAAGACTGTAAAGTTCGCTCTGGGCTTCGGTGACCGTCTCTCTCACCGACGTGTAAACCGGCATGTAGGAAAGACAGAGATCGGAAATGGCAAAAAACACGATCGTCACGATGAAAACTATTATGAAATCAAGAAAAGACGCCAAAAGCCTTTTGGAAGGAGGACATGGAACAGCTTGCCTGTAGAAGCTGACTTCTTTCTTCATTTTGTCTTGGCCTTCAAACCTTCCGTTTTTTCAAATTCCGTCCAAAATTTCTTCTGCTTTCTGTAAGAGACGAGCCATATCGTTCCCAAAGTAAGCAAAACGATTGCGGCCGTCAAAAGAATGACCGAGCATACGAACTCCGTCGATCCGGGAGTGAAGTGTCTTATTTTCAGGGAATCGTATTTGAATGACAGATAGAGCAAAACCGCACCGAGAATCAGACAGATGCCTCCGATGATCTCAAGGCACGTTCCTTTGTCAAAGGTGTCCTTGGCATGTCTCATTCCTTTGTAATACGATTTTTTCATTTCGACAGTCCCTGCATCGGAAAGAGTGGCCTGCGAATTGTCAGCATGGCAGAGGGGACAGACGTCCTCGTTTTTCTTCAATGCTTTGAAACACTTCGTGCAATATCTTTTCATCACCTCATAATTTTAACAAAACGAGCAAATAATTTATTAAATAGATGTAAAACGGGCCGAATATCCCCGTTAAAACGCTTAAACGGACACAGAGATGTGAAACATCTCTCATCAATGTTAAAATTATCACATCCGGTCAGGAGGATGTC
>X288_Common_Brushtail__coassemble_97_pt1 | contig 12915 bp, 10 predicted proteins | sample X288_Common_Brushtail__metabat2_high_PE_011 | metagenome-assembled genome bin X288_Common_Brushtail | reverse complement strand
GAAAAACCTTCTCTCTTTATAAAGAGAGAACGATCGTTCGTCCGTTTCGGAAGGTGATTTTTGCCGTGTGTTTCTTTGATTGTCATACACAATAAATTAACACACACGGAAAAATCTGACAAGTTTCCAATTATTTAATAAACATAGTTAATTGGAAATCTCATCTTCAGTCTTGATTCTGAAATTCCGGTCCGAATCGATGGTGTTTTTGCCTGTTTTGCGTTTCTGTTTTTCTTTGTTACTTTCTTTCTTCTTCTGTGTTTTCCTCCTGTATGGTTACTTGCATGCTTATATGTATGGAATTGCTGACTTTGTCAACGTCTGCCGATGAACCGCAACGCTTCTTCTATGTCGATGTCGGGATGCAGGTATTTCTTGATGACGATAAGCAGATTTCTCAGCGTTGTGATGCCTTTGCCGAAGGATATCTTCAGATACTTGGCATTGAAAGCTTCGAATTCCGCTTCCGTCAGATACGGAGCCCAGTCTTCATAGGTGTAGAGACCATATGTCTCGATGTCTTTCTGCATGAGTTCGGGAATGACTTTCATGTTCTCGTCCAGTTCGAAGATGTTGAACAGACCGCGGATGTCCGCACCAATTGAGAGAACGTCTTCAGTAATCAGGTTCAGATGCTTGTAGCTTTCAGGCGAGTAGAACACGCCGCTTTCGTAGTATGTATCCACTGATTCGAGAGTGACTATCTCTTTCTCAATCGATCCGTTTCCTTTGACGGCGCAGAACCTGTGACCGATGAATTCTTCGTAGTTGTTTTCACTGATGTAAACATATTTGTTCAAATCGACGTCGAAGAAACCATGCTCCATGGAAATCCTGACAGTTCTTCCGTTCGAGAAATTAAGTGCCATGATGAAAGCGTCTGTTGCATTAGGCTCTTTTGTATTCACTGCAACGATACCCGTATCCATCTTTCCAGTCATGTGGTTGAAGACCATGACGGCATCTCCGGGTTTGAGTTCTTCAACAGGCTTGTAGGTCCCGTCCGCCATCGTGATACGGGTTCCGGGAAGAAGACATGTACTACTAGAGGCTTCTTCAGTATATGTAGAAGTTGTCGAACCGGACCAGTAGCCTTTGCTATCAGAATTTAACGAGCTTGTGAAAGAGTTTGCCGTTTTTGTTTGCATTGAATAAAGAGAACGGTCTGCGCCGTAATAAATGCCGGCATAAGCGGTTATCTGGTTGTATTTTGCAAGAACATCGCTAGTCGAATACTGTTTACTTGCTTCCTTCTCGGTCAGATAATTCACATAAGCCGTAGTGGTCGTGATTGTGGCACCCGCCACTGTCGTGTCGATTATTCCACCAAAGCTCGATTGTATCGTGAGCGTTCCGTTGTTTATCAAATAAGCTGGATCCAAAGTGACGCTTGTTCCGATGACATACTGATAGATATAACCCGTGTTTTCTTGATAGAAAAGTACTTGTGCATCAAATGTTGCCGTTGCCCCGGAGTCTATCGTCAGACCGGATCCCATCAGAAACTTGACATCGTTTGAAATGGTCAATTTGCTACCGTTTGCTACCTCGATGTTGAAGTTATACGGAATGGGTAAATAATAGTCGGCTGTGTCCACACTTGTGGATGAAACATATACTTCCATCGATTTGAGTTCGCAAGTTGAATTGATTGTCAATTGAGTGGTTGTCGTACCTGCGGGAACAACCGTATATCCGAAAGTCTTGGGCGTGTATTTGATATCGATATAACCGCTTGTTATGTAAAACAAAGCACTTGATGATGAAATCAGAGTAGCTTGAGAAATGTAATATTTGCTGCTCACATACACTCCTCCGATACCGTTCAGCGTTGACTGGTAATAGTATCTTGATTTGACTTGGCAACACGGAAAATCGTAAGCGTTCAAAGGAAATGTGCCAACTGTTACACATACCAACGAGTGAGTTCCTCCGTAATAATCATAGAAGACAAGCGGTTGCGTCATCGTTCCGCTGTTCATGATCACCGTGGATCCGTTGTCCTTCGAGTATTCTTTTATGTACCCGTATAAATTGATGTCTCCTCCGTTTGAAACGATGGAGGAATTGTCCTTCATCGTTACCTGACAGTATTCGCCGTTGACATGGCCGGTAGGTCTTTGAGACGAATTACCGACGCCGACCGTTCCGCCTATGCAAAGTTCGCCCGTCGATTCAATCGTGACAGTGACATCTTTTTCTATTCCGACGTTGCTCTTTAAATATGTGCTGATATACGAGGCGGAGCTGTCTGCAAAAGTTATTCCCGAAGACGAATTGATATGGGCATAACTTGAAGAATCGTTGGATATGGAAGTCGATCCAATGGTCGGATTAGCGGTGCAGTCGGTATCAGCCGTGATAACAAGTCTTACATCTGCGCCGCTTGAAACACCTATCGTGCAATCTTCGGTGATCCACGTCAAAGGAGAGGCCGCATTGCTTGAATCGACATTGGGTATGACGACGACGGTCTGGGCCGTATTGTTTGCGGCATTGTAGTTTGCCACAGCCAAAGCACCTTCTATCGAAGTGAAATAAGTGTTCGATTCACTGATATAACAAACCGGTTCTTTCGATTCGACGGTGTTCTCGATCGAATAAGCGGTCGTTTCCCCGTCAACTACATATGCCGATTTGGCTTGGGGGGGGGGTTAGAACGCACGCCAAAGAAGCAAGAGCGGCTATGGCGATGATGTTTCTGGAGTGCTTTCCGTGTTTCATAAAGACAATTATATAGGATATCATTCGCAAAAAGCAAATTACTTGTATTTCACATAAACAAGTCGGATAGTTAAAATCCGTTTGTTTCTAAACAAAGAAAAGCTTGTTGAATGTAAACCGACATCTGAAAAATGACGGAGTAATATAGACCCGATAAAGGAAAACAGTATTAATTCATGTTTGATAAGAAAAAGCAAAAGAACCGGGAAGTCGAGACTGACACGGAGATGAAAGATACATGCAGACAGGAGAGAGGATTGTTCTTCGACCTGAAAAACAAATCCGGAGAATCCGGTTTTTGCCTCGCCGATTAAGACGGAAACGTCATCTGCGGCAGCGACGAATGAGAATAACTTTCAATGTGGCGATTCGTAAAAGAACATGTCAGCAATCAATACGCATGCCTAAAACAGCTATTCTTAAATACTTGCTAAGATAATGATTATTCACAAAGATTTATCAATAAAACATTCAAAGCCAATCTCTTATTAAATAAAGAAGATGTGTCATATGCCGCAAAACTTACGATCGGTTCCACAGACAGCGATTCCAAGGATGCGGTCTTCCTTGACGCAAAGACTTCTTTTGATCCCGATTGGACATGGAGCCGACCGGTGCAGGGACTCGTGGATGAAGAAGACTTCGGATGAATGCGGACCCGGTTTAGCTGATCCGTGCTGCATATCCTCTACTTTGGCCATCAACAGCAAAATCCCTCGCCAAACAAACAATCTCATCTTTATAAACTCAGATTGCTTGCTCTCTGTTTTCACGTAATCTTCTCAACAAAAAAACGGTCCTTTTCGGAACCGTCTTTGCGTATAAGTTTTGCTTATTCTTATTTGTTGATCGAGTTGTACAGGGAGACGAACTCGTCGGCGTTTCTGGTCCAGCCGTAATCGCCTTTCATTCCGTTTCTGATCAGATGGTCGATGCCTGGCTGGTAGTAGTGCTGGCTTGCCGAGATCAGGCAGTTCATGAAGGCGGAAGGATCTCTGTTGTTGAAGACGAATCCGGTACCGTTGTTTCCGGCGCCGAGATCGATCACGGTGTCGGCAAGGCCGCCGACGTTGGAGACGATGGGGACGGTTCCGTATCTCATGGAGATCATCTGGCTTGTTCCGCAGGGCTCGAAGTAGGAAGGCATCAGGAAGTAGTCGGACGCGGCATAGAGGAGATGGGCGAGATTTTCGTCGTACCTTCTCACCAGATAGACTTCGGGGTAGTTGAGGGTGTTCATCAGGACTTCGTTTTCCATGTCTCCGGTTCCGATGATTATCAGTCTTCCGTCGCATCTTCTCATCTCGGGCATGGCGGAGACGATTCTGTCGACTCCCTTCTGTCCGGAAAGACGGCTTATGGCGGAAAAGAGTGGTCCATTGAAACCGTTACCCATTCCGAGTATTTCGAGGATCGCGTCCCTGTTGATCCTCTTTCCTATCCTGTAATCGTAGATGGAGTAGTTTTTGGCTAGATGGTGATCGGTTGCGGGATCCCAGATGTCGGTATCGAGACCGTTTACTATTCCGACGAAGTCGTCGGCTCTCATGCGGATGACGTTTCCGATCCCTCCGAATCCCATGGAGTCGTTCATCAGCTCGTTCCTGTGGGTCTTGGAGACGGTTGTTATCCTGTCCGCCGTCATGATTCCGGTCTTCAGGTAGTTGAAGCAATCTCCCATCCTGACGGTGCCGTTATCGTACCAGCCGTTATCGAGATTGAACCAGTTTCCGACATGTTCCCTTGCCGTCCAGCCCTGGAAGGCGGGGTTGTGGATGGTGATGACGGTCTTTATCGGTCTCGGGTTGTACTTGAGAAGGAGAGGTATCACTCCCGTCTGCCAGTCGTTGCAGTGGACGACGTCGTAACCGTTATGCCTGGTTATGAAGGTGATCACTCCCATCTGGAAGCAGGCGAACCTCTCGTCGTCGTCCCCGTATCCGTATAGCTCGTCCCTGTCGAACCTGTCCATGGCCAGGAAGTAGAAAGTGACTCCTTCTACCAGCTGGCGGAAGCATCCGCATCCCTGTATCCTTCCTCCCATGTTGAAATCGAAGGTGTCGTAATGGTCGTTCATCACTTCGGGATGCTTGTCCCTTATCACTTTGTAAAGAGGCATCACGACGGATACGTCGTGTCCCTTCTTTGCAAGGGTCTTCGAATACGAATATATGAAGTCTCCGAGTCCTCCGCTTTTGGCAAAGGGAAGGGCTTCGCTTGTCGCAAGAAGTATTTTCATGTTTTTACACTATGTCTCCCCGCATGATGTAGAGAGGATCCTCGAGGGTTCCCTTGATGTTGGAAACGTGTTCGACCCTGGCTTCCTTGTCGACGACGGCGAATTCGATTCCGGTGTCGGGTCCGATGTAGGAGCCTGACGATATGACCGAATTCCTAATGACGCATCCTTCCTTGATGACGACGCCTCTTCCGATGATGGAGTTGTAGACCTCTCCCTCGATTATGGAGCCGTTTGCGATCGAGGAATTGACGACCTTGGAGTTCTTTCTCAGAAGGGTCGGAGGCGTGTCGTAGGATTTGGTGACGATCGGCCTTTCGGGATTGAAGAAGGTATTCGAGACGTTCTCGTCGAGAAGCTCCATCGAATACTCGAGATAATGGCTCAGCGAATCGAAGCATCTCACGTATCCCTCATGCTTCACGCATCTGACGAGGATCGAAGGGGAGATGTATCTCAAAACGTCCCATAGTCCGAAGAATGACGAGGTGTCCTTGGCAAAATCGATGAGGGAGTACAAAGTCTGGATGTCCATGATCATGGTTCCCAGAGAGACGTCTCCTTCCTCGATGTCGCCGTGGTTGGATTCGATTCTGGTCACCTTGCCCCTGTCGGTCAGATAGACCTTGTCCTGTCCCATGAAGGAGGAGGATAGATCGTTCTTGTGGGCGTAAAGAAGGGTGATCTTCGCTCCCGAGGCTATATGGTCTTCAAGCAGGGCGCCGTAATCGGCACTGAAGACGATGTAGGGATTGGTGATGACGACGTAATCGGGATTGATTTCCTTCAGATACCAGTCGTTTTCGATCAGATCGTTGACGTCCGTGTTGTATCCGGAGTTCTGGATGTTGGGTTCGTCGTAGAGGATGGTGAAATCGCCAAGCTTCGTGTTGGATATCCAGGACATTCCGTTTCCGAGATGTCTCGAAAGGGATCTGATGTGGTTTTGGCACAGGACTCCCATCGAGGATATTCCGGAATGGAGGAAGTTGGAGAGCTGGACGTCGATGAAGGCGTATCTGCCAAGCAAAGAGGTCGACGCTATCGCCCTGTGCCTGTTCAAGGGACCCATCTCCGGATTGCCGAAGCAGTCCACCAGACCTAAAACCTTGTATGCCATGATCAGTTATCCTCCACGTTGACGAGCAGAATGTCGTCTTCGGTTCCCACCGCGTTTTCGGTGACGACGGTCTTCTGGGCGACGATGGCGTCCTTGACGTGCACGCCCGCCTTTATGAGAGCTCCCGGCATGATGCAGGAATCCTCGACGATGGCTCCTTCCTCGATGACGACTTCGTTGGAGATGACGCTATGCGTCACTTTTCCCCTTATCGTCGCACCCTGGTTGACGATCGAATCGACGACTTCGGCATCGGGCGCGATGTAGGAAGGTTTGGAATAGGTGTCATTGGAATAGATCTTGAAATCGCCAGAGAAGAGTTTCAGCTCGCAGTCGTCGTTGAGAAGATCCATGTTTGCTTCCCAAAGGGAATGGACCGTTCCGACGTCCTTCCAGTATCCCTTGAAGGGATAGGAGAATAGCCTTCTTCCGTCATTCAACAGCTTCGGAAGGATGTTGTTCCCGAAGTCGTGTGCCGAGTTTGCATCGGCCGCATCCTCGATCAAGGCGGCTCTCAGAAGGTCGTAGGTGAATATGTAGATGCCCATCGACGCATAGTTGGATTTGGGCACCTTGGGCTTTTCCTGGAACTCGTTGATCCTGTTGTTCCTGTCGGAACACACGATTCCGAATCTCGGGGCTTCCTCGATCGGCACCTGGATGCAGGCGATGGTGACGTCGGCATCGTTTTCCTTGTGGAAGTCGAGCATCTTGGAGTAGTCCATCTTGTAGATGTGGTCGCCCGAGAGTATCACCACGTATCTGCAGTGGGATTTGTCGAGCCACGGTATGTTCTGATAAATGGCATCGGCGGTTCCGGCATACCAGGAAGCGCCTTCGGGAGTCTCCCTGGGAGGGAGGATGGACGTCAGGGCTCCGGTTCCGTTAAGACCCCAGTTCCTTCCGGTTCCGATGTAATTGTTCAAAGTGGTCGACTCGTACTGCGTCGCGACACCGACGTGGTCGATGCCGGAATTGGCGGCGTTGGAAAGCGGGAAATCGATGATCCTGTACTTTCCGCCGAAAAAGACGGCCGGTTTCGCTACCGACTTGGTCAGGGACTTGAGTCTGGTTCCCCTTCCTCCGGCCAGAATGACGGCAGCCATTTCTGCTTTCATTCAATATTCCTCCTAATACAAGTTGTAAACGCTTACAGCTTTAACAAAGAGAATTATATAACAAATGAGGTTCCATTGCTTACAAAAACAGCTCGATTTGCCGACAATTTACTTATTTATATTTAAATATTGTATCTTTCGAATTCGACATGTCCCTTTTCTTTTGCGTGTTCCCAAAAGCGCAAAGACTTCTCAGTTTTTCAAAGATCCTATCGGTATCACGTACACTCCGTCTTTCCTTATGTACGCAAAATCACCGATGCCGGTGATCACCGCAAGGAAAGAAGGAGAACCCGTCTTGTCCGTATCTATCTTCCTTGAAAGGGAAAGCAGGGAAGAAGCCCCTTCTTCCGTCGCCCTTTCTCCTCCCAGTTTTATTTCGACAAGTCCGTATTTGCCGTTTCTCAGGTGTATCACGGCATCGCATTCGAGACCGTTTTTGTCACGGTATCTGTATACCTGTCCGTTTGCGGAGTCTGCATAAACTCTCAGATCCCTTACGACAAGTGTCTCGAAAAGAAATCCGAATGTGTTCAGATCGTTGATGAGATCTTCGGGTCCCAAGCCCAAAGAAGCTGCCGCGATCGAAGGATCGGAATAATAACGGGCATGCGAAGAACGCACGGCCGTTTTCGATCTCAGATTCGGATTCCAGGCAGGCATTTCCTCGATGACGAATATCTTCTCCAGGGCATTTACATACGAGGCGACCGTATTCTCGCTTATCGACTCTTCTCCATCCCCGAAAATATCTTTCCCCAAAGTGCTGTTTGACACCTGTGTTCCCTGATTTCTCGCATACGAGCGCATCAGCCGTCTCACCCTGTCCGGATTTTTGCTGATGCCGTCTGCTCTGTTGATGTCCGAGCGTACGACGGCATCCAGGTAATTGTATGCCTGGTCCAAGGCGATATCGTCTTTCATGCCGATCGACTGGGGCCATCCTCCCCTGCATACAAGGAAAGCAAGCCTGCCTAAATCGATTCCGGAAGATCTTCCCCAGTCGAACCTGCCTTCAAACAGGTCTGAAAGAGATACTTCTCCGCTCGAGTCTCCGGATTCGTAAAGAGACATCGTTCTCATGGTCAACCATGAAAATCTTCCCGTTCCGGAGTGGGTGATTACGTCCGTATCCCGAGGAAGAGCGGATCCCGTGAGAATGAATTGACCCTGTCCGCCTCTGTGATCCACTTCGAATCTGACGGCATCCCATAATTTTGGCGCAAGCTGCCATTCGTCTATCAGCCTCGGTGTCTGACCGGCCAAAAGCCTTTTCGGATTCATTTCCGATAATCTGAAATTCTGTTCTCTCTGTTCGGGATCGTCCATGTACAAAACACTTTTTGCAATCTGTTCTGCCGTCGTTGTCTTTCCGCACCATTTGGGCCCTTCGATCAAAACAGCACCCGTTCCTTCCAGTTTGCGTTTCAAAATGTCGTCTGCGATTCTTTTTCTATATGTGTTCATTCAGGTTTCACCTCGTGACAATCTGTCGATATTTTATGCGCTTGCATGTTTTCAATCAATGGTTTTGCGCCATTTGGCCATAAATCGTTGCGCCATTTGGCTGAAAATCGTTGCGCCATTTGTCGAAGACGATCCTTCCTGCATGTCAACGGACCTGCGTCACGGGACAGACTTTCCGTATCCGTCGCAACAGGGATCCTGTTGCCTTCATACGGACTTGTCGCGATGCCGTTGGACTCGCATGCGGCCATTCGTCCGGTCCGTTTTCCCCGATGCATGCGTTTCCTTCGCATGCTCTTCCATCGAAGAGGAAAGGACCTTGAGGCCTTTATGGCATCGGACAGCGAAGCATCCGAATGGGAGATGGGAGCGGTCAAAGCAAAAAGGACGAATATCGCAGGCAGACGATGTCGAGTACGAAACGGAGGGTTCTCCCTTTATCCGTTTTCAAAAAAGAAGGATGTCTTATAGACATACTAGTATGTCTATACTTTCTCTTTTTTATATGGAAGAAGGGCATTTGCAAAATTCCTGAGCATATTTTTTGACAGGCATTTGCATACCCCGTATAATTGCAGCAAGAACATATAAGGAGGACATCATGAAAAAAGCGTCAATGTTCGTACTGGTTGCAGCATCCCTCACTCTCGCTTCTCTCTCTATCCTCACCGCATGCGATGCAACCCTTCAAAACAACACCGATTCCCAGGAATACCTGGCTTTCAAGGGCTATGTCGACGACATACTGCCCGAGGGAACAAACGGGGAGGCTATGGTCTACGACAAAAACGTCAGACTCACCCGCGAGTACTCCGAAAACTCCCTTCTTCTCGATCTCGTCTCTTCGGACGGCACTCTCTACGACTCCGCCTGGTCCCATCTTCCCAAAGGCCAGGTCTTCATCATCAACGAAGACGAATCCTACATGGAGGAAACCGATTCCTCCTACTCTCTCGAAAACGACTCTCTGATCCTTACAACGGAAACGACTTTGGCCTACGGAGACCACCTTTCCATGAACGACTACATGGACAATCTCGTCCACAAGAAGACGGTTCCCAACGGCACCAGGACCCTTCATTCATCCCAATACGTCAACAAAGTCTACTCCCACGCCGACATCTCTTCCTACAGAAACGACCCAAACTCCGTCTACTACCGGATCTCGACCGAGATCGAATCCATCTACGACACCTTCTATGATCTCGCCTTCAACTCCAACAGGAACGATTACGACAGGTACAAGCTTCAGACCATGGGAAACAAGATCTCCTTCGAGTTTGAAAGATGGAACGGAAAATACATGAAGGAGGAGATCGAAGGGGAACTCAACACCCTCACCCTCGAACTCGAATTCGAGTACGAATACGAGGAGTACTACAATCCTTCGACCGACGGAAAATCGGGAGTCAAGACCCTGATCGACTACGAAGTCGACATCGAGATGCAGGTAAGTCCCTACAACGTCACCTACTCCACCCTCGGCAAGGACTACGCCGTCGTCGACATGTGATTTCCGCAACTTCAGTCATAAAAGACGGATCAGGCCCGGGAGACCGGGCTTTTTTGCGAAATCGTTTTGCGGATCGAAACGTTTGTCATAAAAGCTTTGAAACATTTGATGCGGATTTGTTCCGCATGGAGGAAAAGGATGAAAGGTTTCGAAAGGAAAACGGATCCTTTGAAGCGGTGCCTCTCTCTTCCCCCAGACATGCCTTGACGAGTCTCTCCCACGAAACCGGCAAAAGCTTCAGACCTGCTTTCGGGGATACGGGGTCGGATGCTCCAAAGGATGACATTTGGATCGAGTCCTTCGTTTTTGCAAAGAAAACGGAAGGATGTCCGAAAAAGGGGACCCGGCCAGGAAACTTCATCCTTTCATATTCGTTTGTTCTTAAACGGATCATAAAATCCATACATGAAAAGGGATGCGGTCCGAAACGCTTAGACGAATTCCGCGAGACGGGAAGCCGTGTCAAAGGCTATGTGACACGGTCGAAAAGTACTTGTTTGTATTGAGATACCCGTTTTTATTGGGAAATCCGATCGGATTGAGACCATGTCCCGAAAAGCGGACATACACTAATCCGCATATTGATATAAAATTAAACCAATCATAAAATATTGTTTGTAAAAAGGAGACCAGACGAAATGAAAAAGAAAACGGCGGCATCGATCTTCATCCCCCTTTCCCTTCTCACCGTTTTGTCGGGTTGCGTCGACGATCCCGAAAACGTTTTGTACAAAGAATTCGAAAGCTACGTCGAGGACTATCTTCCCTCTTCGAAAGGATCGGACCACGTCCTTTTCGAAAGGCCGACGAAATACACGGTCGAATATCTTTCTTACGACCAGACAGTCAATGCGACGGAGGATCCGACCGTGACGATCTCCCTTCTTCCCTGCGACGCTTCCGAGTGCATCGTCAACGACGGGGAATGGTATTTTTCCATCTTCCACACCTATCTTGCGGATACGGACCCCTGCGTCGTCGAAATGGAAAAAGACATCTTCTACTCTTCCTTTGATTCCCTCGCCCAGTACGAAGACATAGTTCAAACGACGAGGGAATACTCTTCCGATCTTGCTTCGATCGACGAGCACGTCTCCGGGGAGACGTACGAAAAGTACGGTTTCGCCAGCAAAGAAGCGTTCGAAACGTTCAACGGGGAATACATCAACTCCGCATACGGAAGGTCGAGAAACTACACGATCAACGGCATCGAATACTTCATCTCGAGGATATTCGGATATAACGGAAACTACGTCTGCACCGAAGAAGTGTCCAAAGAGGGGAACATTATCTCCTTTTGCTTTACGAGGCAGTACTATGCATACGAATTCTACGTGTACGAAGGCACTCTGGACATGTCGACGGGCACTCTCGACTACACCGAGAAAGACACGTGTCTCTACTCCTACGGCTCCGACTATTCGGATCCGGTAATCTACTTTTATTACGAGATCAGGTACGCTTTTTCCTTCTCGGACGAAAACTTCGACACCGGCTTCTCGCCCGAGGGCAAGGAATACGAAGAAGCCGTTTACGGCGATTTCTAGCCCTCCATTTGCTTTTACAACCTCTTCTCTGTAAAATTTTGATTTGTACAAACATTTGCAAATCATGAAAAAGACACTGAGAATCATATCCGCATCGCTTCTTTCCCTTCTTCCTCTCGTTTCCTCGTGCTCCCAAGACGTCGAAGACACGGCCTACAACAGGTTTTTGTGGTACATGAAGGGATACATAGCCGACACCAACAACGATTTCGGATATCTTTCCCACGACCTTTACGGCAAGTACACGAAGCTGGAGACCGAGGTCGTCGAAAGCGAGATACGGACCTACCTTTACGACGAAGGTGGCGAACAGGTTCTGACTAGCGTCTCAAAGACGCCCGTCCATTCTCTTTACGTCGTCAATGACGAAAACTGCTACTCCGAAGTCACCTCCTCTTCAATCCTCTACTACGAAAAAGACGCCTATCTCTATCACGAGACGACGAAGTCCTACACCTCGACTGAGGAGATCTCCGATTACGTCGATTACGAGTCGGGATACGAAGTCCTCACCGTCGGAGAAGGAGACGAAGCTCTCGTCGGAGAAGAGGTCCCCCAGGACGAGACCTACACCAGAAACATATATTCGGGATATCTCACCTACGACGCCTTCCTTGCCGGAGACGAATCCCTTTTCACGTCGCTGAAAAGCGCCTGCACGGACGAATTCGAGGCCCTCTATGACGATCTGTTCGAATACAACGAGTACTCGACGGTCACCGACGATGTGGAGTACGGAGCCGGATACATCGATTTCTGCTGCACCAGGTCCTACTTCGAATACTCGACCGAGATCATCGAAGGACACATCGACACTTATACAGGCAACATGACGTGGACCTATTCCGAAGAGCTCGATTACGATTACTACTACTCCCTCAACGATTCGAGGGCAAGACACGTCTACACGGTTTCAAAAGGCTCCATATCCTTCTCGGACGAACCTTTCGAGATCGACTTCACGACCGAAGGAAAAGACTACACCACGGTCACGAACTGAGAAAGCAACTTTTTTGACAAGACACAAAATACAGACTTGTTGAAAAGCCGCTCCCCCAGGAACAGCTTTTTCGACTCCGTTTTCTTCCGTAAAAAAAGTTTGTGGTTTTTCGTAAAAATCCCTTTCCCGTTCCAAATACAAAGTGGATGCGGCAAGTACCGCAGACATCCGAGGCAAAGAAAAAGGC
>X288_Common_Brushtail__coassemble_96_pt1 | contig 12933 bp, 9 predicted proteins | sample X288_Common_Brushtail__metabat2_high_PE_011 | metagenome-assembled genome bin X288_Common_Brushtail | reverse complement strand
GAAAAAGGCTGTCTTCGGACCGGCGTTTCCGCTTTGTCTTTCGACAGCCGTGTTTTTTAACTTTGTCTACTTGTTTCGGAAGTAGTCTCCGGTAATGAAGGTGGCGTCTCCCCGAGTCTGTCCCTGCTTCTGTCCTGATAGACGTCGAGATAGGATCTCTTCCTTCTCTCGTCGTGGATGGCGACGAGGATGATGTCGACGTAGGAGACGAGGTCTCTCAGCTTCTCGCTGGGAGTCGAAAGTATGGCCTGCAGTCCGAACTGCCTCAGAAGGTCGGCCGACTGGAGGATTCTGGCGGAGTCCATCTTCGAGAAGGCTTCGTCGAAGATGACCAGTCTCAGAGTGTTGTCGTCCTTCCTGTTGTTCGCGCGGCAAAGCGAGGCGAACGATGCGAGAATGGCGATGTAGAAAGGAGTCTGCGTTTCTCCTCCCGACTGGGATTTGAAGCTTCTTCCGAGCGATATCCAGTCCTGGGAGTCTCCTCTTTTGACCAGAAGGTCGAATACGATGTAGGTCGTGTACGAAGTGAAGGTCTCGACGTTTTTGAGGACCTGTTCCTTCTGTTCTCCCTGGGCGGAGGTCGAGGAGGAGATCAGGTTGAAGAGATCGTCCATCGTCCTCCTGTACTTCTCCATGAACAGGGCTTCGGCGTCTCCGGCCTGGAGAAGGAGAGGATCCATGATCATGTCGTAGTATTCGATGTAGTCCCTGTTGGGGGAGACCTTGAACTGGTAGGTGTCCCTTCCGAAATGGCAGTCGGCAAGGGTCTGGTTGAGTTCTTCGATCTGGACGTAGACGGATTCGATCGCGGTCCTCAGCTTGTAGATGAAATCGTCCCTGAACTCCCTGATGGAGGCCTCGTGCGCCCTTTCGATCTTCTCCTCGTATTCGGGGAGCATGACCTTGGAGATGTTCTCGAGCTCGCTGTCGAACTCGGCGTTCGAATCGACGTTCAGGACGTCGTAGTTGAGGTGGTACTCGGAGCAGTAGTCGTTCCTGTATCTCTTGAGGGCGTTAAGCTCGTTGTTCTGCTTGTTTTGAATCTGGATGTAATCCCTGGCGGCCTGGTTTCTGATCTGGGCCAAGGACATGCCCTGTTCGTCGATCAGACGGTTGTAGAAGGGATCGTACTCCTCGTTGACGGTCTTCTCGTCGAATTTTGCGAGCTGGAGCTCGTAGTCTTCGGCGTTGGTCCTTGCGAGAGGTATGTCTTCGGAGTTGAGCCTTCTGACCTCTTCGAGGACGGTTCCCCTTTCGGTCAGTCTTGCTTCCCTGTCGGTCCTGATCCTGTTCCTGTCGGAGTCGATCTCCTCAAGCTTTCTGTCGATGTCGGACATGTCGCCTTTGGTGACCGTTTTCATGTCGGAATCCACGTCTTCGATCTGCTTTCTGAGGAGAGGTATCTCGTTCGTCTTTTCGATGTCGCCCTGATAGGTGTCGCATTCGTTTTGACTCATCACGGAAAGATAGAGGAGATCCTGTATCTTGTTCAAGGCTTCGGAGAGGACCGAATAGGTGGAGTTCATCTCCCGGTACTCGTTGGCACTCATCGCCTTGGTGTCGTTGGACACCTCGGTTCCGAGGAACGAGATCCTGGCGTTGTCCTTGTTGAGATACCAGGTGGCGTATCCCCTGTATCCGGTGCAGTCGGAACAAAGCCCCGCTCCCGATCTTCTTGCTTCTTCAAACGAGGAGCACTTCCTGATCCTGCCGAGAAGATAGTCGGTGTAGCATCTGGCCCCTTCGTCTTTTGTCGTTATGAGTTGGGCGATCGAATCGTCGTTTGCGACGATGTTGGCATTCAGAAGCCTTTCCGTATCGACGAGGGAGACCCTGTAGTAGTGGTAGGAGTCGCAAAGCTCCTTCATGATCCTGTTGGCCTCTTCGTAGTATTTGGGATTGACGAAGAAGTTGAATTTCTGAGGGAACAAAACGGCTTCAAGGGCCTTGATCCACTCGGGATCGTTGACGTCCACGAGGTCGCAGTAGATGTTGACGTAGGCGTCGGAGTGTCTTGCCCGAAGAGCTTCTTCGAGAGACTGTCTGATGGCGGAGTAGTTGGGTCCGATCTGGTCGAAAGGCTTTCTTCCGGAGTTGACGTTGTTGAGGTCCTGCTGCAGGGAATTGAGATTCAGAGAGACTTCGTAAAGCTGCTGATTCAAAGTTCCTTTTAGGGAAGTCGCTTCCTGACGGAGAGCTTCCATGTCGGCTCTGAACGATCTGACCGACTCGAAGTCGATGGAGTCGCTATCGATCTGTTCCCTCATGTTCTTGGCGGTGTACGCCAGGTTGCTGACGGTCTCGAAGAGATCGTTGAAGGCATCCTTTGCCTTGCCGAGTCTCGAGGCGTTGAAATTCGAATAGTAGGTGACGAAAGAGTAGCAGGTGTTGTAGTAGTCGTCGGCATACGAGGAAAGTTTGCTCGTGACGTTCGAGACCTGCATCTGGATCGCCGTTATCCTCTGGGTAATCTGATCCTTCTTCATCGAGAGCTTTTCGGTCAGGGAGTAGTTCTTCGACTGGAGCTTCTTGGCCTGGTAGGAGTTGTAATCGTCACCGAGTTCTTCAAGCTGGGCATCGAAGGTCTTGATGTCGTCCGCTATCTCGAGAAGCCTGTGGTTTTTGTCGGCAAGCTTTTTGGTGTACGACTCGAGTTTGGAGTTTGCTTCGTCGTACGAGGCTCTGGTGTTGACGTATGTCAGCATGTCGAGACTCTTTCCGTAGGAGTGGTATGCATCGTAGGAGTTTTTGATCTTGGTTAAGGACTCCTGCTTTGTCTTCAGCCTCTTTGCCTCCACTTCCATCAGCTTGTATTGTTCGATGTTCTTCTGCATCGGCTTGATGTCGACTCTGATGTCGGCGTCGCAGATGTATTCGGTGATGAAGGAGGAGATGTCGGAGATGGGGGCGAACGAGACGGCCTTTTTGAACAGGGAGAAGTATTTGTCGGGAAGGTTTCCGAAGGCTTCCTTGGAAAAGGCCTGGTAATCGGTGTCGGTGTCGAAGAATCTGAAGTGGCCGGGCTTGTACTCGCTTCTCACGTACTGCGCAAGCTCCTTGTACATCATGGGCCTGATCTTGTTGGCTCCGGCGTCGTTTGCAAAGCCGTTTTCCGGAAAGTGGGAATCGAGCCAGAAGTAATGCTTGTCGATCGCATCCGATGAATCGACGTCAAAGCAGACGCCCAGAGTGAACGACCTGTTCTCGACGTCGTCGAATATCTCGATCGCGATGTAGGAAGTGAAGGTCCCGGGTCTGATGGTGATGGTCTTTCCGTCGTCTCCGATACCGGTCTGTCCTCTCAGATACGAGAGGAGGTTTCTTCCGCTTCTTCCCTTTTCGTTGGCCGCCTTGTTGAAGTTGTCGGGTCTCGTGGTGCCGAGGATCAGTATCTGCAAAGCGTCGATCACGGTCGATTTTCCGGTACCGTTAGGGCCGGTAAGGAAGGTTATGTTTTTGATGTCGACGGTCGTGTTGGTGAAATAATGCCAGTTTATAAGGCGGAGTTTCCGAAGCGTTTTCATTGGTTGTCCTCCTTTGCGCCGTCATTTGAAGCGTATGACGTGAATAAGGGAGTGTCTTCCTCTTCCGGTTTCGTCAGGAACGAATAAAGGGAGTTCATTTTTTCCGAAGAGATGACGTATCTGATGGTCGGAAGGATGAAGAAGGAATAGGAAGGATCTCCGTAGGTGTTGGTGACCCTGGTGACGACGTTGTAGGAATCTAGTTGCCTCAGGGAGGAGGCTATGGTCGTCGAGGATATCTTCTTGGTGAGATTTGAAAGTCCGGTCTCCTGAAGGAGGACGTTCAAAGTGGCGTAAGTCATCAAAACCTCGCTTTCTTCGGGCGTTTTTTCGATCTGTCCTTCGTAATAGGAGCGCAAGGCGTATACGAGGATGGTCGTCACGGAATCCATCCTCAGATGGTTTTTCTCGATCGAGGAGGTGATGAAGATGATGCCTTCGTCATCCGACTTCGAGACGTCTATGTCGATATAGGAAAGGTATTCCTCTATCAGTGAGAAATGCCTTTCTATGAAGAGATATGTGGCATCGGTCTTGAACATTTTGGCCTTGCGGTCGTAGTTCCTTCTGACGATGTAGCATTCGTAGAGCAGTCTGTTGACGGCTTCGGAGAAGAGGTTTTTGTCTCCTCTCGACAGCTGTTGGTATTCTTCAGTGAACATCAGCGCACCTCGCTTTTTCTCTTGGTTCCTTTTCTTTCAAAGGAATATGACGGCATGTAGTAGCCGTCGTGTTCGATCCTGTCCGAGATCTTGGTCACCTTGTAGGGGATGACGTTGAGCATCGCCTTGAGGATGGCGAGGATCATCAGGACCAGGGAATCGGCATCCCTGACGGTTATGTCTTCGGTGGTTATCCTGTCGTTTTTCCCCATCGCGTCGCCGATGAACGCCTCAACGGCGTCGTCGGAGAACCTGTCAAGCTCGCTGTCGAGCATGCTTCTCATCAGTTCGGCCTGATCGAGAGGGAAGAAATCGTCGTCCATCGGGAGAGGCTCACTCTCTTCAGCCTGCTCTCTTCTGAAGGGCATCGTCATGGAGCGGGAATCGAGGAATCCGGCCCTGTCGAAGCTCAGGGTGTCCGTCGCTCTCTCCAATATCGGAAGTTCGTCGTATCTGAGGGCCGGGTTTTCCTTGATCTCGGTCGCCAGGGCAAGGATGATCCTGTCTATCTTGCCTTTGACGGTCTTGTCGGTGGCGGAGAGATAGTTGATCTTCTTCTGGACGGCTTCGGTGTAGTCGGCGTTGGCCGAATCGATGTCGTTGAAGGCGGAAGTGAGTTTCGAGAAGATGTCGATGATCTCGTTGATGGTCTTGATGATCTCTCTGGCGAGGACGTCTTCCCCCTTGCCCCTGTTCGCGGGTTCGCTCTTTGCTTCCTTGACCATGAGGGTGATGGTCCTCTCGCTTTTGAGCCATTTGTTCAGGATGGCGATGGTCGGCTGGGAGTAGAGGCCGAGGGAATCGAAGGTCTTCATCGGATGGTAGTATTTGTCGGACACGGATGTCCTGTATTCGTCGAAATGCTGGCTCAAGGCGATATTGGGGTCCAAAACGGACGTCAGTCTGTTTCCGAAGACGCATATCTGCTGTCTCAGGAGGGTGACCGACATCTCGATCTCGTCGGCGTTCTGCCTGGCGTTGAGAAGAGCCCTGTACATGTAATCGTCTTCCTTTTCGTCTTCCATCTTCAGTTCGGCGTAGGTCTGGTGGACCAGGGGAAGATAGGAGCCGACGTCGCTTGTCAGTTCGTCTATGACTTTCAGAAGCTGGATGGAGTAGGAAGGAACGTAGATGTATTCGATTCCGTTTTTCGGATTCTTCGAAACAATGAACCATCCGCATCCGGAAAGCTTTCTGACTATGTAATTGATTTTGGAATTGAGATTGTCTCCGTCGCTATCCACATCGATGCTCACCTCGTCTTCCTTGTCGTCGAGTCTGTCCTGCTCAACGGAAAAAAGCGCCATTATCTGGGTGCCCTGACTTCTCAAAACGGAAACGTAATCGCTACGTTTAATATCGGTCTTGTATAATTTCAGGCATCTGTAGAGGCAGACTAGTGCGAAAGCGTAGATGCTCTTGTATTTTCTTGAGAGAGGGGAGAAGAGGTCGGAGGGGATGCGGTCGAATAATGTTGCCAATTAAATCACCTTCCTTTCATTTATTTTTTCATCTTGAAAATTATAAGATATATACCTTTAACAATCAATGTTAAATTTGCAATACATCCCTTAATCTTGAAGAAACAACTTTTTAAAACTCTTCTGTGTGCAAAAGTTCTTTACAGTTATGGTAAATCTATTTTTCACAACGGGTGATATAATTTTCATCATGAAAAAGAACGAAGAAGCGGTCCTGACCAGAAACATCGATCCCTATCGTAAGAAGACAAGGGTGGCCGAAGTCGACATCATGAGAGGCCTCCCCATATTTCTGGTCGTTTTGTACCATCTCTGCTACGACATAACCCAGATTCCCGGCATCGTTTCCAACTGGAGGGACGTCATCTACGACCATCCCAACTTCTACGCCTTGTACAACTGGGTCGTAGATCTGATGTCGAGCAATTTCATGAAATCCTATCTCGTTCCTCTCTTTGCCGGAATGTTCCTTTTCGCCTGCGGAGTCTCATGCACCCTTTCGAAAAACAACTGGAAGAGGGCTTTGGAACTTTCCGCCGCCGCTTTGCTCATATCCCTGGGAACCCTCGTTCTTTCCTATGCCCTAAATTACAATCTGTTCATCGGTTTCGGAATCCTGCATATCATGGCCTTCTCGGTCATCATATACGCGGCGATCGAATCCATATGCAAGCTTTTCAAAAAGAAGGTGCCCGCCGGACTCTGTCTTTCGATCGGAGTCATCGTCTTCTTCGTCGGCCTTTACCTGAGGGAAGGATTCACGATCGACGGCACAACATACGATTGGCCCGTCCAGTACATAAGAGGAACAATCTTCACCTGGCTCGAGGATGATCCATACGCCTATCTCCTCTCGGCTCTGGGATATTACGGAAACACGGTCGACTGGTGGCCCATCTTCCCGTGGTTCGGTCTCATCTTCATAGGAGCGGCCATCGGCATCGCCTTGTACGGGGAAGAGAAGAAGACCAAAGTCGCGTTACTCGATTGGAAAATCTTCAAGCCCTTGAGATTCATCGGCGGCCACACCATATGGGTTTACATTTTCCATCAACCTGTCATCATTGTGATTTTGGGCGTGATTTGTCTTGCCATGGGATTTAGACTATAGACCTATGAACCACGACACCTTATATCTCACGATGGCGAAATACAGGGACTGCGGCAACACCGCCCTGTATTTCAGAAGTTCGAAAATAAATTATGAAGAATTTACAAGAAGGGTCGACGCGACGGCCGACCGTCTTTTCACGCTCGGAGTGAGAAAGGACACGGTCGTTTCCCTTCTGGCGCCCAACGTTCCCGAATCCATCATCTGCCTGTACGCCCTTTCGAAGATAGGAGCGACCGTTTCCATCCTCCATCCCCTTCTTCCCAAAAACACCCTCAAGGAAGCGATCGAAGAGACCAAAAGCGAATACCTCCTCATCATGGACGCCCTCTACCACAACTACGATGACGTCATCCCTTCCCTGAACCAGAAGGTCTACTTCGTCACCGCATACGTCGATCTCAAGCCTCTGATCAAACCCGGATTCAAGATCCTTTATCACAAAGATCTGAAACCCGTCGACGGTTCAAGGTATCTGTACAAGCAGAAAGAGTCGCACCAGGTCTTCCCCGTCAACGACGACGCCGACAGGCCGGCGATATATCTGAGGAGCGGAGGAACGACCGGACACGACAAGGTCGTCTGCATCAACGAACATGCCATCTCCTACGTCGCCGCCCAGTCGAACGACATCCTGGGACAGAGCGGTTACGGAAAATCGATGATCGGCGTTCTGCCGATCTTCCACGGATTCGGTCTCGCCATGGGAATACATGCCCCTCTGATGAACGGAGCTGCATCTTACCTGATGATAGACTTCAATCCCAAAGAGATAGTCAGAGCGATAAGACAGGGAAAACTCAACGTCCTTCTCACCATACCCTATCTGACCGAAAAGCTGATGGCCACCAAGGGATTCTCGGGAAAGAAGCTGCAGAACCTGATCGCCGCCTACATTGGTGCCGACAAGCCGCAGCTCTCCCTGTTCGACAGGTTCAACGGCCTGATGGAGGAAAACGGAAGCCAGTGCAGGCTTTTGCAGGGATACGGACTCACCGAGTCCGTGACCGTCAATTTCGTCAACACCTCTTATGCCGATAGGATCGGAAGCGTCGGAAGACCGATCGAGGGAGCAAGGCTCAGGATCTGCGGAGACGATCTCAACGTCGACTTGGGCCCCAACAAAGAAGGCGGCATCATGATCTCCTCGGATTCGGTCTGCCTCGGTTATCTGAACACGCCCAAGGAAAAACAGCCGTTCCATTATGACGAGGACGGCACCAAATGGCTGATCACCGGAGACATCGGCTATTACGACGAAGACGGATTCCTCTTCTTCATCAACAGGGAGACCGACGTCGTGAAGATCGCCGGATACAACGTCTTCCCCTCCGACATCGAAAAATACGCCGAAGCGGTAGAAGGAGTCGGAAGAGCGGTCTGCGTGTACGTCGAAGACGACAGGCATCCGTACTGCCACCACTACCTCACAGTCGATGGAAAAGTAAACAATTCCGAAATTTTAAGTAAAGTTTCTTCTTCTCTTAAAGATAATCTGATTCGTTATTCCGTCCCCGAGAAAATCGAAATCATCGATGATTTCCCTTACACCGAAATCGGAAAAATAGACAGGAAAAAGCTCAAAGAAAAAACCCTTGCGAGCAAGGGCCGTTGATCACTTTTTCTTGTTCTTTCCCGCCAGCTTCTTCTGCTTTGCTTCCTTCTTCGCATGCTTGGCGGCTCTTTTCGCTTTCTTCTTCTCATGTTTCCTGACGTCTTTTTCCGTCGGGATGTAGTGGAGCACCCTGTCCGTCTTTTCGTCAGAATATCCGTTGAGCGTCTTGACCAGTTCCCTGTCGTTTGCCTTCTGGATCTCGAGTTCGGCGGCGATCCTCTCTTTTACGATCTCGGCGACCTGCTGGGTGGTCATGTCCTCATATTCTTCCGGATATATCGGCTTCAGGTAAGTCACCTGGACCGGGTACTTCCTATAGTGGTAATGCTGGTTCAAGACCCTGTCCGTCATATAGGTGCAGAAAGGCACGATGGGAGCCTTTATCTTCATTGCCACTTTGAACGAGCCTGGATGAAATGGCAAAAGGTTGAAATCCGGTGCATCGCTTCTTGTCCCCTCGGGGAAGATGACGTAGGAAAGGCCTGGATTGTTCTTCAGAAGATCGGCCAGCTGCATCATCAGCTTGATCTCGCTTCTGAGATCGTCCCTGTCCATGTAGAGGGAGTTGAGGGATGTGGCGACCGTTCCGACGATCGGCATGGTTTTGACATCGTCCTTGGCCAGAAATCCCATCGGCCTGTCGCTGAATTCGATGAAAGAGACGGCATCCATGACTGCGATGTGGTTTCCGTAGAATATGACCTGCCTGTCTTTGGGAGGAAGGTTTTCCTGTCCCTTGATGATGAATTGCATGTGGAAGCCTTTTTTGTCGATTGCTCTCATATACTTGCTCGCTTCGGCGAATCTGTCTTCCAAAGGATAGGCGGAAGGATTCTTGGAGTACTTCCTGATTTTGCCCACGCGGAAGACTATGTAAGGGCCGACCTGGGCTCCGAGTCGCAGATATTTTCTCATTTGATTTTGTCCCCTTTCTTGGAGATGAATACGTAGACGGACAAAGCGTTGATGATGGCAAGCCTGGTATAGAAATCCTGCTTTTCAACATTTCCCGTTTCGTTGAATAAAATGGTTACGTAGTTTCCGAACGAGTATGTAAACGAATTCTTTGTCGGATTAAAAATAATGTAAATGTCGACGTCGTCGAGATGAAAGTTGATCTTGACGGCATTGTAGGGGAGATTTTCGAACGTCATCGAATCCTTCAGCTTCCGGCTGTTGCCGCCGACGTACGAATAGATCCTGTTCCTGGTGTAGATGGCATCCTTGAAGAAGTTGTACATGTCGGTCCTCGAATCGAGGACGTTGTAATCGAAACCGTTGATCCTGTCTCCGGCGTTGTAGGTGTTGTCCATTCCGCCTTTGGAAAGTCCGATCTCCTGCCCGGCGTGGATGAAAGGTATGCCGTCCGCAACCAGTACGGCGACGTTGATCATGTTGATCCTCTTGATGATCTCGGCGTTGGTGTCGTCCGGACAGCAGGCTTTCAGCTTGTCGAAAAGGGTCATGTTGTCATGGCATTCGACGTAATTTATGGACTGATACGAGTAAGAAAACATCGGATTGAAAGCTAAGGCGACCGTTGATCCCATCATGACGTGTTTGAATCCGTCGAGGTAGGAAACGTCTCCCGAGAGATATCCTCTCACCCTCGATTCGGAGGTGTTCGTCTTTCCTTTGACGACGTCCCTGAAACGGTCATTGAAGAAACCTATTTCAGGCATTTTATTAGCGTTGTAGTAGGATGCTTTCTGGTTTCCAGGAAGATTTGTACATAAATCCCATCCTTCACCATAGAACATCGCATCAGGTCTTACTTTCCTGACTTCGGCCAGAGCCTGGTTCATGGTGCAGATGTCGAGAATGCCCATCAGATCGAATCTGAAACCATCAACATCGAAGAAATCGATCATATGGAGGAGCGAGTCGATGATGACCTTCCTCGCCATGTAGTTTCTTGATTCGAAGTCGTTTCCGCATCCGGTCCCGTTTGAAAGGGACGAGTCGTTGTTGGTCCTCGTGAAGTACTGCGGCACAAGGACGTTCAGCGAGTTGTACTGATAGGAAAAGACGTGGTTGTAGACGACGTCGATGTTGACTCTCATTCCCTTCTGGTGGAAGGAAGAAACGAGATTCCTCAACTCGATTACTCTCGCATAGGGATCTTCGGGATTTGAGGAATAGGATCCTTCCGGCGCAAAGAAGTGGTTGGGATCGTATCCCCAGTTGTAGCTCTCTCTCGGGTTGTCCTCGTCGACGGAAGTGAAGTCGAGGACCGGCATGAGCTGGACGTGCGAAACTCCCAAAGACGCAATGTAGTCTATACCGACCGGATTGCCCTGCTTCGTCCTTATCCCTTTTTTTGCAAGGGCGTTGAAGGTCCCCCTGTTTTCGAGATTGGTCAAAGAGGTCATGTCCCTGACGTCGCATTCGTAGATGATGCAGTCCCCGTAATTCCTCAGCTCCTTGAGACACTCGCGGCACGTCGGGCCGGATTTGACTTTCTGCGGATCGATGACGTATCCGACCCTGGAGTTCGAGCTGAGCGAATACGCATAGGGATCGATGACGTCGTACGTCTTTTCGAATATCCTGGCCGCATAGATGTATTCGGCTCTGTCGTAATCGCCTTCCAAGGTGCACTCGAAAACACCGGTGTCTTCGTCCTTGTCCATCATGTAGGGAGTCCAGCTTCCGCCCGGTTTTCTGACGTTGACCCTCATGGTCGTGGCAAAAGGAGAGAACACCCTGAAGGTCGTCCTCTCTCTGGAATACACGGCTCCGAGTCTTCCGTCGTACCTGTACTTCTTCTCGAACCATTCTTCCTTGGCCTTGTATGAGATGTCAACCGGGATGAAGAAATTCTCCTTCGTCTTGATCTCGTAATCCTTTCCGACCGAAAGAGGGCTGGAATTGATGAACGTGAAAGTCCTCGCGGTCGGCGTTTCGTTGACGGAAACGAGCTTCAGCTGCGAGACGGCTTTTCCTCTTTCGTACAGGGAAAAGAGCTTTTCGTCAGTCAGATAAAAAGTCTTGTCGACCACGAGTTCGATGATGTTGTCGCTTTTGGCGGACGCTGACGGTCTGTTGTCGGTCATTCGGTCTCCTTGAAGGCCCGGCCTTCGTAAGTTAATTGTATAGTGCTTTGTCTTTTTTGACAATGTCATTCGAAGACGATGACGACGGCCACGGCCACGTTGTCGTGGGAAATGGAGACCATTCCGTTGATCTCTTTTTCAGCCACGTAAAGGTGGGGTGCTCCAGTCTCGTCGGATCTGACTTCGATGGTGCGGTAATCGACGCTTCTGTCGTTGACCGCTTTGACGTAGGCTTCCTTGGCCGCAAATCTCGACGCCAGGTAGCTTGCCCTTCCGTCGGGGTTGGTGATGAGGCAGTATCTCTTGAACTCCTCATGGTGCAGGACCCTTTCTGCCAAGGAATAGTCCTCGGTGGCGAACAGATAGCGCGAAATGTCGGCCACGTCGATTCCGATTCCTTTAACTTTCATCTTCGTTCCTCCTTAAATAATATCCGGCTTTCTGGAAATTGTTCATTTCCGTCAGAAACTCCTTGATGCTCTTGTTCGTCATCTTCGATGTCTGATAGACGAGGGAAGTGTAGGGCAGATTGTTGGCATACGCCTTCGAGAAGGCTCTCACGCAGTCCCTGGGGACGGACATCGTCCTCAAAGAAGAGGCGAAATAGGAAGAGAGAACGGTATTGACGTCTTCCTTTTTCACTCTTTTCTCGGTCTTTGAAAAATAGTCGGCCAGGAAGGAGAGAAGATTGACGGAGTTGCTGGTCCTGAAGTTGAGGAGAAGATAGCAGTCTTCCCCTCCTTCGTCGAGTTCCGATGAGACGAACTCGGCTTTGGCATCCGTCACGCCGGTTTTGAAGGTGTCGTTTTTGTCGAAGAGCATATCCGTCATGATTTCGTACATCATGAACGTCACCTGCCCGTATTTTTCGTACAGATTCGCACGCGGAGCGAATTTGACTCCGTACGTGAGATAGCCTCCGTCCTTGGCGTCGTCCGAAGAATAGGCGTTTGCCACGGCGTCGTATTTTTCGTCGAAGGCCAGTTCCTCGCTGTCCGTCGGCCGGCTTGGAGGCATCTTCATCTTTTTTATCCTCTCGATGATGTCGTCGGGTGAATAATCGCCCATGACGATCAGAGTCATCATCGTCGGCACGTAGTATCTCTGCATGTATTTCTTCAAAGCGGTCACGTGGATGGAGACGCTCTGTTTCGAATCGGGTCTGGTGCCCTGTTTGATCGGAGACGAGGTGTAGAGGTTGGCAAGACATCCTCTCCTGCATCTTTCCAAAGGATCGACAAAATCGTTTTCCTCCGCTTTGAGCTTGTCAAGGTATTCTTCCGAGAAGTTCATGTCGGAAACGATCTCCATGAGCTTGGGAAGATGATCCATGATTTTCGTCTCTCCCGTTATCTGGAAATAGGTGTAGGAAAGATCGGTTTTGCTTTCGGCAAGGACTCCTCTGGTCAAGATGCGGAATTTTCACTACCCGGTGAGGATGCACTTTTCGAGATAATAGGAGGTGCCGAAGGGGATCTTCGAGG
>X288_Common_Brushtail__coassemble_95_pt1 | contig 13043 bp, 11 predicted proteins | sample X288_Common_Brushtail__metabat2_high_PE_011 | metagenome-assembled genome bin X288_Common_Brushtail | reverse complement strand
GATCTCTACAACCTAGACGGTTCCAAATACGACGCTCCCCTTTCGACCGAACTCAACACCTCGACCCAGGAAGTCCCCACGACCGACATGACGATGGTCGACATCGACATCGCCAGCGACGAAAAGCAGGAAAAGAAGAAGGCCAAGAAGAAACTGGCCTACGAAAAAGACGCCAACAACGCCACCGAAGTCGGACTCTTCGGGCGTTTCATCGCCTATGATTTCAAGGTGAAATCCGAGCAGTCCTTCATCATCACGGTGATGGGAGACAAGCAGTACACCATGCTCCCCGACTACACGACCGGCTTCTATGCGGTCAAGGTCAACGGACTCAAGAGCAACATCGTCGTTTATGCCGTCCAGCCCGTCCTCGTCGGCGATTTCTTCGGACAAGAAGCGGTCGACATCCTCAATTCGATCACCCTTTCGACCAACGTCCAGTCCCTCTTCATATCCTGCAACTCCTACGGAACCAGGATCGGTCTCAACCTCTCCGATCCTATGGTCGAGCTCCCAATCGAAAAGAATCCTCCTTTGGGCGGATTGGACGAACTTGCCGAGACCCTGAACAAGGTCTTCGATTTCGTCGGCCGCATCGAAGAAACAACGAAGAATTCGAATTTATGAGGCGCGAAGAGATCCTTTCTTTGAGCCCGAAAGACACCGAAGTCGCCGCTTTGAAACTTGCGGAGAGCATAAGCGGAGGAGAACTCATCCTCTCGTCCGGTCCTTTGGGCGCCGGAAAAACTGCCTTTTTCAAAGGACTGGCCAGGGCTTTGGGCGTGAAAAGGACGGTCAATTCCCCGACTTTCAACCTGATAAAGGTCTACAAAGGTTCTTCTCTGACCCTGTACCACGTCGACTGTTACAGGCTGGAAGGGGTCGACGAAGAGGAAAAAGGCCTGTATCTCGACGATCTTCTCGGAGAAAAGGATTCCCTCGTTTACGTCGAATGGCCGCTTTTCGCCCCGAAGATGATCCTCGACCGCCATCCGAGGATCGAACTGGATTTCGAGGTCGTGGACGAAGAAACAAGGAGGATAGGAATCCTTGATGAAAGACAGTGAAGTTCTTCTTTTCGTAAACACCGCTTCCTTTTATCCCTCCGTCGGCGTTTTGCACGGGGGAAGATTCGAAAGGGAGGACGTCAAAGAAGCGAGGAAAGTCCTCGAATACGCCAATGTCGCGATCGGGGAATGCCTTTCCCGTTTTTCCCTGAAACTCAGGGACGTCACCGGAGTGTACGCTCTGCTTGGCCCCGGATCGAACACCGGACTGAGGCTTGGGCTCACGATACCCAAAACGATGAAAGCCTTCGATCCCTCCCTGAAGCTGTACGGGATACCGACTCTTTCCCTGATGAACAAAGCGGATGCTTCCTCGATTCCCCTTTTGTCGGACAGGAACCACGATTTCTGGGTCATGCGGGATTCGGAAGTCAAGCACATGAAAAAGGACGAAGTCCTTTCTCTCGACGCATCGTTTGTTGCGGAGAAGCAGGACGGAGAGACGCTTGAGATACTCGAAGGAAAAAAGATCACGGGCGTCGACGTTCTCTTCCTGATGGTCGAAAATGCCGGATCTTTTGACGATTATTCGGACAAGGACGGGGAGTATCTTCCCATATATGTTCAAAGCATCTGACGTATACGGGATGAAAGAGGAAGACGTCGATCAGGTCTTCCTTCTCTCGTCGAGAATAGGAGAAGTCAAAACGAAAAGAGAGGACGTTCTCGCCTGCGTCGAGGACGAAAACCTCTCCGGCTACGTCCTGAAAGACGCCTCCCTTCACGGATACGTTCTCGTCAGGCTTGAAGGATTCGAAGCCGAGATCGATCAGATCGCCGTCTCGGAAGAAGACGAGGGAAAGGGTGTCGCATCCTTCCTTCTGAGCGCTGTTCTCTCTTTATTGAAAGAGAGAGGAGTCCAAAAGGTTTTTCTCGAAGTGAGGGAAGACAATGCGAGAGCCATCTCTTTGTACCAAAGGCAGGGTTTCAACCCTTACAACGTGAGGAAAAACTACTACGGAGACAAAAACGCCGTACTGATGTCAAAGGAGCTTGCTTTATGAAAGACGAAGTCATTCTTGCCATCGAATCGAGCTGCGACGAGACGGCCGTCGCCGTTTTGAGAAACGGCACGGAGCTTCTCGCCAATTCCGTGAACACCCTGATCGAGGATCACAAGAGGTTCGGAGGCGTCTATCCGGAACTCGCTTCGAGGCTCCATCTGAAAAACATCACTTCCGTCCTCTCCTACGTCCTTTCCCTGAAGGGATTCGACTGGCATTCGATCACCCACGTGGCGGTGACCGGAGGCCCCGGACTCCCGGGCGCCCTCCAGATAGGCGTCATGGCCGCCAAGATAATAGCTTCCTATCTTGAAGTTCCGATCGTGTCGGTCCACCATCTTGCCGGACACATCTACGCCAACGAATTCGCGGGCGATTTCCAATATCCCCTGATCGCGACCATCGCAAGCGGAGGAAACACCGAGATAATCCTGTTGAAAAAGGAAATGGGCTTCGAGATAATCGGAGAAACGCAGGACGACGCCATCGGCGAAGCCTTCGACAAGGTGGCAAGGGAACTGGGTCTTCCCTACCCCGGCGGAGTCCAGATCGACAAGATGACGAAAGACAGGGACATAACTCCCTTCAGGCTCCCCAAACCCAAGACGCAGGGATACGATCTCTCCTATTCGGGGCTCAAATCACATCTGGTCAGATTGATAACCAAAGAAAAGGAAGAAGGGACTTTGACCCCGGAGAGGATCGAGCAGATCGCCTATTCGACGGAAGTCGCTTTCGTCGACCAGCTTCTCGACAAAACCGAGAAGGCGGTTAAGGACTACCATGTCAAAATGCTCGTCTGCGGAGGGGGAGTCAGCGCCAACTCCTATCTCAGAAAAGAGATGAAGAGAAGGTTCGAAGGGAAGGACGTCAATGTCCTCATCCCTCCCCTGTGGTGCACGACTGACAATGCGGCGATGATCGCAAAGTGCGCCCATCACATGATAAAAGAGGGAAAATTTGAAAAAATGACGTTCTCGAGCGATCCTTCGAGAGATTTGCAACTCGAGGGCGGAAACAGTGATAATATTTAAGAGGTTCAAGAGGTTAACATCATGGAACAGCTGTCGATAAGGGATCTCTACACCATGGGTGAAGAGGAGATCGGAAAACATCAGGGCGAAAGACTCGTCTTCGAGGGATACGTCAGAAACAACCGCTGTCTCGGACAGGTCGGCTTCATTTCCCTGAATGACGGATCCTGCTTTTCAAACCTTCAGATCGTCTACGACGCAAACGTCACCGATCCTTCGATAAGGCTCGGAGCCAGCGTCATCTGCGAAGGAGAACTCAATCTCACTCCGGAAGCCAGACAGCCTTTCGAACTCAAGAATGCCAAGGTCACCCTGGTCGGAAACACGACCGATTCCTATCCTCTCCAGAAAAAGAAGACCTCTTTCGAATATCTGAGAACCATACCCCAGTGGAGAATGAAGACGAACACTTTCAACGCCGTCTTCAGAGTCAGATCCGCTCTCGCCTATTACATACACGAGTATTTCTTCAACCACGGATTCTGCTGGATCCACACCCCGATCCTCACCGCCAACGACTGCGAAGGCGAAGGACAGACCTTCAACGTCTGCGCCGATTACAAGAAGCCGGCCGAGTTCTTCGGAAACGACAACGTCCATCTCACCGTCTCGGGCCAGCTCCACGTGGAACCTTTCGCCCTCGCCTACGGCAAGGTCTATACCTTCGGACCGACTTTCAGAGCGGAAAAGTCCAACACCGTCAGACATGCGGCCGAGTTCTGGATGATCGAGCCCGAGATCGCATGGGCCCATCTTTCCGACGACATGGATCTGATGGAAGACATGCTCAAATACGTCGTCAAAAAGACTATCGAACACTGCCCCGACGACATGGCTTTCTTCAACGAAAGGATCGATACCGGACTGAAGGACAGACTCGACGAATTCGTCAGCAAGCCTTTTGCCAGAGTCACCTACAGGGAAGCCGTCGCCAAGCTCAACGAAGCCCAGGCAAACGGCGTCAAGTTTGAAAACGACGACATACGTTTCGGAACCGATTTCGGAAGCGAACACGAAAAATACCTGACCGAAAAGATCTACAAGGGACCCATCTTCCTCACCGATTATCCCAAAGAGATCAAAGCCTTCTACATGAAGCAGAACGACGATGGCGAAACGGTCGGTGCCGTCGATCTCCTCGTCCCGTCGATAGGCGAACTGTGCGGAGGAAGCGAGAGGGAGTGCGATTACGACAAGCTTCTCGACAGGATGAACGAACTTCACATGAACATCGACGCCTACCAGTGGTATCTCGACCTCAGAAAGAACGGTTCCATCCCGCATTCGGGATTCGGACTCGGTTTTGAAAGACTCGTCATGCTGGTCACCGGCATGAACAACATCAGGGACGTTCTGCCTTATCCGCGCTGTTACAAAGACATGGAGTTTTGATCATGGACCTCAAGGAAGAATGGGAGAAGAGCGAAGACGGCCTGAAGGAGCAGGAGATGAAGATAAGGCTCCGCGAGGAAAAGAAGGCCAAAAAGGACTTTTCGACGGTGATAAAGATCACGGCCGCCGTCATAGCTCTCGCCTTTGCCGCATATGCGATCGTCTGCATCGTTGTTTTTGCCCTCATATGAACGGATTCTGTCCGATTTCGGAGCAATTCGGGCCGTCTTTGACGGAATTTATGAAATTGCCGTTATAATTTGATTATGTTTTGAGGTATATTGCGGCCGTTGCCACATTATATATAAAAGGGGAAACACATATGGAACAGGGTAGTATTCTCGTGACCGGTGGCGCCGGTTACATCGGTTCCCACGCCGTAAGACAGCTTGTGAGAGCCGGCTATGACGTGATCGTCATCGACAATCTGACGACCGGTCATTTGAACGCCGTCGACAAAGGGGCCAGATTCATCTTCGGAGACGTCAGAGACCTCAATCTTCTCGATGCGGTCTTCAGAAAGAACCACATTGTCGGAGTCATGCAGTTTGCGGGAAAGATCATCGTTCCCGAATCGGTCTCCAATCCTCTCACCTATTACGACGACAACTTCACGGCCGTCCTTTCGATCCTCAGAGCCATGAGGACATACGGCTGCAAAAACATCGTCTTCTCTTCCACCGCCGCGGTTTACGGAACGAGCAAAGAGCCCGCCATCACCGAAAACGCGCCTTTGAACCCCGAATCTCCTTACGGATTCTCCAAACGCGCCGCCGAAAGACTCATCTGCGACTGCGAAAAGGCATACGGAATCAAGCACTGCATCTTCAGATACTTCAACGTTGCCGGAGCGAGCGAAGATTCGTCGATCGGAGAGGCCCATCCCGTCGAGACCCACATCATCCCGGTCACCATCAACGCCGCCATCTCCGGAAGGGAAATGCAGATCTTCGGAAACGACTACGACACCAGAGACGGAACCAACCTCAGGGATTACATCCACGTCCTCGATCTTGCGGACGCCCACGTCCTCGGCATGAAGATGCTGCTCGACGGAAAGGATTCCGCCATCATCAACCTCGGATCGGACAAAGGTTACACGAATCTCGAGATCGTCAACACCGTCTCCGAAGTCGTCGGAATACCCGTCCACTGGAAGTACGGACCTAGACGTGCAGGCGATGCCGACTCCATCGTCGCTTCCAACGCTTTGGCAAAACAGCTTCTCGGCTGGGAACCCAAACGCGATCTCAAACAGATGATCACCGACGACTACAACTGGAGAAATTCACATCCCTCCCTCTACGGCAGGAACAAGGCCACCTTCACCAGGGAAGACAGGCAAAACATGATCTTCGTCTCGAAGTCGCAATCGACGACCGCTCTGTACGAGGATATCGAAAACAAAGACAGACAGCACGAAGAAAGGCTCAGAAAGCTCAACAAGATCAACTGATACAATCTGATTAAAAAAACGGATGTCATTCGGCATCCGTTTTTTATTTCGTGTCAAACCGATCGTTTCAGTGGAGTCTCGCTTTTCTTTCGAGAAGCTTTTCGATGTCTTCCCTGGTGTAGGTGTAGGTCTTGTTGCAGAAAGCGCAGGTGACGGTCTGGTCTTCTCCGGAATCGATGATCTCTTTGAGTTCCTGCTCGGAGAGTTTCAACAGAGCGTTCTCTCCTTTTTCGTAGGAACATGAGCATTTGAACATGACATCTTTTCTTTCGGTGAAGACGGGGTTGAGTCCATCCATCACGATGCTTATCAGATCTTCGGGGGTCTTGCCTTCCGAATAGAGCTTCGTCACCGAAGTAAAATGCTCCAAGTTATTTTCAATTCTTGCAATTGTTTCTTCCGATGCATGAGGCATAAGCTGGACGATAAAACCTCCGGCCTGGCTTACTGTTATATCAGGATCTATTAGGACTCCGAGTCCGCAGACAGTCGGAATCTGTTCCGACTGGGCATAGTAATAGGTGATGTCTTCGGCTATTTCGCCGGTGACGAGATCGACCGAAGAGACATATGGATCCTTAAGTCCGTAATCCTTGATGACCGTGAGCTTTCCGTTTCCCACCGCATCTCCGACATCGAGGTGTCCGTTTTCCTTGAGAGGCATGTCGACGTCGTTGACCGAGACGTATCCTTTGACGTTTCCGCTCATGTCGGCGGTGGCAAGAATCTGTTTCAGAGGTCCGTCTCCCTGGATGATGACGGTGATGAGATCGTCTTTGCTCTTGAGCATGTCTCCCATCATCAGAGCGGCCGAAAGGGTCCTTCCCAAAGCCGCGATTGCGACAGGGGAGACCTGATGTATCTGACGGGCGTATTCGACAAGATCTCTCGAAGTGACGGCAAACGCCCTCACTTCTCCGTTCTCGCTGAGTGCCCTGACCATGTAATCGTTTGACATATGGCAACCTCCGAATCAACAACAAAGATAAGTATAAATCAATTGGGTGAAAAGAGCATTGTTTTATGACTCTGTCACAATCGATTTCATGAATGCGTATGTTGATTGTTTCGATTGACCGTTCGGGCTGATGAAGGTTGCTTCCGACGAAAAGAAATCAATTCTCTTTGGTTCGTGTTTCGCAAGACGGGCCCGCCCCTCCATCATCACGGACGGATGAGGGCATCAGGTTGGTGCCGAATACTTCGGAGGCGAGAATCCTTCCTTCAATCCGTCCCTTTCTGTTTCCGGGACTGGTTTTCAAAAAGAAGTATTCGGTGAAATTCTTTCGATACCTTTTGGAGAAACCGGAACATGCGAAGACACAACTGGGTCAATCGCAGAAAAGAGGTCTCGAAAAAATGTCCTCCCGGGCCGTATAAATATCTGTTTTTTCTTTCATTAACATGCACTCCGCAATGTTTGTTTATTTTTTGCAGAGTTTTTTCCGAATTTTGTGATTTCATGTATGTAATGTTGTTCCAAATATGGCCGTAAGGCCGTTTAGACACTTGCTTGCCATCAACCGAGAATTTTTATCCGTATATTTTGATTCCGTCTCTGAGTATTTCGTTTGTCAGTTCGAAATTGTCGATCAGCTGTTCCTGATTCAAAAGGTCCACTTTCTTTTTCAACAGTTCGCGGAGAGTTTCAACCATTCCGAAGAGCTAAAGTCCGGTAACCTGAGTGGAGACGAGCAGATCGACATCGCTTGTTTCCGTTGCCTCGCCTCTTGCATAGGATCCGAAAAGATAGCAGTAATCGATCTGATAACCGTCAAAGACTTCTGCACATGCACTCTTTATTTCATCAAGACCCAATATGCCGTGTTCTTCGTCAACATAGCCTTATTTTTCAAGCTTTTCGTAAAGGTATCTGTATTTGATCGAGTTTGTATCGGCATCTTTCCTCTCGTAATTCTGATAAGTGCGCAAAGGCACTCCCAAATACTGAGAGCATTCGGCCTGCGTGAGATGTTTTTTCTTTCTGAGTTCTTTGAGCGTCATGTGTTTCAGCCGTTAAAGTTGCGTGTTTTTCAATTCAAAACAACGCAAGTCGTTTTAACAAAAGGCAGGTGAAGGATATCACCTGCAATCCGTTTGTCAAAGAAGGCAATATCCAATCCGTGGCATTTCCGAACATGTACGGCCGAATGTTACCCTACCTTTCGTTTTTCAACATCCACTATGTTGATTTTGTTCTTTTTCAGCAGGCATACGTATGCGCAAAGAGAGACGATCGAATCGAAAGCCACGCCTATTCCGAACATCAGAGCGATTCCGGTGAGCGTGGGACCAGGCCTATGACAAGCAGGGCAATGAAAACCCTATAGTTTATGTTTTTGAGAGACCGGACGAATTTTCTAATAATCGGTCAACTTTTTACGGTTTTCCATCATATCGGCAAATCTCGATTGCTTAGATCTGCTTTGTTTTTGCATGAAGCCTTATTCGGTCAAAAAAAAGAACCCATCTCCGGGTCCGTTTCTTGCATTCGATGGTGCAGGTGGAGGGACTCGAACCCTCATGGTCTCACAACCAACAGATTTTGAGTCTGCCGCGGCTACCGGTTACGCCACACCTGCAACGGGTTATATTTTACAATTTTTATTCTCCATTGCAAAACACTTTCTGTCCCAAGTCAGAAAAGGGTGAGCTGTTCGGATTCGGGAAGGTCTTCCAAAGCGCCGAGCTTTCTCAGCGTGTCGACCGTCTTGTCGCTGACCTTTCCTCTCTGCTGCAGGTCTTCCACCGAGGTGAACATGCCCTGTTTTCTCGCCTCGATGATGGGAGCGGCCGCACTCTCTCCGAATCCGTCTATGGTGGAAAAAGGCGGGATCAAGGCTTTGTTCTCTTCGTCGATGATGAATTTGGAAGCATCGGATCTCGATATCGAAAGAGGCTCCATCCTGTATCCCCTGTCGTACATTTCGATTTCGGCCTCGTAGGTGTCGATCAGATGTTTTTCCTTGTCGGAGACGGGCTGGAAAGATGCCTGTCTCTTCCTGATGTCGTTGAGTTTTGCCTGACAGGCTTCAAGACCTTTGGCCATAGACTCGATGTCGTAGGCGTCGCATCTTATCGAGAAGTAGGTCGCATAGTAGGAAAGAGGCCTGTAGACTTTGAACCAGGCGACTCTGACGGCCATGGTGACGTAGGCGACGGCGTGGGCTCTCGGGAAAAGGTATTCGATCTTCTCGCAGCTGCTTATCAGGTATTCGGGAACGTTGTGTTCTCTCATCAGCTTGGTGTATTTTTCCCTCTTCTCGGCAAAAGCCGGTTTGCAGAAGTTGTTCTTTCTGACGATCTCCATCAAAGCGAACGTGTCAGAGTAATCCATGCCGTAGACGTCATGCAGCTTGGTCATGATGTCGTCGCGGCAGCAGATGACGTCGGCTAGAGTGAGACCGTCGTCCAGAATCAGGTCTCTGGCGTTTCCGCCGTAGACGTTGGTGCCGTGCGAAAGTCCGGAGATCTTGACAAGGTCGTCGAAGGATCTCGGCTTGGTCTCGAGAAGCGTTCTTCTTGCAAGTTCGGTTCCGAATTCCGGCAGACCCAGAGCGCCCGTCTCCTGTTCGAGATAGTTGTGCGAAAGATTCAAAGCATCGGTCGACCAGAAAAGGGACAGAGTCTTTTCGTCATTCAACGGTATCTTTTCGGAGATGTCCTTGAAATGCATTCCCGAATAGTCGCACATCATCTTGATGGCCTGGGGATCCTGGTGTCCGAGCATGTCGAATTTCAAAACGTTGTCATGGATCTTCTTGAAGGAGTAGTGGGTCGTCTTCCAGGAAGAGTCCGTTTCGTTTGCCGGGTACTGGATCGGAGTGAAGTCGTAGACGTCCATGTAATCGGGTATGACGATGATGCCGCCGGGATGCTGACCGGTCGTCTTCTTGACGCCGACGCAGCCTGCAGCGATCCTGTCGATCTCCGCATTTCTTATCTTGGACGTATCCTTTCCGATCGATTCAAAGTAACCGAGGACGTAACCTCTGGCATTTTTCTCCTGCGAATCCTGGATGGTTCCGGCTTTATAAACGTTATCTTCGCCCAAAAGATCTTTCAGATGCTGATGGGCGGTGGCCTGGAACTCCGATGGGAAGTTGAGATCGATATCGGGGGTTTTCTCGGCGTGGAAGCCAAGGAAGGTCGCAAAAGGAATGTTTTGTCCATCACCTGTCATTTTGGTACCGCACTCGGGACAGTTCTTGTCGGGAAGGTCGATTCCCGAAGGGTATTTCGTGACGTCGGCCCATTCGACGTGCTTGCATTTCGGGCAGCGGTAATGTGCGGGAAGAGGATTGACTTCCGTGATCTTCGCCATGGTGGCGACAAGCGACGAGCCGACGGAACCACGGGATCCGACCATGTAGCCCTGTTCGTTCGACCAGGTGACGAGCTGCGACGAGATCCAGTAAATGACGGAATAACCATTGTCGATGATACCTTTGAGTTCTTCATCGAGTCTTTGCTGGATGGGTTCGGGAAGAGGGTCCCCGTACATTTCGTGGGCCGTTTTGAAAACAAGGTCGGTAAGCAGATTGTCGACGTTGTCGATCTTCGGAGGATAGAGGCCTTTCTTGGTCGGTTTGACGTCATCCTGACACATGTCGGCGATCATGTTGGTGTTGGTTATGACTATTTCTTTGATCAGATCGTCGTCTTCAAGGAAAGAAAAGCACTGAAGCATCTCGTCCGTGGTTCTGAAATGTTGATCCGGATTGGGAAGAGGATTGTCGTACCACTTCTTTTTTCTGGAGTCCGGAGCGTTGTCGTAAGGGGCAAGATTGAGAGGATGTCTGGCGCCGTGAAGCTGCTTGGAAGAAATGTATACGTCTCTGTAGATCTTGTCTTTGGGATCGAGATAGTGGCAGTCTCCGGTCGCACATACGGGCTTGCCGACTTCTTTTGCCACCTTGATGATGTCATTGATGATCATCTTCACGGACTCTTCGTTTCTGAGCGTTCCGTTGTGAATCAGATAGATGTAGTTTTCCGGAGGCTGGACTTCGATGTAATCGTAGAACTTCATCTCCTCTTTGAGCATCTCTTCGCTCTTGATCATGGCGTATTCGAAGACCTGGCCGTTGAGACATGCGCTGCCCAAAAGCAGGTTCTTTCTCATGGTCTGCAGATAGCTCTTGGGAACGATGGGAGTGCCGTTTGAAGACATGTAGTTGAGATGGGATTCGGAGATTATCTTGTAGAGGTCCCTAAGTCCTTCCGGGTTTCTGACAAGGGCGCATACGTGGTAGGGATGCATGCCTTTGATCATGGTGGCATCGACTGGAAGATTTGCCAAATCTTTATGTTCCATGCCGGGATTGTCTTCGGCAAGTTTTGAAAGCATTATCTCCCAAATCTTGGACAGGACTTCGGCATCGTAATTTGCCCTGTGTGCGCTTCCTTCAAGGTATTCGATCTTCAGCTCCCTGGCGATTGCTCCTTCGGTGTGGCTCTTTCTGTCCTTATACAAATATCTCGATATTGGCAGAGTGTCGATGACAGGATTTTCGATCTTTCCGAAACCATTGTTCTTCATGGCCTCGTTGAGAAATCCGTAGTCGAAAGCCGCGTTGTGGGCGACGAGTATCGAATCCCCGAAGAATTCCCTGATGTCGTTCAGGGCTTTCTTGATGGGTTTTCCGTTATCGACGTCGGACTGTCTGATGTGGGAGACCTCGACCGAGAATCCGGAAAGCTTCATGTCCGGATTGATGAAGAAATCGACTTCGTCCAGAATGTTTCCGGCGGCATCTGTCTTGACGGCTCCGAATTCGATGATCCTGTCGTATCTTGCCGAAAGACCGGTCGTTTCAAGGTCGAAGACGACGTATGTCTCTTTTTTCAGTTTTCTGTCCGAAGGATTGTAGATGTATTCAAGATTGTCATCTACCACATAAAGCTCGCATCCGTTGAGTATCTTGATGCCGTCCTTTTCTCCGGCTTCCTGGGCGTCGGGAAGAGCCTGGCAGACTCCGTGGTCGGTGACAGCTATTGCCTTGTGGCCGAAACGTTTGGCGGCCGAGGTGTATTTTTTGATCTCGGTGATTCCGTCAAAGGCGGAGAGGTTGGTGTGGAGATGGAGCTCGACTCTCTTCTCTTCGGCGGTGTCTTCCCTGATCGGATCGGGAGGAAGGACTTCGATTTGATCCATCTCGAGGATGACGTCCCTCCTGTTTCCGTACTGGTCCTTTGCGGTCCTGGCGTTCATTCTGATCTTGACGCCGACGTCGTATTTGTATATCTCTTCTACGGGGAAACTTTTCCTTTCGAAAAGGGTGCAGCTGATGGAATCCGAACAATCGGTGAATTCGATGGTTCTGATCAGAGTGTTCTTCTTGGTCTTCCTGTCTTCGACTTTGAATATGGTCCCCTCGACGGTGACCATTCTGTAGTTTTCGACGTCTTTGAGTTTGCACGGCTGGTACTGGGAGTTTATCCTCTCGAGTTCCTCTTCCCTTTCGATGGCCTCGTCGGCGGCCTTCTTGTATTGATCTTCTTTTCTTTGTGCGAAGGAATGGCCGTAGTAGACCTTTTCCTGGGTCGTGAGATGCCAGTTTGAAGAGACCGAATTCAGAAACTCCTGGAGTCTTTCGCATTCGTTTGTGATGGAAGATATCTCGCTCACGTCCTTGTAATAAAAATTGGCGTGCCGTTCTTCGGGAGTAAGTTCGACGTCGTTGAGATGCAGGCAGTTCTTGTAAGTTTTGAATTCCTCCAGCAGGCGGGGGAATTCGTTGTTCTCGTCTCCGTATTTGAAAGACATCCTTATTCCGAATCCGCCCGTGGAAGTGAAAGCGTCGACGGTATCGAAAAGATCGACGTATTCCTTGTAATTGAGATAGGTGTCGAAATAGACCTGGCAGATTATCCGGTTGTTTTCCTTGTCGTTTTTGAGGATCGTGAAATACCCCTTCTCATAGGGAGTGAGGTCCTTGATGCCGATCTTTTTCAGAAATCTTTCAAACTTTGCGTCCATTTTTTCAATCTTAATAAGTCTCTAATATTATCTGATGAAAGACAAGACTTGAAAACCCGAAATTTCCGTGAATGTCTGCCGTGTCTCTTTTTTCACCCATTGATTTCC
>X288_Common_Brushtail__coassemble_79_pt1 | contig 13827 bp, 10 predicted proteins | sample X288_Common_Brushtail__metabat2_high_PE_011 | metagenome-assembled genome bin X288_Common_Brushtail | reverse complement strand
TGCTTCTTCAAGATAAGCCAAGTCGAAACCGAAGTCTTCGTAACCTTTTTGGCATCTTTGATAGTATTCTTCGGAAGGCAGATTCAGTTTCCTTCCTTCACACATGACGTATGTGAAAACCTTCAACCGGGTGCCGCCTCCGCTTATGACGGTCATCTCCTGTTTGATGTAGGCGTAACCGTTTCCTTCGTAGACGTCCAAACGCCTGATGTCGAATTCGTCAAGTTCGTATATTCCGACCGGAACCCTTGATCCGTCTTTCTTTTCGATGGTGAGTTTGGCATCGTTTTCTCTTCCTCTGAAAAGGAGCTGATATCCTTCAAGATATGCAAAGCCTATTTTCTTTGCGTTGGCGCATCTGTGATCCATCTGTTCCCGGTTCAGATTGCTTCCGTATGCAATGTAATACTTGCTCATGAAAGATTTTCCTCTGATGTATTTATTATATTTATAGTGTTTTTCCCATATCGGTTTTAGACGGGTTTATCCCGGAAAAGGCGTTGGTCAGATCCTTTTCTTCCCAGACAACTTTTTGCGTCCCATAAGAGCTTCTTTCCTTTGGAACGCTTTATCGATCCGATACGTTTACATAAAAAGCCCTCTTTCGAGAGCTTGACAACAAGGATGGGGCGGCTAGAGGGATTCGAACCCTCGCATGAGCGGTTCACAGCCGCTAGTGTTGACCACTTCACCATAGCCGCCATGTAGTTCCGCCCGAAGGCGGAACGCGTGCTTTGTTCTGATTACAGCTTTCTGTTGTAGAATTCAACGACCTGCGAATCGTCGATCTCGGAGGGAAGTTCGTCTCTCTCGGGAAGTCTGACTAAGGTTCCTTCGACCTTGTTCTGGTCGACGGAAACGAATGCGGGGATGTTGGGCTTCTTTTCGATCGCTTCTCTGACGACCTGGAGGCTCTTGCTGGAGTCCTTGAAGGAGATGACGTCTCCAATGCTGCAGAGATACGAAGGGATGTCGACTTTCTTGCCGTTGACCGTGACGTGTCCGTGGTTGACGAGCTGTCTTGCCTGTCTTCTGGTGACGGCGAAGCCGCATCTGTAGACGAGATTGTCGAGTCTTGACTCGAGGATCTGCATAAAGTAAAGGCCGGTGACCTTTGACTTGTCTTTCTTTGCGATGAGGAAGAGACGCTGGAACTGCTTCTCGCTGACGCCGTAGGTGTAACGGAGTTTCTGCTTCTCCTGCATCTGGATACCGTAATCGGTCTTTTTCTTCTGACGGTCGTTTCCGTGCTGGCCGGGAACGGTCTGTCTCTTCTGCAATTCTTCTCCGGTTCCGAGGACGGAGAAATTGAGTCTTCTGGATATTCTCCAGACGGGACCTGTGTAACGTGACATGCTAAATATTCTCCTTTCCGATGTCGATCGTGCATTGCGGATAGGACGCAAACTCTCTTTACCCGGATGAACGTCGTTCGCCTTCGTAGCAAGGCTACTTGTTTCAGCGTCATCAGTCGATAAAGCATCTGCGCGCTACAAACGCAAGGGAAATGATAACAAAAGAGAGTTTTGCTTGCAAGGGTATTTTTTATTTAATAAAAACTTCCCAAGTCTTATAATCAAAAGGCTTACTGAGAGGTGCGATTATGTCCTTTGATTACTTGGCCGTCGAAGAGAAATGGGAAAAAGTGTGGGAGGAAGAGAAAACCTACAAAACCGATGCATGGGATTTTTCCAAACCGAAATTTTACGTGCTTGACATGTTTCCTTATCCTTCGGCCGTCGGTCTTCACGTCGGACACGTCGAAGGCTATACGGCGACGGACGCCCTTGCCAGAATGAAGAGGATGCAGGGATACAACGTTTTGCATCCGATCGGATACGACGCATTCGGACTTCCTGCCGAACAGTTTGCCATCAAGAACAACCAGAATCCTTCCGTTTACACCGAAAGGAACATTGGCAACTTCAGGAAGCAGCTCAAAAGACTCGGCTTTTCCTACGACTGGGATAGGGAGATCGAAACGACCGATCCGTCCTATTACAAATGGACCCAGTGGATATTCCTCAAGCTTTACGACAACGGACTCGCCTACGAAGACGACAGGCTCGTAAACTACTGCCCGGCCCTCGGAACGGTTCTGGCTAACGAGGAAGTCATCGACGGCAAGAGCGAAAGAGGCGGATATCCGGTCGAAAGAAGACCGATGAAGCAGTGGTGTCTTAAGATCACCGATTACGCCGACAAGCTTCTCGACGGACTTGACAGGATCGACTGGCCCCAGTCGACTCTTACCATGCAGAGAAACTGGATTGGAAAATCCAATGGAACCGTAATCACTTTCAAAGTGAAGGATACCGACGAATCATTTGACGTGTTTACGACTAGAGCCGATACGCTGTTTGGATGCACTTACTGCGTTTTGGCCCCAGAACATCCCCTGGTTTCGAAAATAACAACCCCCGAACAGAAAGAAGAAGTTGCCGCATATGTCGAAAAATGCTCGCATAAATCCGACCTTGAAAGGACCGATCTTGCCAAAGAGAAGACTGGCGTCTTCCTCGGAACGTATGCGATCAACCCCATCAACGGAAAGGAAGTTCCCGTTTACATCGGAGACTACGTCCTTGCGACCTACGGATGCGGAGCGGTCATGGCCGTCCCCACTCACGATCAGAGGGATTACGAATTCGCCGGAAAACATGGGCTCGAGATGATCCAGGTCATCGAAGGAGACGTTTCTGAAGCGGCCTACGAAGGAGACGGAGTCCACATCAATTCCGATTTCGCAAACGGACTCAACAACGCCGACGCCAAGAAAGCGATCACCGACAAACTCATCGAACTCGGAGCAGGCGAGTACAAAGTCACTTATAAACTCAGAGATTGGCTTTTCTCAAGACAGCGTTACTGGGGAGAACCGATCCCCGTCATCCACATGGACGACGGAACCATAGAACCCGTTCCCTACGGTCAGCTTCCTCTTACTCTTCCCGAACTCGACGATTACAAACCCGCCGGAGACGGAAAGACTCCTCTTTCCAAAGCCGAAGCCTGGGTCAACGTCGAGATCGACGGACATCACGGAGAGAGGGAGACCAACACCATGCCCCAGTGGGCCGGATCAAGCTGGTATTACGCAAGATTCATCGATCCCCACAACGACAAGGAGATCGGCGACAAGAGGCTTTTGGACCACTGGCTTCCCGTCGACGTCTACGTCGGAGGAGCCGAACATGCGGTCCTTCATCTTCTTTACGCCAGATTCTGGCACAAGTTCCTCTACGATCAAGGAGTGTTCTCCTGCGGCGAACCTTTCCGGAAGCTTTACCATCAGGGGCTGATACTCGGGAGCGACGGACAGAAGATGTCCAAGTCTTTGGGAAACACCGTTTCGCCCGACGACGTCATCGCCGAATACGGAGCCGACGCCCTTCGTCTTTACGAGATGTTCAAAGGACCGGTCGACCAGTCTCTTCCCTGGAGCGAAGACGGACCCAAGGCCGCCAGAAAGTTCCTCGACAGGTTCTGCCGTCTCTTCACCGAAGAGGAATATGTAAACAAATGGTCGAATGAAAACGACGGAAAACTCGACGTCGTCTACAATCAGACCGTCAAGAAGGTCACCAACGATTACGAGATACTCCATTTCAACACCGGAATCTCCCAGATCATGATCTGCGTCAACGAATTCCTGAAGGCCGATTCCCTTCCGAAATCCATGCTTCAGGGACTCTGCCAGCTTCTTGCTCCTATCGCGCCCCACACTGCGCAGGAATGCTTCTCGCTGCTTGGAAGCGAGGGTTTGATCGACTTTGTCCAGTGGCCTGCTTTCGATGAAGACAAAATCAACGCCCAACCTGTCACCTATGCCGTCCAGGTCAACGGAAAACTCAGGGGGACCATCCTATACAAGAAGGACGCAAACGACGAAGAACTCGAGGAACTCAAGAAACTTGCTCTTCAAGTCGAATCCGTCGTACCCTTCATCAAAGACAAACAGATCGCGAAAGTCATAGTCGTCAAGAACAAAATCGTTTCCGTAGTAGCCAAATAAGTTGTTCACGTAAACCAATCGAAAAGGGACTGCCTTGACCCGCCGTCAGGCTCAGGTCGGACAGTCCTTTTTTCAATGCGAGAAGAGTCAGTTTGTCAATACCGCCAAGTGAATCGGTGGAAAAGGAGGCATGTAAAACAAACCTCTTTTTTCGCTCATCCTTTTGCTCTCTCCGTTTGCCGTCGATTGCTGATTAAAAGTATAGGTATCTTTTTGACTGACGGAATTGTTTTTTCGTGAAACGCCTTGTAAATTTCGTGAATTAAAAAACCGGAGGTTCAGGCTCCGGTTTCGTGAAATTGGTTTTTGATCAGATTGCAAGAGATCCCATCGGGTCCCAGGGTTCGAGTTTTATGGGTTCCGAGTTGTAGGCGTCGAGCTGTTCCTTCGTGAGGTTCTTCTTGTTGATGACGATCTGATAGACGTATTCGTCGAACCAGGCGTCGTCCATGGCGTAGAAGCCCTGATAGCCGCGATCCTTGCCCCAGGAGTTTTCGACTTTCCATCTGTCGGGGTTTCCATCGGCATCGAGGTTGACGCCTGCCAGGACCATGGCGTGGGTCATCAGCGATTCGGAGTAGTCGAGTCTTGTCGCCTTGTCCATTCCGAATTCGGTTCCGAGAAGGGATTCGACGTCCAGTGCGGATTCAGACATGAGTCCATCGCCGGTCGAGAACTGACCGACGTCAGAACCGAACCAGACGAGTTCGTTGTTCTGAAGCTGCGTGACGGCGAGTTTCTTGAATTCGTCCATGGGCAGGTTGACATATCTGACGGGTTCGCCGCAGATGCTTCCGAGGTATTTGACCGTGAATGACCTGTGGTAGGGCTTGTCGGCCGTGGGAGCATTGATGACGGAGACGTAGTCGTCGAGGTTGAGTCCGACGTACTGATCGTAGAAATCCTTGGGAGCGATGTTTTCGATCCTGATGAACTCGTTCTTCTTGTTTCTGGTCTCGAAAGTGAAGCTGACCGGAGGTTTTCCAAGGCATATGACGAGGATATTGTAGATCGTCTGGAGCATTTCCTCTTTGAGGGCTCTGAGCTCGTCGATGGAAGCGCCTTCTTCGTGTTTGGACCTGAGGATCGAAGCATCTTCCCTGAGTTTCAGCGTGATGTATCTGCACATTGCGTTGGAGTTGCTCGAAGAAAAGGTTTCGGGCATTGCCTGTTTGGGGCAGGCACCATATTTCTTGGTGATGGCGACGAACATGTCCCACTGGCCGCCGTCGCCGACGGGTGATTGGAGAAGCCAGTTGACAAGTCTCCCGTCCCTCGGCTCGTCGAGGGTGTCGAGGATGTTCTCGAGGAAGAAGTTCGATTTCTCGAGTTTGTCGAAAAAGAAGGGGTAGTTCTGGGAGAGTTCGAAGTTTTTGAGTTGAAGCTTTTCCATGACCTGGACTCTCATGACGTTGGTGGCCGCAAACATCCAGCAGCGTCCGCTTCTCTTCTGGTCGCAGACATCGCCCGCTTCCACTTCGACGGAGTAGTCGGGGACCAGTTCTCTCTTCTTTTCGTAGCTGATTGCAGAATCGGCAATTCCGTTTTTCGTCACTGCGTTTGCGGCGATTGCGTTTTGGGGATTCTTGTCAAAATTGTCTTCAAAGTTCTGAAGATCGTTGAGTGTGATTGATATGTTCATATTTCGTATCCTTTCTCAGTTTTGTAAGTCAAACATTGGCGAGAAGATGCTTATCTCGACATAGGGAGCTTCTTCGTATTTCTTGACAATCTGTTCGTCGACGTACTGTTTCTTGACGATGACCTGATAGACGTAATTGTCGAACCAGGCGTCATCCATGACGAAGAATCCGGCATCGCCGTTGTCCTTGCCCCAGGAGTTTTCGACTTTCCATCTGTCGGGAACGTCGTTTTCGTCGAGATTTACTCCGGTGAAGGTCATGGCGTGGTTGCAGTAGGTGACTCTGTACTCGAGAGCGACTCCCTTGGGAAGCGAGTTGTCGATTCCGAAGAGCCGATCGGTCTGAACGAGATCATAAATGAGATAGCCGTCTTTTCTGGCGCTGTCCATGGTGACGTCGGCCGCAAACCAGACGGGTTCGCCGGCTTTGAGCGAGTTGATGACAGCCTTTTTGAGCGAAGCGAGGGGAACGTTGAAGAAATCGACATCCTCTCCACCGACGACATTGTTCATGTAGTGCGAATAGTATTTGGTATAGAGATCCCAGCCCGGAACCGGAGCGTCGCAGAGATCCATGTATTCGTCGATGGCATCTCCGACGTACTGGTCGAAAAATTCTTTCGGAGTGATGCTTTCGATCTTATGGTATGTGTTTTCCTTTTCCTTGTCCCTGTACTCGTAGGTGAAGGAGTGGACGGGCTCTCCGAGGCAGATCGAGAGGATCTGATAGATCTCGCTGAGGAATTTGTCCTTCATGACCCTGGCTTCGTCGATTCCCTGTTCCTCGATCGCGGTTCTGAGCAGATAGGCATCTTTCGCAAGAATGTTTTTCAGGATTGTGTTGAGTTCGTTCGTGTCGGAAGAGACCTTTGTTTCGGGCATGCATTCCTTGGGAACGATTCCGTACTTCTTGACGAGGTTTTTGTACATGACGAAGTGTCCGCCGTCACCGATGATCGCTTCGAGAGTGAAGACGTTCTGCTGACTGGTGAGAGGCTCGTCGTGGAGTTCGGTGACGGTCTCCAGATAGAAGTTTGCTTTTTCGAGTTTGTCGTAGAACTGGAGATATGACTGGGAACATTCAAAGTTTTTGACGTTCAGTTTGTCCATTACGATTTTTCTGGTGACGTTGAGACCAGCGAACATCCAGCAGCGTCCGCTTCTCATCTGGTTGCAGACGGTTCCTGCGTCAATGTCCACGGAGAAGGTGCGAAGGCATCCTCTCTCTTTTGAAGAATCGATGCACGATGCATTGATTCCGTTGGCAGAAACAGAGTTTGCGGCGATCGCATTCTCTTTTCTCATTGAATACGATTCGGCAAATCCGCCGATATCTTCTTCGGTTAAATTTTTGTTCATTTAATAATTTGCCTCCGTAACTTTTATATTACCACACAAGTTAAGTTAATTTTGATTAACCGATTTGCTAAAAGAAAAAAGCAGGGTAAAGCGGTTGCATTCTGAAAAGGCTTGCGGCATATCTGTCCCCTTTTTTGTCCACAACCGGACAAAAGCCGTTTCTTTGCGCATCTGGTTTTCTCTTTTTGGGTCCGATGAGATAGAATTATCTGTACTTTTTAGAGGTGTCAGATGAACATTAGCAAAACGATAGCCGAAGAGCTGAACATTGCCGAAAGAAAGATAGATTCCGCCATAGGCCTTCTTAACGAGGGCATGACGGTCCCCTTCATATCAAGATACAGAAAAGAAGTCACCGGAGGACTGACGGACGAAGATCTCAGAAAGATCGAAGACAGATACCAGTACCTCACTTCCCTGGAAGACAGGAAAAAGACGGTCTTTGCTTCTTTGAAGGAACTCGGGGTTGAAGATCCCGACCTTCTTTCAAAGATTGAAAACGCGAAGACTCTTGCCGTCGTGGAAGATCTTTACAGGCCTTACAAACCCAAGAAGGAAACAAGAGCGAGCAAGGCAAAGAAGGCCGGACTCGAGCCTTTGAGCGTCTACATACTCAAAGACAGGAGCGGAAACCTGAACGAGGAGGCGAAGAGATACGTTTGCGAAGGATACGAAACGTCCGAAAAGTGCATACAGGGCGCCTGTGACATCATTGCCGAAAGCATAGGCGACGATCCGGATTACCGCGCGTTCATCAAAAACGAAGCCAGAAAACGCGGTGTAATCACCTCGACGAAGACCAAGACGGCCGACTCCAACGTTTACGACCATTACGCCGATTATTCGATAAAGGTCTCGAAAATCAAAGGCTACAACGTCCTTGCCATCAACAGGGGCGCCAAGACCAAGAACCTGACGAAGAAACTCGAACTCGACGACGATTACATAATCATGCACATCTGTTCCTTCAGGATTCCTTCCAAGACTCCTTACAGGAATCTGCTGGAAGCTACCGTGAAAGACGCCTACAACAGACTTATAAAACCGTCGATCGAAAACGAAATATTCTCCGAGCTGACCGACAAAGCCGAAGTGGAAGCCGTCAACGAATTCAAAGAATCTCTGAAAACGGCCCTTCTTGTTCCTCCTGTTAAGGAGACGAGGGTTTTGGGCTTTGATCCAGGCTTTTCTCACGGATGCAAACTTGCTGCCGTCGATGAAAATGGCAAGTTGCTCGACACTTTGGTCATCAACAATCCCTTCATGAACGACAATTCGAAGGAAAGAGCCAAAGAAGCCGTCAGAAAAATGATCGGGAAGAACAAGACCTACACGATCGCTTTGGGCAACGGCACGGCATCCAAAGAGAGCGAAAGGATGCTCAAGGAGATAAAGGCGGAAGACGAATTCTCAAATCTTGTCATAGTCTTCGTTTCCGAATCTGGTGCCTCGATCTATTCGGCCACGGCTTTGGCACAGAAGGAATTCCCCGATCTGTCGCCCAACATCAGAAGTGCCGTCTCCATTGCGAGAAGACTCCAGGATCCTCTTGCCGAGCTCGTAAAGATTCCTCCGCAATCCATAGGCGTCGGACAGTATCAGTATGATATTGACGAAAAAAGGTTTGCGACCGCTTTGGGCGGAGTCGTCGAAGATGTCGTCAATTACGTCGGAGTGAATCTGAATTCTGCTTCCGTCTCTCTGCTCTCTTACGTTTCGGGAATCAGCGAAAGAATCGCCGTTTCCATCGTCAAATACAGGGAAGAGCATGGTCTTATCCGTTCGAGGGAAGAACTTAACGAAATTCCCTATCTCGGGCCAAAGGCGTTTTTGAACTGCTCTGGATTTCTCAGGATTCCCGAGTCCGCCGAATATCTCGACAACACTTCAGTTCATCCCGAGTCTTACAAAGCGGCAAGGGAGATAGTCAAAGAATACGGAGGAGATCTGAATTCGTTCAGGGAATATGTATCGAAAAACGATGTCGATTACGACACGCTTTCCGCTAAGACGGGAGTCGGAAAAGAAACGCTGAAGGACATCGTTTCCGAACTCGTCAAACCGTCGAGGGATCCGCGAACCGAGATAGTCACGGCCAAACTGAAGGAAGGCGTTGACGACATCAAGGACCTGAAAGTCAACGAGGTTTACGAAGGAACGATCAGGAACATCACAGGTTTCGGATACTTCGTCGATCTCGGCGTCGAGATATCGGGACTCGTGCATATCTCTGAAATATCCGACACTTTCGTCAAAGATCCCCATTCCCTCCACAAGATCGGAGACATCGTCAAAGTCAGGGTCAAGGACATCGACCTTGAAAGAAAAAGAATTTCCCTGACGATGAAAGGTGTGAAATAGGCAATACCTTTTCAGTTATAATATACAAGTAGTTTAAAAAATAATTTTAATGGAGGTAACCGCATGGTTAACTATGTTTATATAGGAAATCAGGAGAACGGAAAGATCGGCGTTTCGTCGTATGTTTTCATACAGATCGCGAAAGACACCATCAATGATCTCTGCTCTTCCGCTTTGAAGAAATCCATAAAGTTCGACGAACAGAAAGACAAGGTCACCGTCAGGGATGACAAAAAAGGCGGCATTTCGATAAATGTCACAGTCACCGGATACAAAGGTTCCGACATATCCAAGGCCTGTTCCCTCATCCAGAAGGAAATCTACACGTCGATCAACGGGCTTCTCGAGCTTTCCGCTCTGAGGATAAACGTTTCCGTTTCTTCGCTCGAAGAATACCATGGCTGAAAAAGATGACAAGTTGCCCATCAATGCATACACGATAGTCTCCTCGCTGTCGATCCTGGTGACTCTCGTTTTTCTGGTGGGAACCATCGTCATCCAGTCGACGTTCGGATATTCCGAAGAGACGGGCTATACATTCCCGCAGACGATAGGGATTCTCTTTTCCTCTTCGGCTCTACCAATCGTCTGTCTTTCAAACACCTACGACGCTTCGACCATAAGCGCGACATCGGCCATCGTCTCGATGTGCCTCGGGGTCATCATGATCATCCTTGCTTCCTACGCAGCCAGAGGAAGCAACTGGGCTCTCTGGTCTTCGCTTGGCATAGCAGCCGCCGACACGGTTTGCATGATACCTCTCTTCGTCCTCTCTGCGACGGGCGACTATGAGATAACGCTGAGGGCACAGGATTATGCCCTGCAGGCCGTTTTCCATGCTTTGCTTTTGGGTGTTCTTATCGCAGCCGTCGTTCTCAAAGTCAAGATGGACGATGCCAAAAAACCGAGGGTGCACGAATGAAAAACTACACCAGACACGACGAGAGGATCAAAACCATGCAGGCCCTTTACGCCCTCTTTGTCGCTCTCGAAAACAATAACGAATACGATGCCACGCAACTGATCCTCGACCAATACGGAGCAAAATCGATTGAAGAAGTTCCCGTATATTCGAGATGCGTCTACGCTATCGCTTTGGAGCATTACGATGAAATTGTTTCCATCGTTTCCAAGTATCTTGTCAAATGGACGTTCAACCGTCTGGCTAATGTCGACAAGGCCATACTCTTTCTTGGCGTGGCCGACGGCAGGTTCGCGAAGATCACGCCTCCCAAAGTCGTCATAGACGAATGCGTTATCCTGGCCAAAAACTATTCGGATTTGGAAAATTACCGCTACATCAATGCGGTTTTGAACAAGGCGATCATCGAAGATGGAAACTGAACGCCGTTTTTCCGTATCCCAGATATCCAAACTTCTGACCGAGTGCTTCAGGAATCCCGGTTTCAAAGGGATAGTGATTTACGGTGAAGTGTATTCAATAAGAAGAGGAAAGTTCACTTACATCGAACTCGGAGACCAGGGTGCGAAGACGAAGTCCGATTCCCCGGTCATGAAATGCGCCTTCAGGACCATGTACGGTGACAGATACTCTCTCTATTCCGTCAAGGAGGGAGACGTCGTCGAGATCAAAGGCTCCCTTTCCTATTACGAACACGGCTCGGCCGTCACCTTCTGGGGCGATTCGATAAACGTGCTCCAGACCCAGGAGGGAAAAGCCCTTCTTGAGAGAAGACGCATTCTCAACAAACTAAAAGATCAGGGATATCTTGGTGAAGAAAGGAAGAAACCGATCCCGAAGTACGTATCAAAAGTTGCTATCATCACAGGCATGGATTCGGCCGCATACAACGACATAAAGGACTCTCTTCACCAGAGATTCCCCGTGAATTCGGTCCTCTTTCCGGCTATCGTCCAGGGTGAGAATGCCCCGGCATCCCTTTCAAGACAGCTCAAAAAAGCGATCGACTCCGACTGCGAGGTCATAATCATCGGAAGGGGTGGCGGCTCCAAGGGAGACCTTTCCTGTTTCGACGACGAAATGCTTGCTCTCCAGATAGCGCAAAGCCCCAAACCGGTGATCACCTGCATCGGTCACGAGATAGACAGATCCGTCGCCGACTACGTTTCTGACAAATACGCCAAGACCCCGACCGAAGGGGCAAACCTGATAAACCCCTCGCTCGAAGACGCGTTCGAAGCCCTTGACTCCTACGAAAACGAGATCGAAGACGATTTCGTAAGGATTCTCGATTCGAAAACGATGGCTTTGGATTCGGTAAGTCAGAGACTCGACAGCCTCTCGCCTTCAAAGAAGATCGATTCTCTCAAATCGACGCTGGATAGGACGGAAGAACTACTTGTCACGAGTTTCAGGGCGGCTCTGAACAGAAATTCGTCGAACATCAACGATTACTCGCATTCCCTGTCCAAATGTATCGACATGGTCGTGAGCGCAAAGAAAGAAAACATTTCCGCCTATGAAAACGGATTGGCGAAACTCGATACCTCGAAGATAGCTCAACTCGGTTATGCCAAGATAACGAAAAACGGAGTTGCCGTCAAAAACGCCTCGGATCTTGAAAAGGGCGACATAGTGACCGTATCGTTTGAAGACGGACACAGGACTGCTGAAATAAAGGAGGGAATATGAACGAAAAGAAACTTGAAGAACTCAATTACGAAGAGCTTGAGGCCGAGATAAACCACGTTTTGTCCAGACTTGCCGACACCTCTCTTCCTCTCGACGAATCCGCTTCCCTTTACAAATACGGAAAGAGGATCGTCGCCGAGATGAGAAACAGGATCGAGAAGCTTCAAAAGGAAACTAAGGACACGATCGAAGAATAATGCCTTCTGCCTCTTCCGCCCTCGAAGATCTTTCGGATGAAGAACTCAGGGTACTTGCAAGCGAGATAAGAAGCGAGATTTTGGATGCGTGTCTCAAATACGGCGGACACCTTTCCTCAAATCTCGGAGCCGTGGAACTGTCGATCTCCCTTGTCAGGGAATTCGACCCTTTTTTCGACGACATTCTTTTCGACGTCGGACATCAGACCTATGCTTACAAGAGACTGACCGGAAGAAATCTCGACAATCTCAGAAACATCGGAGGCGCATCTCCCTTTTCGGACCCTTCAGAAAGCAAAGCCGACCCTTATTGCAACGGACATTCGGGGACTGCGATACCGACCGCTTACGGAATGGCCAAGGTCAAGGAAAACGAGGGAGATCTCTCCTACACGGTCGCCGTGGTCGGGGATTCCTCGATCGTCAATGGCATGTCGATGGAAGCACTCTCCCTTTTGGGAAGCGACAAGGTCAGAAACCTGATAATCGTCTGCAACGACAACGGCATGTCGATCGGAAAAGACGTTTCGTTTCTCGGAAACCGCGATCTGGAAAAAGGCGGATCGAAACCGTCATTCTTCGAAACGATGGGCTTAAGTTACGTCGGTCCCTGCGACGGACATGATTTCTCTTCCCTTTCGGAAGCTTTTTCAAAAGCCAAAAGGCTGGCATCGGAGGGAACCGTCGTGGTTCACGCAATCACCAGAAAGGGATACGGATACGACAAAGCCATGAACGACGAGGAAGGAATCTACCACGGGATCAAGGGAAACGAAACCGACCCCGACGAAAAAGGGACGGATTTTGACGCAGTCAAAGCCGCATTTCTCGACTCTCTGCTTTCTTCCGATCCCAAAGCCTATGTCCTCTGCCCGGCGATGGTCCTCTCGAGCGGACTGCAGGATCTTTATGAAAAATACCCGGAAAGAACGGCAGACTGCGGCATTGCCGAAGAAAACACCGTCACGATGGCGGCCGGAATTGCTTTGCAAGGAGGCTATCCCGTCGTCGACATCTATTCGACGTTCCTCCAGAGAAGCTACGACCAGCTGATCGAAGACGTCTCCAGGCAGAACGTCGCTGCTTTGTTTTACATCGAAAGAGCCGGACTTGTCGGTCATGACGGAGCTAGCCACCACGGCCTTTACGACGTTTCTTTTTTGAAAACGATACCCGGGGCCAGGGTTTTTCAGCCTTACGACAGGCAGTCGTTCGAGAAGATGTCGCACGATGCCGCAAACGAAAAGAAAGGCTTTGTCTCGATTCGTCTTTCCAACGACTCTTTCGCCGACTCGCCGGAGACCTTTTACAAAGGCGGAGCCATAACCTGCATATCAAAAAAGGAATCTGACACGCTTGTTCTTTCGGTCGGCGTAAAAGGATACGCTCTTTCGATGAAATTGGCCGACGAGGACGTTTCTGCGGCTTTGCTGACTTCTTTGATTCCAACCGATGAAGAGCTTGAGGCATCCATTCCCGAAAACGTCAAATCGGTTTTCTTCTACGATCCCTATTCGACCGTGGAAGGCTCGTCGAGGATCATCGAAACATACTGTCTCAGACATTCGATAAAGTTCGTGTCCTATTCGTTCGCCCTCAATTTCTGCACGTACGGAAAGACCGAAGACCTCTACAGAAT
>X288_Common_Brushtail__coassemble_72_pt1 | contig 14344 bp, 10 predicted proteins | sample X288_Common_Brushtail__metabat2_high_PE_011 | metagenome-assembled genome bin X288_Common_Brushtail | reverse complement strand
TTTTAGTTGAACCAGACCCGCAAAAGGATATAAGAAAAGATGAAAAATAAAAAATTAACTTAGTTTTGCTATTGACATTTTCGCAGCAAAAATGGCATGGATTGTTTTAAAAGTAAATCAAAAGGACCGGAGGAACCGGTCCTTTTGGTTATTCGCTTGAAAGGAGAGCTGCTTAATTTTCGGTCATGTTTTCTTCTTTGGGAGCTTTTTCCTTTCTCAGTCCGACCAGGGCTCCCCAGACGATGAGACCGACAGCGATGACTCCGTCAGCGACATAGACCCATATCTTCCAGGATTCGTCAACGACGCCTTTCGACACCGTTTCGACATCGTCCGCGGCCGAATAGTTGGCGGCGGTGTACTCGGTGTTGAGCCAGGTGTAGATGATGTGTTTGCTTGCAAGTCTCAATGCCTGCTTGTAGGAATTGGAGGATGTTTCAAGGCTGTAGGAACCGTTTGAGAGCCATCCGTCCATGAAGAGGTCTCCTCCCGCTCTCAGCGAGTGGTCACCGTTCATGTAGGCGTGGTGATCGGCATAGTCGGTAAGAACCGTTCCGTTGAATCCCCATTCGTCTCTTAAGACGCCTTGGATCAAAGCTTCGGATCCGCCTGCCCAGACGGCACCGATTCTGTTGTAGGAAGTCATGACGCCTCCGGCGCCTCCTTCCTGTATGGCGATCTTGAAGGGTTTGAGGTAGATTTCTCTGAACGACTGTTCGGTCAGCCAGGTGTAGAGACCGTCTCTGTTGGATTCCTGATCATAGACGGCAATGTGCTTCAAATAGGCATAAACGCCGACGTTCTTGGCTCCCGAGACCGCACTTGCGGCCATGGTTCCGGCGAGCAAAGGATCTTCGGAATAATACTCGTAGTTTCTTCCGCCTAAAGGAGAACGGTGGGTGTTGATGCCGGGACCATACCATCCGGAATATCCAGCCTGTCTTGCTTCGGTTCCAAGGGCAAGTCCGAAGTCATAAGCGAGGGATGAAGACCACGTCTGTCCGATGACAGTCGCATTGGGGAATCCGGTTCCCATTGTCGGACGGTTGAACGAACCTATCTGTGCCGGACCGTCGGCATCGGTGTTCTGAGGCTTGCCTATCGATGAGACGGCTCTGGTGTTGCAGTATCCGTGGAGGGTAAGCTGCTGCATTTCAGAGATCGTCATCTGATTAAGAAGAGCATCCCACTGATCATCATCGAAATCGGCTCCGAGCTGAAGTCCGAGATCCGTGACTTCTCCGGTCGACGAGTCGTAAATGGAAAGTCCGCTGTCTGCTCCTGTGACGATATCTGCGTCGCTGCTGTCAATCCAAGCGTTTGCGTCTTCGGAGGTGTAGAGATTCTTTTTCTTGTCTCCGTCGCTCATGGCTCTGGCAGTGCTCTTTTCTTCGGGGAAGGTGTTCACGAAATCGTATCTGGTCATGTATTCGACTTCGACTGTTTCGTCAGATCCGTCGATAGAGACGCCGTCGACGGCGTCGTTTCCGGTGAATTTGTTGTAGACTTCGTTTCCGGTGACTTCGTCGGTCGCATAGTTGATGTTCGAATTGATCTTGTATTCGATCGTGTTGTTTCCGGACGACATGTCGAGAAGCTCATGGCTGTTTGCCATCAGTTTGATCTCGTATGTTCCTTTGTCGAGAGTGTATCCGGTGAATCCGTCGTTGTTTGAATCATAGGCGTCGTAAGAAGCCATGTCTCTGACATCAAAGCTTAGGACAAGCTGCTCCGTTTCACCTGATTCAAGCAAAGATGTTTTTTCATAGGCTGCTAGATTTACTGATGCTTTTTCAATTTGTGCATCATAGTAAGGAGCCGTGTAGTAAACCTGGACGACTTCCTTGGCGGCGACATTTCCGACATTGGTGACGTTGACCGTCAGTTCGATTGTCTCATCGCCTTCCAGAGTCGATCCGTTGCGGATGTTAACGTCGGCGAGCCTGTATTCGAACTCGGAGTAGGAGAGTCCGTATCCGAAGGGATACTGGACGACTCCGTCATATCCGGTTCCCCACTCGTTTGAGACACCGTTCCAGTAGCCTTCGGCATCGGCCGTCTCATACCACCTGTATCCGACGTAAATGTCTTCCTGGTAATCGACATAGGCGACTCCGTCGTAGAGCTGGTTGCCGTTTCCGACGTTGCCGTTGGTGGTCCCGTCGGCGGGATAATATCCGCTTCCGTCGGTGTAGAGATTCTCACCGTCGGCGGCGGCGTTGATGTAAGAAGGATTGGTCTCGAATTCGTAGGCATAGGTGTCGGTCAGTCTTCCGGAAGGAGAAGCCTCTCCGTAAAGGACGTTGACGATGCCTTCTGCGGCATTGATGCCCGATCCTCCGACGATAAGGCATGAATCCAAGCCTTCGATGGTATCCATGAAACCGAGTTCCATGGTGTTGGTCGAGTTGATCACGACAACGACGTTGTCATAATTTGCTCCGACGTATTCCAGCAATGCTTCTTCTTCGGTCGAGATTTCGAGATACGTCCTTTCGGCATCCGACGGCGATGAAGAAGACGAATTTCCTTTGTATTGCACTTTAGGTGCATCGTTGCTCTCTCCACACATTCTTCCGATGACGACGACGGCAGTATCCGAATAATCCAATGCATTCTCCAAGATTTCGTCGGTATAGTATGTGGTGTCGTTGATATCGGGTTCGTAAATTCTGTGGAACTGATAATCGTAAGTGTTCAACGTACCGCTTGAAAGCTGCGGTCTCTCGTTGAGATAGCTTCTGTACATGTCTTCGAGTTCGGTGTTGTACTCGATTCCGTAATTCTCGAGCGCATCGAGGAATCCGGTCGAGACGTTCAGATCGGACATCGACGTGACGACTCTTCCTGATCCCGAACCGCCTCCGATCCACTGGGTCGAGGACCAGCCGAAGACGTTGATCTTCTCGTCTTCATAGACATCGAGAGGAAGGGACTGGTTCTCGTTTTTGACCATGACGATTCCTTCTTCCTCGATGGAAGTGGCCAATGCTTCTCCATCTTCTCTGTCGATGGTGATTCCTGATCCGAAGACGTTGTTTTGAAGTACATCCGCGAAAGTGGTCAGCATCAGGGCGGAAACGGTGGCCGCTATGGCGGCAACTGCCGCTATACAGCTGAAATTGACAATCTTAAATGTTTTATTTTTCATTCTTGTTTTTCCTTGTTATTCGTTTGGCCCTCCGAACCGTTTTCGTCGGAGGTGATTTCCTCGGACGACGTTCCTCCGTCTCCGGCATTGGTGTCACCAGCCGTTTCTTCGGCCGGATGTCTGCGTTTGGCTACCGCACCGTAGATCGTGATGAAGAGGAAGAAGATGAAGAGGGCAAAGACGATCGCGTCGATGAGTCCGAGGACGACCCACCACCAGGGGAATGCCTGGGATCTGCTTGCAACGCCGATGTCGACTTTGGTGAAGTTTTCGAGTTCGCTGTCGTCAAAGTTGTAGTTGTAGTTCCAGGTGTCGACGAAAGTATAGAGGACGTTCTTGCAGGAGTTTCTCGCCAGGTTGACGTCGATGGCATTCGAACTGCTCAGGTTTCCGGAAACCGAGGTGTAGGGATTAAGCCACAAGTCGTTGCCGGCTCTGACACCCTGTCTTGGGTTCATTCCGCCCAGGGATCCGCCGGTCGTCCAGTCGGTGATGACGCTTCCGGTGAAGCCCCATTCGCCTCTCAAGACTTCGGTGATGAGTCCGTAGTTGGATCCGCACCAGTTGGCGCCGACCCTGTTGAAGGCCGACATGATGGCGTTCGATCCGCCTTCCTTGACGGCGATTTCGAAGGGACGCAGATAGTTTTCCCTGAGGTTCTGTTCGGTGATCCAGGTGTTGACTCCGCCGGGGTTGGGTCCTTCTTCGGAGCAGACGAAGTGTTTCAGGTAGCAGTAGAGTCCGTTTGCCTTGGCGCCGGAAATGACGTTGGCGGCAAGTTTGCCGGAGAGGACTCCGTCTTCGGAATAGTATTCATAGTTTCTGGCTGTGTAGGCGGAACGGTGGAGGTTGACGCCGGGAGCGTACCATCCGTTGATGCCGGTGAGATTTCCTTCGGCACCCATGGATAGACCCATTTCGAAGAGAAGGGTCTTGTTCCACGAACATCCCATCAGAGCTTCGCTGGGGTATGCGGTCCAGCTTGCCGTGTCGATGTCTTTTCCATTCCAGGTTCCGGTCTGTGAGTTGGTATTGAAGCCGGCAGGACCATCATAGTCGTAGATGAGAGGTTTTCCGATGGAAACGATGGGTTCGGTGTGGAAGCCTCCGATCTGGACGAGGTTGAAATAATCGTCGACTGACATCTGGTTGAGAAGGGTATCCCATTCGGAAGAATCGTAATCGGCGAGTTCGAGCAGGAGGTCCTGATTGTAAACGAGGGTGTCTTCGGTATTGCCGGTAAGCTGGGCGTAAGTCGGGCTTGAGCCGTCTTCGAGAGTAGCAATTCTCAGTCCGGAATCGACATTGGTCGTCGGATTGGAAGTGTATCCGGTATAAGGATCGTCATAAAGAAGGGTGGCTGCGGTGTTGACGGCGGAGGTATTCGGAGCGGGTGCTCTGGAAGTGGGGAAGGTTCCCTCGAAATCGGCTCTCGTCATGTAGTCGATGTCGATTCCGACGGTGCTTCCATCGGTCGGGCAATCCGCATAGGCATCTGAGCCAGTGAACCTTTTGGCAATTTCGTTTCCAGTGTCGGGATCTTCGTTGAAGACGAGGCAGGAAGAAACATTGTATGTTATCTCATCTAGGATGTTTTCTTCGGTTGGATGCGAATTCTCCATGACTCTGATCTTATATTCGCCTTCATCGAGTTCATAGGTTGCATAACCGTTTCCGTTCAAGTCATAGCAGTCGTAAGATGCCATGTCGTAAGCGGAGAAGGATAGTTCGACATCCTGGAATTCATCGGGTTCGAGTTCGGCCGTTTTGCCGAAATCGAGAAGATTGACTTCAGCCTTTTCAATCTCGGAATCATAGTAGGGAGCCGTGTAGTAGAGCTCGACGACGTCTTTTCCGGGGACGTCACCCGTGTTGGTGACTCTGACCGTCACCGTGATCTCGGAATCGAGTGCGAGGTCGCTTCCCATAGGAAGCGAAACTTCGACGATCTCCTGGGAGAAATCGGTGTAGGAAAGTCCGTGGCCGAAAGGATACTGGACGATGCCGTCGTATCCGATGCCGTAATCGGTGCTGACTCCGTCAAAATAGCCGTCGACATAAGCCGTCTCGTACCATTTGTATCCGTAATAAATGTCTTCGGCGTACGTGATGCTGGAAGAATTGACTTCGTTGTTGACGTAAGTGGGGTCGTGATCGGGCATGAAAGTCGAGATGTCGGTCGTCTTGCCCGAGGGATTGACTTCTCCTCTGAGTATTCTCGGAATGGCAAGGGAAGCCGACTGTCCGGTCAGACCGACATACAGGGCGGCATCGATTCCCTCGGATTCGAGGAATCCCATGTGCATGTTGTTGGTCGTGTTCATCAAAACGATGACGGTTCCGAACTTCTCTTCGAGAGTATCGAGCATCTCCTGTTCGGCGTCGCTTATCTCGAGATAAGTCTTGTTCGCATTGTCATTCTGAGTCTTTGGCATCTCACCGCAATTTTCTCCGCCGTCTCTGGAAATGACAAACAGGGCGATGTCGGAAAAATCTTGTGCATCTTCCCACATGTCGTCAAATTCGGAGATGTCGGGTTCGGCAAGGTTGTAGACGTTTGATGATGAAGCGGCGTAAGGTCTTGTTCCGCTCAGATTTTCATAAGGATAAAGGACTTCGTCGTTGACATAGAATCCTTCCTGTTCCAACGCGTCGAGAAGTGTAACTTTCTTTTCCGTTGAAATGGTTGACGATCCGGATCCCACCCCCTTAAGCAGGAATCCTTCGTCGGTGGCGCCGTATCCGAATACGTTGATGTTGATGATCTCGTCTTCGCTTTCGGTCTGAAGAGGCAGTGCTCCGTTGTTTTTGAGGAGGACCATGCTCTCTTCGCCGATCTTCTGGCAGAGTTCGTCGCTTTCGGCGAGAGCCTGTTCGACCTCTTCGCCTTCGACATTGGATTCGACACCGAGAAGAATGTTGTTGATACCGGTCTCGTAAACTTTCGCAACACACGTTCCGGCAATCAAAGCGACAGTCAAAACGGATGTGATGCTGAGACCGATGATCTTGGTCTTTTTGGAAAACTGTTTCATACTTTCTCCTTGTTACAACAACTCCCGAAGGGGAGGTCTTTCCTTTAGGAAAGCCTCCTCCTCGGAAAATGTTTTTTACAGTTATTTATATTTTAAACATTTTCTACATCTAATGTGACGCAGCTCCATGAATATAATCCGTCGCCATCATGTCCGGGATAGCAGAGGACCGAGTATCTCTTGGAACCGACAGTGACCGATTCTTCGATTTCGTTCTCGGTCTTGTAGTCGATTTCAATGTCGGAACCGATGTTGCACTTAGCCATGTAGGAGTGGACATCGAGAGCGGTGACATCGATGGAGATGACGTATGTTCCGTCGGCATTGGCTGTCATGACGGGAGTGATGTCGGCCATGTTCCAGGTTCCGAGTCCGTCTCTCGAGCTGTTCTCCTGAAGGGTGAACACATAATCGACGTTCTGGAATTCTTCCTGAGTGTATCCGGCATATGTTCCGTTGACCTGCATGATTGCCGCTCCGTTTTGTTCGACGATCGTGGGATTGCCAATAGTGGCACTCTTGTTGGGATCGCTGTCGGCGGCGGTAGTGGGTTGCAGGACGAGCGATGCGCAGTTCCAGGTGTCTGAACTCATCTGGAGCGAGTAGTTGACTCCGCCAAGGTTGTAGGAAGCATTTGTGATCGAATCGGGTTTGAGGTCTCCGATACTGCCGGAAGATCCGTTTCCTATCTGCATATGGGTGGTGAGGACCCACTTGACGGATTTGTCATAGTTGAGGACCTCGCTGCTGCTTACTTCGAGTTTCCAGGACCAGGTGTGGTTGGCTTCATCGACTTCGGCGGCAACGGCTGTGGTGTTCTCGTAAGGATAGTCCCAGCTAACACCGTCAAGGTTGCTGTTATGCTGGAAATCGAAGGAGAATGCAATATCCGATGCTGAATAACGGTCGGAAGAATAAGTTCCGTTGACGACATAGTAGACTTTGCCGTTTTCCATTTCGAGGTCGACTTCATCGTAGGTGAGGGAAACATCCTTAACATAAATCATGATGCCGGATGCGTTGCCTCTTCCGATGTAGTATCTGTAGCCATTGATGTCGTAGATGTTGACCAGTGACATGCTTCCGACAGAGGTTTCCGTTCCGAACGAAGTAAGGCAGTTGGAGAGGAGCAGATCGGAACCGTTTCTGGACCCGTAAGTCGTGCTTCCGCTTCCGTCGGCCGAATCTTCGAGCCAGAAGTGCGCATATCCGTCCGTGCCGGTGGTGGTGATGGTCGTGAGATCGTAGCTTACCGAGAAGGATCCGTCGGAACCGATTGCTAAACCGTAGGAAGTCTCGGTTTCGGAGCCGATCCAGAAGGACAAAGCGGGATAGCTGCCGGCATACTGGGTGTCGAAGTATCCGGAAACGGTCATTGTGCTTCCGTTGACATCGACATTGTAGGTGTAGGCACTTTCTGTGACATAAACTTTCAGTTTGCCGCTGTAGGTTGCAAAGCTGTAGGAATAGCCACCCATGATGAGTCTTTCGTTGAGATCGACCGTGACATCGGCTGCAGTGATTTCCATCTGTTCCGTGACACCGTTGACGGTGGCTGCGAATCTGATGTCCATCCAAGCTCCGAGATAGGTGGAATCTTCGATGGCTTTGTCTCTCAGGTTGGTGAGATCGAACTTGCAGTCGAAGTCTCCTCCCATTTCGCCAGTGTAGGTGTCGCCTTCAAGGGTGATGTTCTGGTTTCCTTCATAAAGGATAAGCTGAACTTCGTTCGCCGCAATATAGGTTCCGGTGACGACAAGATAAGGAGTGTTGTTTTCGGCGACGAATTTGACTTCATCAATTTTGACGATTTCGATCTCCCATTCGGCCGATATGGCTGCGGAACCGGTGGTGTTGGTGATCGAAGTGTAATCACCCCAGGAAACGAAAGAGTAGTACTCCTTGGTGACTTGATCCGCGGTGGGAAGGGTTATTCCCGTTCCGAGGTTGTTGTAGTAGGAGAATGTGACGACTCCGTCATCATCGACCGAATAGTTGTTGAGCTGTTTGGACTCGACCTGGGCGAGCCAGTCTGTGCTGATGGTCCCGCCATTGGGATCGATGGTGATGAGATGCTCGACCTGAGAATCCAGATCGACATCGACTGAGAAGCTTCCGTAGATGACGGAGAAGGATGTTTCGCCACCTTCGAAGACGGAAGGAGAAACGGCATAGCCGTTGCTTCCTTTTTCAAGAGCGGCAGTGGATCCGTCGGCATAGGTTGCTGTGACGACCATGCCGGTGATGTCTAACGAATCGCCTGAGAAGTAAGTGAGTTTGGCAGGCTTGGAAGTGACAGCGATCGAACTGACGATTTTAGAGACACTGACCGCAATGGTTGTGCTGCTTGAAAGCGTAACGGTGTACGTTCCGTTGGATGCAGTGACTTTTCTGTTGTTGTTCGTAACTGACGTAACTTCATAGCCCGAGTCGCAGGAGACGGTGAAAGATATGCTCGTTCCGGAAGAGACTTCCATGGGAAGAGAATCATATCCGTCTACCGTGACGGTGGCGTGGGCGTCGACTTCCCATGTGATGGTGATCGTCTCGACCTCGGTGGTGTCATCACCGCCGCATGACGTAAGGATTCCCGCCGAGAAGAGCGGAATGGCTGTCAACAAGACTAGCGCTTTTTTTGTAAATTTCATTCAAACCTCCTTGTGTAGTTCTATATGATTATTTACAAGCAAATTTAGTTGGGGGTTACAGATAGTTCTTCATCAAATTGGCAAGAGTGGTATCCCCATCGAACGTCATATCTTGCGTATCAATGTGAGCAGTAGCAATCTTGTCCCACTTTTCATAGATTGTTTCGATAGAATCTTGGTCCGGAACAACGCTTTCCGCTCTGGTATAGTAGATTCCCCATCCCGGATAAGCTCCGTCATAGGTGATATTCAGTTTGTAGGTCCATGTCGTCCAGTGCCAGGCGTTTGTGTTCAGCAGACCGAGCGTTTGTTTCCAGCTCTCCCGATTTCCGTAACAGTTGAATTCACCCATGTAGTAAGGAACGTTGAAGTTCTGCCCGTACACTCCGTTAAACTTCGTCTGGAAGGATGCAACGTTTGTCGATGTGTCGGATGAGCCGGAATAGTTGTGGAACGAATAAATGCAGTTTTCCCATCCGTAGGTGTCGGGATGGGGAAGGTTGGCACCATCCCAACACGACTCGTAAATCAGGATCCTGTCCTCGTCTATCGCTCTGATGGCATCGTTGCACTTGTTGTAGAATTCCCAGTGCCTTGTCGTCGTCGAGCCTCCTTTTTCGGCGGGTTCGTTGAGAAGGTCGAATGCGGCAACGGCTGGATTTCCCTGGTAGTGTTTTGTGATTTCTTCCCAAAGATGGATAGTCTTGTTCTGCTTTTCCTCGTTGTAGAAGAAGTCGACTTCGTCGGCGGATGACATCTGCTCTCCGCTGTGGTCCTGTCCGTTCTGGCTTCCGTAAGCGCCGTGGAGATCGAGAATGGTGTACATTCCGTATTCGGCAGCTTTCTCGACGAACGCATCCAAGACGTCGAAGTTGAATTCCTCGCCTTCCTTTTCGGGTACGTTGCAATAATCGGGATCGACGCTCATGTAGGAGAAGGGAAGACGGATGACGTTCATTCCCATGTCCGCACAGTTTTGGAAATCGTAATCGGTCCAGTAGTTTTCTCTGTAGTATGTCCAGAGATTGACCGTTTCTTCTTCGCCGAATCTTTCAACGAAGATGTCGGTCACCGTCTTGTGATCCAGATATCCTGTTTGGCTGGATCCCTGCAATGCCGTCATCCACTGCTCGATGACGAGATATCCGCCGGCATTGGTGCCGCGGAGAATGACCGGATCGCCTTCGCCTTTCTGCGTTCTTACGCTTGTGCCGTCGACTTTCAGATAGTCGTCTTCCGTAAAAACGCCCCAGCCGTTTTCCTGAACCGACGAATCTCCCGAAGAAGAGTCGACGCTTGCGGAAACACCGTCGCACGAGGCTCCGGTCAGCAATGTCAGCGAGGCAAGGGTTACAAACAATGACTTAGTTTTCTTTTTACTCAAATACATAGTCATATGTAACAAATTTAAGCGCTTACATTTATTGATCAGCGGTTTTTTTCGACATTTAGCGAAAAAATTTCGTGATTTGCAAAAATCGAAAATTGGAAATTCCGTCTCCGTTTCACGGAGCATAAAATTTTCATTGAGAAAACATATGTGTTTGTGATATATTCTTCCTTGCTGTGAAAAAGCTTACCTTTGGTCCGCTGGGAAAGTCACATTCCTATGAACAGGGGGACATCACAATCATTCCCAGAGGAGAAAACCTAATGAACAAAAACTTGGTCAACGAGGTTGCTGCCACTCAAATCAGACATGATCTCCCTGACTTCGTCGTCGGCGACACGGTCAGAGTCATGGTCACCATCCGCGAAGGTGAAAAGACAAGACAGCAGGCCTTCGAAGGCGTCGTCATCTCCATCAGAGGTGCCGGAGCCAGCAAAACATTCGTCGTAAGAAAAGACTCCAACGGTATCGGAGTCGAAAGAAATTTCTTCGTCAATTCTCCCGTCATTGCTTCCATCACCGTCTTGAGACACGGAAAGGTCAGAAGAAAGAAACTCTACTACCTCAGAAATCTCAGAGGAAAGAAAGCAAGACTCGAAGAAGTCATCCGCAAGTAATCATTCCACAAAGCCGTCTTCCAAAACAATTGATAATGTGACACCTGCTCCCGTCATTGACGGGAGCTTTTCTTTTCGTCAAAAAACAGCTGTCAAGCTTTTTAACTTGACAGACATGAAGTCAATCACTATACTTTCATAGGTCCTAAAAACAAGGAGAATAAGAATATGGTTAAAATCAGACTGGCCAGAATCGGAAGAAAACAGCGTCCCAGCTACAGAATCGTCGTTTCCGATTCCAGAAAAACTACGCAGGCAGACAGACTCGCGGATCTCGGATATTACGATCCTCTCACCGAAAACTGCGCAATCAACGAAGAAGAAGCCATCAAGTGGCTCAACAACGGTGCCGTTCCCTCCGACAGCGTCAAATCCCTTCTCAAGAAGCAGGGCGTCTATCAGCATTGGCTTGATTCCAAAAACCACAAGGAAGGCGAATGATGGCATATCAAGGAAGTGATATCGATTTAACGGATGATATCCGCTCCCTCGTCGAACCTCTCATCTCCTATCCCGAAGATCTTGAAATCACCAGAATGGACAAGCCTGAAGATCTCAACAAGAAAGAACAGACTTACCGGATCAGATGCAACAAGGAAGACATCGGCAAACTGATAGGAAGACACGGAGTAATCTCCGATTCGCTCAGAACCATCGTCAACGTCTCAACCAAGAATCAGAGAAAGAAAGTACATCTCCGTTTCGAGCCGTTCCCCGAAGAAGAGAACAACTAATCGTTTATAATAAGAGGGCGTACAACCGCCCTCTTATTTGATTAAAGGAGAAACACATGGCCGTCAAAAAAATAGGTGAAATCGTAAACACGTACGGACTGAAAGGTCAGTTGAAAGTGTCACTGACGACAACGAATCCCCAAGACCGCTTCGCTCCGGGCAACATCGTTTTGATAAAGGATCAGGGCGGCAGACAGAGGGAATACGAGATCGAAGACGCATTTTTGAAAAACGGCAGAATCTGCATCATAGCTTTGGCAGGATACGAAGACATCAACGACATCGAATGGATGATAGGAAGAGAGATTTTTGCGGACGTCGAAGCTCCCGAAGGTTCTTTCTACTATGACGATCTCATCGGTATGGATGTCATTCTTCCCAACGAGATCGTATACGGGAAGGTCTCTTCCCTTGAAGAAATGCCGGCCGGTCTTTATATTGTCGTAAACGAGCATTACGTTCCTTTCGATCAGCCAAGATTTATCGAATCAATCGATCCCGAAAAGAAAGAAATCAGAATAACAAATCTCGCCGAGGAAACACTTCAGTGAACATAACAATTCTTACTGTCTTTCCTGAATTTTTCGATCAGTTCATAAAATCTTCCATTGTGGGAAGAGCAATTTCAAAAGGCATAGTTTCCATAAAAACCGTCAACATCAGAGATTACTCGGACGATAAAAACCGCAGGGTCGACGACCATCCTCTTGGAGGTGGTGCCGGTCTTGTCATGAAACTCGATCCAATCGTCAAATGCATCAACGACAACTCGACTCCCGAGACTCACAAGATACTTTTGGGTCCCAAAGGCAAGACATACACTCAGGACAAAGCCGTTTCTTTATCAAAGTTAGAAGATGTTCTTTTCCTTTGCGGACATTATGAAGGAATAGATTCAAGAATAATCAATTATGTTGATGAAGAGATATCCATCGGCGACTACATTCTCACCGGTGGAGAGATAGCGGCCATGGCTATATCCGACAGCATCATAAGACTTCTGAAAGGCGTCATCGCCAACGAGTCCACAGGCGAAGAATCCTTCAACGGTTCCGTTCTCGAATACAACCAGTACACATATCCCAAGGATTACGACGGTCATGTCGTTCCTGACGTTCTTTTCTGTGGAAACCACCAGGTTGTCGACGAAGTGAGAAGAAAAGAAGCCTTGAAAGAGACATACGAAAAAAGACCCGATCTCATCAAGACGATGACTTATGACAAAGAAGACTCTCTCTACATCAAAAAACTTGAAAAAGGTGAAGAAATAAAAGAGAGCGAAAAAGAAAAAGAAGCCACTGAAAAAGGAAAAAAATTTATAAAAAAGTAAGCTTGTATCCAAATATATCCTGAACTGATAATATATTTAAACGAGGTAAACATAATGAAAACCGCAATAAAAGTATTTCTCATCATATCGATAGTCTTAGGCGTGATATCATTCATCTTCATGCTGGTTCTCGCAGTTAATTTCCTGACTGTCGACATCAACGAGTTGTATTATTACGACGGCACGAAGATAACAGGTGAAGATGCCGAATACATGATTGAGTACTATCAGCTTATCGGCTCATACTTCGTGGGTTATGCAATTTCTTCTCTCATACCTGCGATCCTGGGCGGATTCGTTCTTTGGAAAGTCTGGACCGCCAAAAAGAAGCCTGGCATCGGTTGGTCAATCGTCACTTTGTTGCTTGTCAATCTGAGTGCGGGAATCCTTATGCTCTGCACGAAAGAAAAAGATTACGATCCCAACTATGTTCCTGAAAATGGTTATTATAACGGCAACTACGGAGGTCCTTACAATAGTTATTACAACCAGAACGGACCCTACGGCAACCAGCAGAACGATCAGTACAACGGATCCGGGAACGAATATCAGGGCACCTACTCAAGCAGCAATGACCGGTACGACGAGGAAGATCCAAACAACAACTACGCACAATTCAGGGAAGACGCCGACGACGATCAAAACAACTGAATAAAGCTCAACAGACAAAAAAGCCGGCTTCGACCGGCTTTTTCATTTGCTTGTTTACTTTTTCTTCTTTTTGTTATTGTTGTTGTTTCTCATCATCCTTGCCATCTGAGGATTGTTTTTTGCATTCTTCATCTGTTTCTGCATGGCATCGTACGAATCGAGAACGCTTGTCACTTCTTTCGGCGTGCATCCGGAACCCTTGGCGATTCTTATCTTTCTGCTCGTCTTGATCATTTCGGGATGCTTTCTTTCGTCCCTCGTCATCGAATAGATGATGGTCTCCGTTATCTTCAGGGCTTTGGAAGCCGTGTCGACTTCCTCGTCGGTCATTTTGGGCATGCCTGGTATCATGGCAAGGATCTTGTTGAGAGGTCCGAGCTTGTTCATCTGTTTCATGATGGAGAGCATGTCGTTCAGATCGAACTGGCCGCTAGCCATTCTTCTCGAAGTCTTTTCGGCCTGTTTCTCGTCGACCTTTTCCTGGATGTCTTCGACAAGAGAGACGATGTCACCCATGCCGAGGATTCTGCTCGCCATTCTGTCCGGATAAAAGTTTTCCAGATCGTCCATCTTTTCGCCGACACCCTGATATTTGATCGGGATCCCGGTGAGTTTCTTGATGGACAGAGCGGCACCGCCTCTGGAGTCGCCGTCGAGTTTCGTCATGACGAGACCCGTTATCTTGATCTCGCTCGAGAAGGTCAAGGCGACGTTGGTGGCATTCTGGCCGACCATGGCATCGACTGTGAGAAGAGTCTCATCGACATGGATGGTGGACTGGATGTCTT
>X288_Common_Brushtail__coassemble_65_pt1 | contig 14787 bp, 8 predicted proteins | sample X288_Common_Brushtail__metabat2_high_PE_011 | metagenome-assembled genome bin X288_Common_Brushtail | reverse complement strand
GTCTGATCCCAAATTCGTATGATAAAATCTTATTTCGCACAACAAAGGGAAATTTATAAAATAAATACTTGAATATCTAAAAGTCGATAACTATAATTTTTCAGGTTAGGCAAATTTTGCCTTTTTTGGGCTTTTGACCTGACATGTGGGAGGCCTGACTTAGTCACTCGCACCACAACCTAATTCAATTAAGGAGGAATTATGGCTAAAAAAGTCACCAGGGTTCTGATCATCAGAGCCGAAGGCGGAGCAGCCAATCCCGCCAAATTGGGCCAGAAACTCGGTCCCTTTGGTATCGGAGGCAAGTTCTGCCAGGAATTCAACCTCAAGACGACGGACCGCAAGGGCGAAATCGTTCCCTGCGTTCTCACCATCTATGAGGACCGTACGTTCGACATGTCGTTCAAAACGACTCCGACCACTTTCCTGCTTCTGAAAGCTGCCGGTCTCGACAAGGGAAGAAAGGGATCCGATCGTGGCGGAAACCCCAAGGCTCCCGTCGGCAAAGTCACAATGGCTGACGTCAGAAAGATCGCCGAGTACAAGATGCCCGATCTCAACGTCGATTCCATCGAGGCTGCCGAAAGATGCGTTATCGGCTCTGCCAAATCAATGGGCATTGCCGTTGAAGGTTAAGGAGTGAACGACAATGAAGAAAAATTCGAAAAAATACGCCGCAAGCCTTCAGCTGATCGACAAAAACCGCAAATATTCGGTCAGTGAAGCATGCGAGCTCGTTAAACAGACGGCAACCGCCAACTTCGACGAGTCCATCGACGTCTCGTTCCGTCTCAACATCGACCCCAGACAGGCCGATCAGCAGCTCAGAGGAACCATCACGCTTCCTCACGGCAACGGCAAGACCAAGAAGATTCTCGCCATCACCGACAAGGTCGAAGAGGCCAAAGCGGCCGGCGCCGATTATGTCGGACAGCAGGATCTTCTCGACAAGATCTCTCATGAGAACTGGTTCGATTTCGACGTTATCGTCGCAACCCCCAACATGATGGGTCTTCTCGGAAGAATGGGTAAGGTCCTGGGACCCAAAGGCCTCATGCCCAACCCCAAGACCGGAACCGTCTCCAACGACATCGCGGCAGCGATCAAAGAAATCAAGAACGGTAAGATTTCTTATCGTAACGACAAGAGCGGAAACATTGCCATCAACTTCGGCAAGGCAAGCTTCTCGGTGGAAGATCTGGCTGACAACCTCAATACCATCATTGACACGATCAACAAAGTCAGACCCGCGGCCGTCAAGGGTGTCTACATCAAGAATGTTACCATCGCTTCGACTTACGGTCCCGGCATCAAAGTTGCATGCTGAGACTGAACAGGTCAAAAACAATCCGTTAAAACCAAACTAAGGTGCTTCAATATACCTAAGACAGTGACTGCGTCTTGGACGCTTAATTTGTCACCGAGGTCATGATCACTGATTGTCACAGAAAGTATATTGTTGTAATACACCAAATCCCATCAAGGAGGTGAACACATGAACCAGGAAGTGCTCGCCCAGAAGAAAGAAACCGTCGCCGAACTCAACGATCTTCTCAAGAGTTCGCATTCGGCAATCATCGTCTCTTATTCTGGACTCCAGGTTGACGAAGTAAACATACTTCGTCACGACCTCAAGGAAGCCGGTGCCCAGCTTTCGGTCCACAAAAACACTCTGCTGAGAAAGGCTGTCGATGAAGACGGACTCTCATGCCTCGACGAGTGTCTTAAAGGACCCACGGCCATCGTCACTTCGGCTGAAGAGGGAGCAGGCCTTTCCGTCCTGAACAGTTTTGCCGAATCGCATTCGAAGAACTTTTCAATCAAGGGCGGAGTTATCGGCGGAACCTACTGCGATCAGGCAACCATTGCCCGTCTCGCACCCATCGGTACCAGAGATAACGCAATCGCAATCTTGCTCTCGAGTCTGCAGGCCCCTATCGTTATGTTCGCATGCGCTCTGAAAGCAATTGCGGAAAAGCAGCAGGCATAATCGCCTGAAAATCTGTGCTTAAATGCACAACAACAACAATTACCATTCACACGGAGGAATTAAAAAATGGCAAAGTTAAACAAAGATGAAGTCATCGCCGGTCTCAAGGAGATGAATATCGTCGAGATCATGGATCTCGTCTCGGCCATCGAAGCCGAATTCGGAGTCACGGCAGCAGCCGCCGTCGCAGCTCCCGCAGCAGGCGGAGCAGCCGCCGATGAAGGACCCAGCGAAGTTTCCGTCATCCTCAAGTCTTTCGGAACCGCCAAGGTCGCTGTCATCAAGGTCGTCCAGGCCATCACCGGACTCGGCCTTATGGATGCCAAGAAAGTAGTCGATGCAGCTCCCTCACCCATCAAAGAGCACATCTCTCCTTCCGAAGCCGAAGAGATCAAAAAACAGCTCACCGATGCCGGCGCCGAAGTCGAAATCAAATAATCTTTTCACTTTTTCAGCGAATACACAGAAGACCCACCTCATTTCCCAATGGGGTGGGCTCTGTTTGTCTATGAAGGATTATTGAGACGCCTCCAAAACCGCGTCTGGAAGACATGAATGAGGTAAATAATATGGGAAACACATTTGATATCTATACATATGACAAGACGGAAACCAGAAGATTTGATTTTTCCAAAACATATTCCAAGGTTGCCCTTCCCGATCTGTGTGACGTTCAAAAGCAGTCCTTTGCATGGTTCGTCAACGAGGGAGTGAGCGAAGTCTTCAACGAAATCTTCCCCGTCTATTCCAACAAGGACAGCCGTCAGATAGTCGAAACCACCTCCTATGCGGAACTCGACTTCGTTTCTGCTGAATGGGGAAAGCCTTCCAAAGGCTACTTCGAATGCAAGACGTCTACTCTGACATATTCATGTCCGCTTCATGTCACTTTCAGAATGAAGCACCCCGACGGAACGGTCTCCGAAGAGAAGATATTCATGGGTGATTTCCCCTGGATGACTCCTTCCGGAACGTTCATCATCAACGGAAGCGAAAAATGCATCGCTTCCCAGCTCATCAGAAGCCCGGGCGCCTATTTATCAAAAGAGATAAACGAACAGTCGATGACGAAAGAGCACAAGGAAAAGAACTCCGACGAGGGACATGTCCGTTCCGTGACCGACAACTATGTCTTCGGTTCCAACATCATCCCCTCCAGAGGCGTCTGGCTCGAATACCTCACCGACAGCAGAGATCTTCTTTCCGTCCGTCTCAACAAAGGAAAGAAGCTCCCCGTTTTGACGTTCCTCAGAGCACTCGGTCTCGTTTCCGACAGCGCCGAAGTCGTCGACAGCGTCGGCGGCGAACCCTCAACCGGCATCGTCGGACTGCTCGGAGCCGACAAGTTCCTCAATAGGGCCATTGCCAAGAATCCGGTAAACAAAAAGAAGACCGCTTACGGAAGACGCAGCGAAGCCATGAACGAAATATTCAGGAAAGAGCATCCCGGAGACCCCGCCAACGAAGTCTTCGTCGCTTTGAACCTGAAGCAGTCTTTCTTTGACAACGACAGATACGATCTCGGAAAGGCCGGAAGATTCAAGATCAGGGAAAAGCTCACCGTTTACAACAGGCTTCCCGGAACCAAACTGGTCGAAGACCTCGTTTCCGACGACGGAGAAGTCATTTTCGAAGCCGGCCACGTCTTTACCGACGATGAAGTCCTGCAGTTGAAGAAAGATCAATTCTTCGAGAAGAACGAAAACTACAAAGTCCGTCTCTCTCTCGCCACGAAGATCCCCACCGACATCATCAACGATCCCGTCAAATTCCCTTCGAAGGACGAAAGAGTCGTCAAAGAGATTGATGGCGAGTACTACATCGTCATCGACGAATACAACACCGTCAACTCCATCAAGGTCTATAACGAAGAAGGCACCGAGTGCACCATCGTCGGAACCGACGGAACAATCGATTCCCAGCACCTTACGACCCCCGACATCGTCGCATCCCTCTCCTATATGCTCAACCTTATCAACGGAATCGGCGAGACGGATGACACGGACCATCTCGGAAACAAGAGAGTGAGATGCGTCGGCGAGCTCATCCAGGAAAAATTCCATGCCGGACTCGGAAAGATGAGAAAGAACATCCACGACAAGATGTCGATCTCCAACCTCGACGAAGTCAGTGCGGCATCGCTAATCAACCCCAAACCCCTGACGAGCGCAGTCACCGCTTTCTTCTCCTCGGATTCCCTCTCCCAGTTCATGGATCAGACCAATCCTCTTGCCGAACTCACCAACAAGAGAAGACTTTCCGCTCTGGGCAAAGGCGGTCTCACAAGAGACAGGGCCAACTCGGCCGTCAGAGACGTCCACCCCACCCATTACGGAAGGATCTGCCCTATTGAAACTCCCGAAGGCCAGAACATCGGTCTAATTTCCAACTTGGCATGCTATGCAAAAATTGATGAATACGGATTTATCGAAACTCCTTACAGACCCGTCCACAACGGATACATCGACAACAATGCCGAAGACGTCGTATGGCTCACAGCCGACGGCGAAAGGCATGAGATAATCGCCCAGGCGAACGTCAAAGTCGACAAGGACACCAGCGAGATCCTCGACGAAACGGTCTCTGCCAGAAGCAACGGCGAATACGTCACCGTCAGCAAAGACAGAGTAACCCTCATCGATGCTTCCCCCAAGCAGATCGTTTCCATCGCCGCCGCCTGTATTCCTTTCCTCGAGAACGACGACGGAAAGAGAGCTCTGATGGGCTCCAACATGCAAAGGCAGGCTCTGCCTCTGCTCCGTCCCGAAGCTCCTTATGTCGGAACCGGTCTCGAACAGAAGATCGCCCACGACTCCGGAGAAGCCCTTTTGGCCGAAGATTCTGGTGAAGTGACTTATGTCGACTCTTCAAAGATTTCTCTCCTTGAAGACGGCGACAGGCAGATCCACGAGTTCGCACTGAGGAAATTCGTGCGTTCCAATAAGAGGACCTGCATCAATCAGACTCCAATCGTCAATGTCGGAGAGCACGTCGAAAAAGGACAGATACTTGCCGACGGACCCGCCATGGACAATGGAGAACTCGCCCTCGGGCGGAATGTTGTCATCGCTTTCACAACTTGGCACGGATACAACTACGAAGACGCCGTTTTGATCTCCGAGAGATGCGTCTCCGAAGATTTGTTCACGAACATCATCATCGAAGAGTATTCGGTCGAAAGAAGAAAGACCAAACTCGGGGAAGAAGAGATAACCAGGGAGATCCCCAACGTCGGCGAAAAGCAACTGGCCCATCTCGGACCCGATGGCATCGTCATCAAGGGAACCGAAGTCAAAGAAGACGACATCCTCGTCGGAAAGACTTCACCCAAAGGCGAAACAACCGAGACCAACAACGATCACCTTCTCAAATCCATCTTCTCGACCAAAACGGATGATGTCAAAGACACTTCGCTCAAGGTTCCTCACGGCGGAGCCGGCATCGTTTTGGATGTCAAAAAGTTCTCCAGAGCCAACGGAGACGAACTTTCCTCTCCCGACGTTTTGGAATCCGTCAAGGTCTACGTTGCCCAGAAGAGAAAGATCCAGGTCGGCGACAAGATGTCCGGACGTCACGGAAACAAAGGCGTCATATCCAAGGTCCTGCCCGTCGAGGATATGCCTTACATGCCCGACGGCACGCCTGTCGACATCCTTCTCTCGCCTATGGGCGTTCCTTCCCGTATGAACATCGGACAGGTCCTCGAGGTCCAGCTCGGCATGGCCTGCAAAGAACTCGGCGTCAAGGTCTCGACCCCTGTCTTTGACGGTGCTTCCAGCGAAGAGATCGCCGGAATGATGGCGGAAGCCGGACTTCCCAAAGACGGAAAGACCGTTCTTTACGACGGACAGACCGGCGAAAGATTCGACGCCAGAATCGCAGTCGGCGTCATGTACATGATCAAACTCGACCACATGGTCGAAGACAAGCTCCACGCCAGATCGGTCGGACCTTATTCCCTTGTCACCCAGCAGCCTTTGGGCGGAAAAGCCCAGAAAGGCGGCCAGAGATTCGGAGAAATGGAAGTCTGGGCTTTGGAAGCTTACGGAGCCGCATACATGCTTCAGGAGATGCTGACCATCAAGTCGGACGACATGGTCGGAAGAAACCGCACCTACGAACAAATCATTAAGGGTCAACCGATACCCAAACCCAACATGCCCGAGTCGACCAGAGTCCTTATAAAGGAACTCCAGGGTCTTGCCATCAATGTCACTCTGTACGATGACAAGAATCAGGTCATCGACGTCAACACCATGTCCGAAGAAGCCGACAGGGAATCGAAAAAGATTCACCGCGAGATTGCCTCTTACGATACGAAGAACGAGCATGACAAGGAACAACTCGAAGCCAGGAACCACGACATTTACGCCGAGGTCGACAAAGAACTCGAAGAGCGCGTGGAAGACAACGAAAATCCGGAATCCGATGCCATCACCGACATCGACGAGAATGATTAAGGAGGAAAAAGACAATGTTTGATCTCAACAGCCTTAAAGTCATCAAGATCGGTCTCGCCAGCCCCGAGGACATCTACTCCTGGGGAAAAGGCGAAGTCACCAAACCAGAAACCATCAACTACCGCACTCTGAAACCCGAACCCGACGGCCTTTTCTGTCAGAAGATCTTCGGACCCGTCAAGGATTACGAATGCTACTGCGGAAAGCTGAAAAAACGTGCCAACGCCGGTCAGATCTGCGACAAATGCGGTGTCGAATCCACCCTCAAATCGGTCAGAAGGGAGAGAATGGGTTACATCAAACTCGCCGTTCCCTGCGCCCACATCTGGTACGTCAAGGGATCGCCCTCCAAGATCGGACTCACCCTCGACATCCAGCCCAAGCAGCTCGAGGAAGTCGTCTACTTCGTTTCCAACATCGTTTTGAACCCCGGATCCTCGAAGATCCTCCAGTATCGTCAGGTCCTGGACGAGAGAAAGGGAAGAGAAATCTTCGGAAGAGTTCTTCAAGAAGAAATTCTTGATAAGGGACTTGTCCATGAAGATGACTTCAACTATGCAAAAATCGTCGGCTATGTCAACGACTGCAACAACCTTAGAAGAACCTATGATTTCAAATCGGTCTCCAAGATGATCAGCAGATATCTCGGCGCCGAATTCGGAAGCGGAGCCGAAGCAATCCAGAGACTTTTGAAAGAAATCGATCTCGACAAAGAGATCGAAAAAGTCTGCGAAGAGATGAGAGCCAGCAAATCCGAGACCAACCAGAAGAGGGTCAAGGCCATCAAGAGGCTCGAAGTCCTCGAATCCTTCAAGAAGACCCAGGGAACGGCCAACGAGATCAAGCCCGAATGGATGATCCTGACCGTCATCCCCGTCATACCTCCCGAACTCCGCCCCATGATGCAGCTCGACGGCGGGAGATTCGCCACCTCCGACATCAACGATCTGTACAGACAGGTCATCATCAAAAACAACCGTCTCAAAAAAGAGATGGAAGAGCACGCACCCAGCGTCATCCTTCTCAACGAGAAGCGTATGCTTCAGGATGCGGTCGACGCTTTGCTCGACAATGACAGAAGAAACAAACCTTCGACCTCCAACAACGGCACCGTTCTGAAATGCCTATCATCGTCCCTCAAGGGCAAACAGGGAAGATTCAGACAGAACCTGCTCGGAAAGAGAGTCGATTATTCCGGCCGTTCGGTCATCGCCGTCGGACCCGAACTCAATATGGACGAGTGCGGTCTCCCAAGGGAAATGGCCATCCAGCTCTTCGAGCCCTTCATCGCCCACGAACTGATTTCCGACCCTAATTCCGGCGTTACTAGCGGGAAGCAAGTCAGAGAACTAATCGCAAAGATGGACCCCAGGGTCTTCGATGCCGTCGAAAAGGTCGCCGTTAACCATCCCGTTTTGCTCAACCGTGCACCGACCCTTCACCGACTCGGCATCCAGGCCTTCCGTCCCAAACTGATCGATGGAAAAGCCATCAGGCTCCACCCTCTCGTCTGCCCCGGATTCAACGCCGACTTCGACGGCGATCAGATGGCCGTCCATGTTCCTCTTTCCAAGCAGTCCCAGATCGAAGCCATGACTCTGATGCTTGCCAACAAGAACATCCTGAAGCCTTCCGACGGAAAACCGATCTGCGTTCCCTCCCAGGACATGATTTTCGGCAACTACTACCTCACTCTCGAAGATGACGAGAAGATCAACGAGATGTATGCCAAGTACTATGAGAAGAGAGACGAACCCGACGTTGCCGCCAGGTTCCGTTCCTACGACAAATACGAAGGAAAAGTCTTCTCCGACCCCCAGACCGCAATACTCGCTTATCAGAACGGTCTGATCTCCCTGCATACCAGGATCTACGTTCCCGGCCATTCGCTCGGCAAGACATGCTTATCGCTAAGCCAGAACAATTCCTACCTTCTGACCACCGTCGGAAAACTCATCTTCAACTCCATCTTCCCTAATGATTTCCCTTACATAAATTTCCCCTTCAAAGACGCCAAGAAAGACGTCAGGGAATCCGAATACAACAACAACTTCCACCAGACCCCCGATTCGTTCTTCGTCACGGTGAGCAGCGCTTCACAGTACGTCCGTGAACACAATTCTTCCGTCCAGGAAGGATTCGATCCCTTCAGGGAGTACTGCAAACTGCAGCCCATGAGAGCACCTATCGACAAAGGCGGCATCCAGACGATGATGGATTACGTCTTTAGAAAATACGGAGCCGTCGAAACGGCCAGGATCATGGACGCCTTCAAGAACCAGGGATTCGACTACTGCACCAAGAGCGGTCTCACCATCTCCTTGGACGACATCACCGCCCTCGAAGGAAGAAAAGAACTCTACGAACAGGGTGACAGGGATGTCGCCAACATCGAAGAGCTCTACGAAGAAGGTTTCATGACCGCCGACGAAAGACACGATGCAATCATCAAATACTGGACCGATCTCAAAGACAAGCAGATGTCCAAACTGCTCGACGAGAGAATGGCCAGATCGCCCAGAAACCCCATGTTCATGATGATGGAGTCCGGAGCCAGAGGTTCCAAGGACAACTACATGCAGCTGATCGGCATGAAAGGCTGTATGCTCGACTCCACCGGAAGAGCCATCGAGATCCCCGTCAAATCCTGCTACGCCGAAGGTCTCTCGGTCTCCGAGTACTTCACTTCGACCCACGGCACCAGAAAGAACGGCGCCGACACCGCCCTTAAGACCGCCGACTCCGGCTATCTGACCAGAAAGCTCGTCGACGTCTCCCACAACGTCGTCATCAGGGAAGAAAACTGCCACTGCGATCACGGTGTCGTGGTTTCCAAACTCAGAACCGACAACGGCGAACTCATCTCCACCCTTTACGACCGTCTCGTCGGAAGATTCACGATGCATGACGTCGTCGATCCCAACACCGGCGAGATCATCGCCGAAGCCGACACCATGATGGACGAAGACACCGCCCAGAAGATCGTCGATGCCGGAATCAAGGAAGTCGAGATCAGAAGCGTCCTCACCTGCGAATCGAAAGACGGCATCTGCGTCCACTGCTACGGCAGAAACCTTGCCACCGGCCAGATTGCTGAGATCGGAGACACGGTCGGCATCATGGCCGCCCAGTCCATCGGAGAACCCGGCACCCAGCTCACCCTCAAGAACTTCCACACCGGAGGCGTTGCCGGCCAGTCCGACATCACTACCGGTCTCCCCCGTGTCACCGAACTGCTCGAAGCCAGAAACACCAAGGCCAAGGATCTCTCCCTCATCACCACGATCCCCGGAACGGTCGTCTCCCGTGTCGAAGAAGACACCAGATACACCTTCACCGTCAGAAACGAGCTCGAGGAGAAGACCTTCACTTCCAGCTCGTTTGCCGTTCCCTGCGTCGAGGAAGGCGAGGAAGTCAAAGCCGGCCAGGCTCTGACCAAAGGCCACATCAACGTCACCGCCCTGCTCGAGTGCACCGATCTCACCACCGTCAGAAACTACATCATCAAAGAGGTCAAGGCCGTTTACGCCTCCTCCAAGATTGCCATCTCCGACAAGCACCTCGAAGTCATCGTCAGACAGATGACGAACCGTCTGCTCATCATCAACGCCGGCGACACCGATCTGCTCCCCGGAAAGAAGGTCAACCAGATCGAATTCACCGAAAAGAACGACAAGGTCCTCTCTCATGGCGGCAAGCCCGCCGTCGGCCGTCCGATAGTCATGGGAATCACCAAAGCAGCTCTGGACACCGACTCCTTCCTGTCTTCCGCCTCCTTCCAGGAGACGACTAAGGTTCTTACCGACGCCGCCATCAAAGGCAAGTCGGATTACCTCGTCGGTCTGAAGGAGAACGTCATGATCGGAAAGCTGATCCCTGCCGGAACCGGAATCGTTCCTCTCCCCGGATTCGAGGAAGAAGAAAACGCCGAGAATGCCCAGCAGGCCGCTCCCGCTTCCCAGACGTTCAACCCCGTCGTTCAATAAAATAACTTGCTGCACGCAGCCGTAGTTTAACGGCAGAACCGAAGCTTCCCAAGCTTCTGGTGCGGGTTCGACTCCCGTCGGCTGCTCCAGGTTATTCATAAAAAAGGATCCCCAAGGCGGGACCCGTTTTCTTTTGATGATTTCGGTTCTCCAGTCGTAAAAAAACTTAGTCATCTTGCGAAAAGTTTTGTCTGAATAAAGAACGCTCAGGTTGAAGAAAAAACGGCCGTTATTTATAATTTTCTGTGTCGTTTCAGACGTAAAAAATGAATAAGGACAAAGCCCGGAGAAAGAAATCGTTTTGGAAGGGAATGCTGACCGGATTCTCCGTTTTGACGGTGCTCGGAATAATCATGATTCCGGTGTCTTCTGTTTTCGAGACCCAGTTTGCGGCCCTTGCGAAAACCAACGAAACAAAAATCGTCGACCCCGACGAAGATGCTTTTTACCACGAATCCGACTGGGATGAGGATGACGCTTTGTACGAGTACGAAAAACTTCTCTGCGAGGAGATGGAAAGCGAAGGCGCAACTTTGCTGAAGAACGAAAACAATGCCTTGCCTCTGGACAAAGGAAGCAGAGTTTCCCTTTTCTCGCAGTCGAGCGTCGACATGATATACGGAGGAACAGGCTCCGGAGCCGTGGACACCGATGAAGCGCCTACCTTGTGCGAGGCTTTGACCGAAAACGGATTCGAGGTGAATCCGACTCTGACCGAATTTTATGAAAACAGTTCTTATTCCAGATCAGGGTCCGCCGTCATCGGAGGAAACACCGCCGATTACATGATCGGCGAAGTGCCGGTGAACGGATACACGCAGGAAGTGAAGTCATCCTTCTCCGATTACGGAGATGCCGCGATAATCGTTCTTTCGAGAAGCGGAGGAGAAGGAGCCGATCTTCCTTACGGTGAGGGAGTGTTGGGTTGCGAAGAAGGAGCATCCGATGCCGAAAACGGCGACTATCTGGTTTTGAATCAGGACGAAAAAGACCTGCTGGAGATGGTCTGCGATTACAAGGAACAAGGCGTCTTTGGTAAGGTCGTCGTTTTGCTGAATTCGGCAAACGCGGTACAACTCGATTTCATCGACGGATACGACATCGATTCCATCCTGTGGATAGGAGACGTCGGACAGACCGGCCTGTACGGAGTCGCCAAACTCCTGAGCGGCGAATACAATCCTTCGGGAAGGCTTGTCGACACCTTTTTGAACGACAACCATTCCGCACCGGCCATGCAGAATTTCGGTGTATACGAATATTCGAACAGCGACGAACTGTCTTTGGCATCGGCCCAGAACAATGTCGAACTGTTGAATGTCCAGAAACTGAATTCCAGATATGTCGTATACGAAGAAGGCATCTATGTCGGATACCGTTATTACGAGACCCGATATGAAGATTACGTCATGGGAGCAGGCAACGCCGGATCCTATTCATACGAAAACGACGTCAGATATCCTTTCGGTTACGGACTCAGCTACGGAGAGGGAGAATACGAGTATTCGGATTTCACCCTCACCGACGAGGGAGACTCCCTCAATGTCAAAGTCGATGTTACCAACAACACCGGTGTTGACGGAAAACACACGGTCGAGATTTATATGCAGTCTCCTTTTACTGATTATGACGTCAACAATCATATTGAAAAATCATCCGTTGAACTCTGTGGTTTTGACAAATTGGAAATAAGAGCAGATGAAACAAAAACATTTTCGATTGATATAGATAAATCTGAACTTGCGTCATACGATTCTTACAATGCGAAAACATACATTGTCGACGAAGGCGATTATCTCTTTACGGCCGCTCATGACGCCCACGAAGCAGTCAATAATTTCCTGGCTCATAAAGGCTATACGCCCGACTCCACATTCTCGAGAATGGATGCCGAAGGCGATTCGGCTTCGGTAGGCATGTACACGCAGGACGAGTTTGATTCGACGACTTTTTCGGTTTCCGATACGGGTGCTCCGATTACCAATCGATTCGACAATGCCGACATCAATTTTTATAAAGGAACGGACAGATCCGTCACCTATCTTACAAGGAGCGACTGGGAAGGAACCTCTCCCGAGACTTTCACCGATTTTGAAGTGACCGAGCAGATGTGGCATGACGGCCTTGCTCCGGATCTGAAATCGATTTCGTATCCCAACTCCGGTAAAACAGGACATGATGAAAGGCTTGCTTTGATTGAAGAATATGAAGATGCTTTCTGGCCAAATGCAGATGAAGTGCCTGAAACGGAAGCTGATTACGGTCTTCAGCTGATCGATCTGATGGGCGTCGATTACGACGATCCAAGATGGAATCAACTGATATCCCAGGCATCGTATGAGGATATGACGAATCTCATATACAACGCTTTCCATCTCACCCATTCGATAAGTTCGATCGGACTTCCGGGAACAATAAATGAGAACGGACCCCAGGGTTACACCGCATCCGTCATCATGGGATCATCAGCCATGTGTTACCCGTCCGAAGACGTCATGTCCGCAACGTTCAATCTCGATTTGATCTCCGAAATGGGAAAATGCATTGCCGAAGACTGCATCAGAAACGACACGCATGGTCTTTACGGTCCCGGACTTAACATGCACCGCACGCCTTACTCGGGGAGAAATTTCGAATATTATTCGGAAGATCCTTTCCTTTCCGGAAAGGTAGCCGCCGTCGAGACCGAAGCCATCCAGTCGAAAGGGGTCTTCGTTTATCTGAAGCATTTTGCACTTAACGATCAGGAAAACGGACGGTACGGCATATCGACTTTTGCAAATGAACAGTCGATAAGGGAAATATATCTGAGACCCTTCCAGGATGCCGTTGAAGAAGGCGGTGCCCTGTCGGTCATGACTTCTCTGAACAGGGTCGGCGTCGTCTGGTCTGGTGCGCATCACGGACTTCTGACATCCGTTTTGAGAGACGAATGGGGAATGGAAGGCAGTGCCATCACCGACTGCACCATGTTTTCAACGGCATATGATTACAGACTCGGCGTTTTGGCCGGTCAGAATCTCTGGGACGGATACGTCACCCTTCCTTCGACTAGACAGCTTGACGGTCTTGAAGACGATCCTGCGATAGTTGCGGCCGTACAGGAATCGACGAAGAAGATATGCATCTCCGTCATCAACAGCCATGCCATGAACACGATAGGATCCCTCTCGTCGGTCGAATACCGACTCGTCTGGTGGCAGTGGCTGATCTACATATGCATAGGTCTGATATTCGCTCTTGAGCTGTTCTCTCTCGTCATGTTCGTGATAAGACGCCGCCAGTGGACGGCAGGTGACGCTTTGCTCATATCCGATTTGGATAAAGAAATCAAAAAGTCAGGCAGATAGCAACTTTTATCAAAACAACAAAAAGGCATCAATTGTAAAAAGCAACGCAAACCCGTTTTTGTGTCGCTTTTTGCTTTGTTTTATTGTGTTATACTTAAAATGACATGGACAAAGCCCAGATCTTAAACACTGTTGATTCCATCAAAAAAGAAAATGTGGTTTTTATTATCAACGGAAAGACGGCCGAAAGCCGTTTTAACAATGACGACAAAACCGAACAGAAAATCCAGGACAGTCGGGAAACCGCCGTTGCTTTTGCTTTGTATTCGATTCTTTTGAACTCGATATTTCTGAAAGCCAAAGGGATCCAAACCTGCAACGACTCTCTTCCGACCATAAGAAAATTCATCGACGGGTACATTATGATCAATGATCAAAAAAACGTATACGGCCTGGAAGAGAAGAAAGAAACGTTTTATCAGACGGTAAACTCTTTTATTCTCGGAAAAGAAAAGAAGAACATGGTCTCGATATTCGAAAATTTTTCCGGACTTGTCATTCTGAAGTTCTCTTCCGAAAACGGAGAAGTCGACAGAAAAACATATCAGACTCTCAACAAAAAGAAAGAAATGATTTTCAATCAAGCCGCTCTTTTCGCAAGGGCGCTTTACAGATCGGTCCTCATGTACCCGGATATGGATGCTTTTAAGATAAAAACCGATTTGCTCGCTTTTGACAGCCCTGTCTTTATTTGTGAAAATAGCCTTGTTCTTCCCATTTGCGAAGATGCGTTCACGCTGAAATCGTTGAAAGAGGCAATTGGAAAAGCGGTCTCTTCGATATCCGAAAGGCTCGATTTGAGCGGATGCACGACACTGGTCGTCGCCTACCTGCTCAGAGATTATCTGGCCAAAATAAATCTTTGATCAAATGTTTCGTGAAAATCATCCGGCCTGTCTCACAGAGGCAGGTTTTTCTTTTCAAACACCTTTATGCCAACGATCGAGGTTGCGACCGCTATGACTAGGAGTATCGACAGTTTCCACCAGTAAGCGACATAG
>X288_Common_Brushtail__coassemble_61_pt1 | contig 15206 bp, 7 predicted proteins | sample X288_Common_Brushtail__metabat2_high_PE_011 | metagenome-assembled genome bin X288_Common_Brushtail | reverse complement strand
CGCCTCTTTTTCCTTTCAGATTGCTTTTCGTGATCTCGTAATCGTCGTTCAGCACGTCCGAAAAGAACTTGTCCAATATGTCGACGTCGTCGGAAACTGCTTTTCTGTCAAGCTCTATGCCGTATTCTTCTTTGAGCCTGTCGCTTATCTGGATGTAGGTCAGATAATGATTCTGATCCGTCTCTTTCAGCAATATCATGAAGATGTAAAGCAAAGCTTTTTTCTTCTTGCCTGCTTTTGTTTCCGAGGTTTCTTCCGTTGGATTCATGTTCTTCTTCTCCTTTCGGGATCCGTATATGAATATTTTAAGTGAGAGGAGAACGAATTCTCAGTTTTAAACAGAATAAAATGAATTTTTTTGAAAAGACAAGCATAACAACCTGTCTTTAGTTGCTTACACTCCAAAATAAATCCGTGTTTTAAGGAGATTTTTCAAAAACTGTAATTTTTTTCTGCAAAAAGCAGTTTTTTCTTCAAAACAAAAGCCGCTGCCTTTCGGCAACGGCCTCTGTCATTATAAAACAGGTAGTAGCCTATTTATCAATGTTGATGAAGTTCAGCGGGCGAGTCTGAAGTCGGGGTTGAAGGTTGCGATTTCGGAATCTTCGTCGCTGTCTTCTTCGGTATCGGAACCGCCAACCATTGTGAGGTACTGGTCGTTGATGAGGCAGGAAGAAGCAGCTCCACCGACGTTGGTGTAAGGCCAGCTGTAGACTCCGTAGGATCCGGTTCCTTCTTCATCGTATCCGTAGTAGAGAGTGAAGGATTCGACTGCGGTGTAGTTATCGTTGAATGTAGGAACGATGCCGAAGACATCGGTTCCGAGACGATCGGGATAGTATCTGTCGATCTGGCTGAGGATTCCGATGGCTTCTCCGTACTGTCTGGTGAGGGTTTCGCCGGTTGTCCAGAATCCGCTTCCGATGGAAGTGAAGAACTGCTCATAGTCGGAAAGCTGTGCAAGGGCATCTTCCGTGAAGAGTCCGGTAGAGCTGAGGTAGCCGAGGGCTTCGTAGAGGTCATCCGCAGTGTTTCCGGTATACTGTGTTGCAGATGAGGTATCGATGGTTGCGGTGAAGTTGTTATTTTCATCATACGCATAGGTGACATATGCTCCGGAAAGGTGTCCGTCAGCGTCCTTGTAGTAGATTTCGGTGAATTCGTTGAGGTCGTCTTCGCTAAGGGCTTGAGCAAGTATGTCATAGTTCGTCTGATCGAGCATGTAGGCCACGTAATAGTCTTCCGTGTAGTAATCGTAAGCGGTGAAGTTGACGGAGCTGGCACTGGTCAAGTAGTAGCTTCCGGTGACCATGTAGTCGTTTCCGGCAATGGCATCGACAACGAGTTCAAGTCTCGAATCGAGTTCGGGAGCGGGGATCGAGGTGACACTGCTGATGTCGGTGAGCATGTCCGAAGAAAGCAGATCGATCTCGGTGGTTCCGACATCCTGGATGGTGGCTGTCGAAGAGATGATGTTTCCGCCGTAGTTTACTTCGAAATCGAACTGGACTTCGTCGACGTCAAGAATGGTGACGGTGGTCGTGACCGCTTCGGCCATGTCATAGTAATAAGCACTGCCAGAAGCATCGGCCGCGGCCAGATATGCGTAGTAATAGGCGGTCTGGTCCATGATGGACATGAGCATGCACTCGGCATAGGTGCTGTTCATATCGCTGGAGGATCCGGCAATCTCATAGACGTTGTCATCGGATTTTTCAGAAGTGAAGAGACTTGAATTCAGAGCCTGAAGGCCGTTGAAGTAGTCGTTCATGGAGCTCATCGACTTGTAGTGGTTTCCGCCGATGTGATCGGCAGTCAGATATCCGTCGTTTCCTTTGAGTCTGGCAACGGAAGAAGTGTCGAGATGTCCAAGACTGTTTTCGTAGATATAGCTGCAGTATCCGTCAGCCGCGAAGATGCCCCACAGAGACTCTCCGGTCGTGTTGCTGGAATAGTTGGAAGTGTATGTTCCATAATTTCCAAGGTCGATTCCGCTGACAAGCATGTTTTCGGTGCACTCGAGCTTCGAGGTGTAAGGGATGGTGGTTCCGCTGGAAGAAGGATAGCTTCCTTCGGTAACGATCGTGTAGTTGGAGTAGTTGGAGATCGTGTCGATCATCGAAGCGAGAGCGGGTCTGGCGGCAATGACGGTGACCTGGACGGTGACATAGGCGGTGGGGTTGACCGTGGCGGCCAATGTGACCGTGGTGGTTCCTTCGGCAAGGCCGGTGATCGTGTAGGAAGCGGCGCCTGTCGTCTTGCTGGGAAGAGCGACGACGGAAGGATCTTCGACTGAGATGGTCAAAGTCGCATCGTCGGCATCGGTCGTGACGGATCCGGCGATACGGGCGGTCGCACCGACTTCGACTTCGATTGCGGACGAAGTTCTGAGCGAAGCGGTGGCTGCGGGATATTCGTCTTCGGAAGAAGAAGAAACGATCTCGGACGATTCTTCGCTGGTTGATGTGGATTCCTGCGTGGATGAAACCGCGTCACCGCAGGAAGCGAGAAGTGATGAGCCTGTGACCAGGATAACGGCCAGAAGGGACACCAGTGATTTTGTCTTTTTCATAATAAGTAGTACCTCCTATTTATAATGGCATGGCTAATTCTATTCACGGATTTGTAAAAAACCAAAAAAATTTTTCTTCGAAAACATAAAAATCTTACGTGCGCACGCGCGCGCGAAAAAATAAAAAAACCCGATAAAATCGGGCTTTTTCATCGGTTTTCAATGTCTTTTTTCCATTTTCCGTTGATTTTGTTTTTACAATGAAAGCGGTTAACAAAGACGTCTCATTCGTATTTTTTCAGCTCTTCTTCCTTGGCGGCGTTTTCCTCGTCCATGGTCTTCATCATGTTCCTGTACTTCTCCATCTCGGCCGTGTTGGCAAGGACGAAGTGACCGGGAACGATCTCCTGGAACGTGGGTTTTTCTTCGGAATAGTCGTGTTCCGTCTTCGGATTGTATCTGATCCTGACTCTCTGCTTTTCGCTGATGGGGTCGGGTTTGGGGATGGCGGAGAGAAGGGCTCTCGTGTAGGGATGGAGAGGATGGGCGAACAGTTCGTCGGAGCTTGCCTTCTCGACCATCTCGCCGAAGTACATGACGGCGATGGTGTCGCAGAAGTATTTGACGACCGAAAGGTCGTGGGCGATGAACATGATCGTCAGGCCTCTTTCTTCCTTCAGTTTGTTGAGAAGGTTGATGATCTGGGCTCTGATCGAAACGTCAAGTGCGGAGATGGGCTCGTCGCAGATGAGGAACTCGGGGTCCATGACCAGGGCTCTGGCGATGCCGATCCTCTGTCTCTGGCCTCCGGAGAATTCGTTTGGATATCTGGAGCAGTAATCGGAGATGAGACCGACTTCCTCGAGGGCTTCGCAGACCTTCTTGTGATTTTCGGCCTTGTTGTGGCTTCCTTTGATCTTGAGACCTTCGGCGATGATCTCTTCGACCGTCATTCTGGGGTCGAGCGAGTCGATGGGGTCCTGGAAGATCATCTGCATCTTGGTCATGAGATTGGGATCGACATGCTCGTTGTCGTACTTGATCTTCTTGATCTTGTATTTCTGTTCCTTGATGGTGCTCTTGATGTGGTCGTTGATGCCGTCGATCTGTTTCTGGTAATCGTCTTTGACGTTTTCAATCTCCTGAAGGCCTTCTTCGGTGGTGTCGTCGATCTCTCTGATGTCGTCCTTGCACTCTCTCTTGAGCTCTTTGATCCTGTTCTTTCCCTTGATCCTCACCCACTTGATCTCTTTTTCGTTCCACCTGCTTCCGGCATTGACTCTGTAGCCTTTGAAGTAGACGGATCCGGAAGTGATCTGGTAAAGACGGATGATGCTTCTTCCGGTCGTGGTCTTTCCGCATCCGGATTCGCCGACTAGACCGAAGCATTCGCCTTTGTGGATGTCGAACGAAACGTCATGGACGGCTTTCAGCTTCTGTCCGTGTCCCATCGAGAAGAACATCTTCAAATGGCGCACCGAAAGGATGGTGTCCGAAAGAGCGAGGTCTTTCTTGAAAGAGACACCGTGGACGTCCATCTCTTTGTCGAGACCTTCGGTAAGTATGTCGCTTAACGGGTTCTTGTCATTTTCCTGGCTCATAGTTGATACCTGCCTTTTTCGCCCTGTCCAAAGAGATCTTTATTCTCTGAGTGACAATCTTGGGGGGTTCGGTCTTAGGGGCCCTCTTGTCGAGAAGCCACGTCGAAGCGTAATGGGTCTCCGATATCTTGAAAGTCGGAGGCTCCTGCTTGAAGTCGATGGCCAATGCGTACTTGTTTCTGGCCGCAAAGGCATCGCCTTTGGGAGGATTTAGCAAGTACGGAGGCGTTCCCGGAATTGCTTCCAGCTTTTCTTTCGAATCCAAATCGGGGATTGACGAAAGAAGAGCCCACGTGTAGGGATGTCTGGGATTGTAGAAGATCTCGTTGGCGGTTCCGACTTCGACTATCTTTCCCGCGTACATGACAGCGACCCTGTCGGCCATGTTGGCGACGACGCCGAGATCATGGGTGATGAAGATGATGGACATGTTCCTGTCCTTCTTGATCTGGTTGATCAGTTCGAGGATCTGGGCCTGGATGGTGACGTCGAGTGCCGTGGTCGGCTCGTCGCAGATGAGGACTTCGGGGTTTGCCATCAAGGCGATGGCGATGACGATCCTCTGTCTCATGCCGCCGGAGAACTCGAAGGGATACTGGTTGAATCTGACTTCGGGCTGGGGTATGCCGACTTCTGCCATGATGTTGAGAGCGCGCTGCTTGGCAATTTTTCTCGTGATTTTGAACTTGGATCTATATTCAATTTCGAGATCATTAAGCTTTTTCTCGCATTCGTTGACAAGTTCTTCGTGCTTTTTTTCTCTCTTTTCGATCTCCTGCTTGGCAAGGATCTCGCTGTGGGAATTCTTTTTGGAGGCTTTGAAAGCTTCCACTTCCTGTACGTCGGCCTTGATCTTTGCGTCGCACTCGGCTTTCAAAGCGGCATATGCTTCGTCGTATTTTGCCGTTTCTTCTTCCTTGTACCGTTTGATCTCGACATCGGCTTCTTTCTCCCTCTTCTTCAGTGCGGCCTTAAGTCCGGGTTTCTTTTCCTTGTACAAAGCTTTGGCTGCTTTTTTCTCGTCGTGGCACTCGGCGGTCAGACGTTTGTGTTCCTTTTTCTTTTCGGCTTTGAGGACTTTGGTCTGTTTCTTGAGTTCGGCTCTCATTTCTTTGAGTTCCGCTTTCTTGGCGTCGATCTCTTCCTTGGGGATGACCATGAGCTGGTCTTCCTCGTGGTTGTAGTTGTTTTCGAGCTTGACGATCTGCATGTCGTACTTCGAATCGGACAGTGCAATCGCATTCTTGGCTTTCGAGACCGCTCTCTTGTAAACGACCAGATTGTTCTCGTAGGCGGCGGATTCCTTGGATATCAAGGAATCTTTTTTCAGTTTGAGGATGTCCTTGTTGACGAGCATGGCCTCGGTGATCTGCTTGCCGACTTTCTTGATGGGATTCAAGGATGAAAGAGGATCCTGGAAGATCATTCCGATCTTGTTTCCTCTGATCCTGTGGAATTCGGATTCGTCGATCTGGGTGAGGTCTTCGCCTTCGTACATGACGGATCCGTTGTCGATGACGGCGGAAGCGGGAAGGATTCCCATGATCGTCTTGGAAGTGACCGATTTGCCCGATCCCGATTCTCCGACGATGCAGAGAGTCTCTCCTTTGTACAGGTCGAAAGAGACGCCTCTTACGGCATGCAGGAGGCCTTCATCGGTTTTGAACGATATTTCCAGGTCTTTGACCGAAAGGATAATTTCTTTTTCTTCTGCCATATCAATCACTTCCTTTCAAAGACGGGTTGAATGCGTCTCTCAGTCCGTTTCCGAACAGGTTGAAGCATATCATCAGCAAAGATATGATGACTGCGGGGACGACCATCTGGTACGGATAGGTAAGCAGGTAGGCCTGCGAATCGGACAGGATGACGCCAAGCGAATCGAGACCTTTGAGTCCAAGACCCAAATACGAGATCGTTGCCTCGTTGAAAATGACCGAAGGGATCATCAGCGATGCATTGGTGATGATCGTACCTATTGCATTAGGCAAAACGTGTCTGAAGATCAGACGGGGCGATTTGGCCCCCAAAGTTCGTGCCGCAAGCACGTATTCTCGGTTCTTGTATCGGTAGAATTGCGATCTTGTGACCGAGGCCGTACCGATCCAGCCGGTAAGGCATAAGGCAAGTCCGAAAACGAACAGGGTCTGTCCGAGCTTGATGCAGAGGATGGTCATCAGGACGATCCAGGGCATGCCCGAGAGGATGTCGGTGATTCTTTCCATGATCAGGTCGACGTTTCCGCCGAAGTAACCGGAGATGGAACCCCAGATGACGCCGATGACGACGTTGATGGCGGCAACGATGATGCCTAAGATCAATGATGTCCTGAGACCCGAGAAGGTGTACTTGAGAACGTCTTTTCCTTTGGCGTCGGTTCCGAACACGTGGATCGGCATCGAATCGTATCCCAGATATTTGTAGGCTTTGATGGCACAGGAGAACGTGACGAGTCCGCCCGAATCCTGGGTGGCTGAGATGACCTGCTCGACATAAACGTTTTCGGCTCCTTCGACATCGTTGACCGAATAAGAGAAGGTGTTCGTCGAGAAATCATAGGTAAAATTGACAAGACCCTGATCGGCCCAGGCCTGGAGCGTTTCCTGAGGAACGTTAGGAAGATCGATTCTCGTTCCGTAGGCTCTTTCGTACATGTCGTATTTGATGTCGCATCTCTTGGCGACGCTGCCCGCGGCATAGATGGATGCGGAAGAGTTTCCTCTCCAATACTGGGTATCTGAGGTCGTGTATCTCAAAGTGGCCGAACCGTCGGTTATCGATCTGTTGGACATCTGGCCCTGTTCCCTCGTGGAAGAGGAGGAACTCGTCAGAGTGACGTCATGGATCATGATCCTTGCCTTTCCTTCCGAAGAGGATTTGAAGGCAAAACCGAAACTTCCGGTGATGGAGGGTGTTTCTCCTTCTTCGAATCCGTAAAGATTCCGGATGTCTTCGTTTGCGAGAACAAGTTCGGTGAGATTGACGGTCTGCGTCTCATAGGGAGTGACCAGCAGATCGTCGTTTCCGAGTTCGAGACCGGCGATCTCGGACAGCTCTTCGGCATCGCCGTATTCGCCGTAATCCATGGAATAACCGGTGAGAGGGAAGAAGTACTGCGTTCCGCTGACCGTCGTGGTGAAGAGGATGTCGTATTCGGTCTGATAATAGCCGGAATCCTCTCTCCAGCCGAGGGTGTAGGACATCTCGTAAGTATTGGAGAAGTCGTACGCATAACTTGAGGAGTAGTAATAGCCGCCGATGGTCTCCGAATGCAAATCGGCAGAAGTGACGACGTTTCTTTCGACGGAGATGAATCCGCCGGAGGAATCGTCGGAAAGGACGTCAGTCATGCCGTTGTAGGTGTTGGAGACTTCGACGATCCTGTTCCTGTTGTAGTAATCGGCCGAATCGACGTAATGGCGGATGTCGTCTTCGGGATATTCGTCATTATAGGGATAGACCTGGTTTTCGTAGACCCTGGTTCCGTCCCACCATCCGGTTCCCGTTTCGAAAAGCTTCATGGGGAGGTTGGTCTCGTAGGAGTTGGTGGACGAGGTGTCGTAAGGAAGGACGCCGTCGATCGGAAGAATGATGGCCAGAATGAAAAGGATGCCCAGAATGACGGCTGCGACGACTGAGGATTTGCTCTTGACGAACCTCCTCATGGCGTCTCTCATGAACGTCGTGGGTTTGGTGTCGAACTTCGTGTCATGGATGGATTTGTCCTGCTGGACAAAGTCGAAGTTGTCTTCGCCGGCATTTTCCTCGTCGATCTTGGCTTCGCTGCCCGCATCGTATTCGTAAGCGACGGGAGTGAAGTCGAATTCGATGTTTTTGTTGTTTTCGTTGTCGCTCATGATGCTTTGGCTCCCATTCTGATACGGGGATCGACGATACCGTAAGTAAGGTCGACCAAAAGGTTGGCCGCCAGACCGATGGCGGTGTAAACGGCCATATCGGCCATCAGCAGGTTGTAATCCTTGCCGTTGATGGACGAAATGAACAATGAACCGATACCCGGTATGGAGTAAAGGTTTTCAAGGACCATCGAACCTCCCAGAATTCCGACGAATTCGCCGACGATCATCGGGACCAAGGGAACAAGGGAGTTTCTGATGGCATGCTTGGTGATGCACTGGGTTTTGGAAAGACCTTTGGTTCTCGCCAAAAGCATAAAGTCGGAAGACATGACTTCGCAAAGTTCCGCTCTTGTGTATCTTGTAAAAGATGCTATCGTTCCAAAGCATAATGCCAATACGGGAATTACCATTGCCGGAGCGATTTCGCCGACGGTCGGATTCAGAGATGTCGGCCAGTGTGTCGGCAAGCCTCCGTAATAACCCATCCACAATATCAGCAGTGAAATGATGACGAACGAAGGAACGGAAATGAAGACCATGACCAGAGTCGAGATGACGCTGTCGATGGGCTTGTTTTTGTTCAGTGCCGCGATGATACCGAAAACGAATCCGAGAGGCACCGAGATGATGACGGCGACAATGTTGATCAAAACGGTCGGCTGGAGTCTTTCGACTATGACGTACCAAACGTCGGTCTGATCGGAGATGACGGTGGAAACACCCCAATCCCACGAAGTGAAGACGCCTTTAAGCCATGCCCCATACTGCTGGATCAAAGGAGCCCTGTAGTAATACCAGACCAATCCGGTGGGATCGGTGTAAGGGGATATGACGGGGGAACCATAGCCCGACATCTCCGCATGGAAAGCCAGATAGTAGCCCTGGCTGACCATGTCGTTGCAGTAAGCGACCTGAGAAACGGTGTTGCCCGAAATCGCCTGATCCGGCAGAGATTTGACCAGGAAAAAGGTGATGGTCAGAATGATGAACAAAGTGACCACGGCAAGTGCGATTCTTTTGAGCGAATATTTCAGTAAGTAAGGCATATAAAGGTCCGTTTTTAATTTCAGTTGGTTCCGGTTATACCGTAATAAGTGGGAAGAGTCGTGCTTGAAGACGAAGAGGATCCGATCTCGGGAAGGTCGTATGAGACCTTGACGGTGACGATCGAGCAGGATGTAGTCGTGACCTCGCCTTCGTCATCTTCTTCTTCAAGGGTGTTGAAGGCGCCGGTGACGACGATGGTTGCACAATCTGAAGTATCGAGATCGAGCAGGAGCTCGTCGGTTCCGTCGGCGGGATCCACCGAATACGTGACCGATGACGATCCGTTGGAGATGGAAACGACAAGAGAGTTCTTGTCGGCTCCGCCATTGATGAGGGTTTGGAAGGAAAGCTTGTATGTGACCGACTTTGCGGTGTTGTCGATGCTCTGGTAAGAGTTTCCCGCACTTCCGGAGGTCGAGACGTTTTCGACATTGGCGATCTCGCCGTTGTTGATGGCCGCAACCGTGTCGGCAGCCTGCCAGAGTCCGTCGAAGGACCAGGTCTGTCCGTCATAGACGATGTCATCGCTGACTTTGCCGGTGTCGGGTCCCCAGTTGAGGGTGAATCCGGAAGAGTTGTCGGATTTGAGGACTTCGAAGAAGTTGAGAGGATTCAGGGTTCCGCCCGAGATGGCGCCAAAGCCCATGTCGAAGAGGCCTTCCTTCATTCTGTCGTAAACTTCGTTGTAGTCGCTGGTTCCGGCATGCTGGATGATGTTGAGTTTGTATCCGCCACCGAAATATTCTTCGGAAACTTCGGAGAAAACTCTTTCGATCGAATCGAAGACGTCTCCGTAATCGCTCTCGTCGGTGGGGTTCATCCAATACATGTCGATGGAAATGAGGTAAGGGTTGGAAGAAGTGCCGGCGCCCGAACCGGAGTTTTCGGTGTCGAGCTCTCCGTTATTGGACATATCGATGATTCCGCCTTCTTCCTCAAATGCGTCGAGGAGTTCGTTCTTCGCCGCGGTGACGTTGTATCCGTAAGTGGTGTTGTAACGATCGGCCAGAACGGCTTTGTGGGCGTCGGTGGAATTGTATGAGATGCCTTCTTCGGGATCGATGAGGTAGTTGTCGGCAAAATAATCCTGCGTGGGGATGGTTCCTCTGGATTCGCAGATGGTCTGCCTGTCGAGAGAGTAGCTCAGGAAATTGAGGAAGTGCTCGTTCGACATGTAGCCTTTGCAGTCCCACTGGTCGCTTGAAGCATGGGCAGTGACGGATCCGGTCGTGCCAAACTTTTCATCCCACTCTTCCTGGGTGCAGGAGTTGATGTTGAGTTTGAAGTTGGAATCGCCCTCGGTCTGATAACGTCTCCAGTTGATGCTTCCGCTTGATCCGGAAGTCGTGTTGTAAGTGCTGGAAAGAGTGGCGACCGTAGGCGAGTAGGAATCGATCTCGCCGCTTGTGAATTTCTGTTCGTTAAGGCTTGAATCGCTAACGGCGTTGTACTGGAATCCGGGGATCTGATAGACCTTTCTCGAGGTGACTCCGTCGTTCAGGATAAAGTTTCCGTTCTGTCCGTCGACGTATTCGTAGAACTGGTCGTTTCTGCTCACAGTGACGAGAGTCGACGAATATTCGTCGATGTAGTAAGGTCCGGTCGAGAGCATCGTGTCGACGGGGGTATAGCCGGTAGGCTTCTTGCCGAGTTTTGTTCCCCAAAGTTCGACAAACTCCTGAGGGAGAGGCGAATAAAGGGAAGAAGTGAGGTAATACATTGCATAGAACTGGGAGCAGGGATACAGGAGGTTGAACTCGATGTAATCGCCGTCTTCGTCGGTTCCGGTGATGATGTTTCCTCTCGATCCGTCGGGAAGAAGTCCGTCCTCGTCACCCATGTAGGTGTCCCAAAGCGTGTCGTTCCAGACGGCGTCTCCGTCGGAAGGTTTGGTCGGCGTCGCGTTGAAGTAGTTGGCTGCGCCGACAAAGCCGGAGGTTCCGTCGGTGAGTTCGCTTCCTCTGTACTGGCCGTTGTAGTTGGTCAGCATGAATTTGAAGGGAGTCAGATAATCTTCAAGCTGGACTTTCTGTCCGTCGAATTTGGAGATATTGACACCGTTGTAGGTGGCTGTCGAAGCCGTTCTGTAAACGGGAGCGTCGTCTCCGGTCCTGACGTGGATTCTCCAGCGGGAGTTGAGGTCGGAATCGATGACGTTTCCGTTGTCATCGACGGCAAGAGGTCTGTCGTCGGTCGCCAGGGAAGGATACCATTCGTATCCGTCGTTGGTGGCGTTGAGTCTTGTCGAATAATAGGCCGTCGTGAAATAATCGGCGAAATCGGAGACGTCGCTTCCTGACGCATCCATGGCATTGGCATGCTGGGGAAGCGTGGTCGTGACGAGCTGATAATAAGTGGGTCTTCCGCCGAGTGCGTTGGGCAGTTCGGAAGAAAGAACACCCTCTTTTCTGGTTCCCCAGCCGTATCCGGAAACGTAGTTCGTCGGAATGGGGGTGTAACGGTCGGAGTTGTAGCAGACGTATCCGCCGTTTGAGAAGATGGTCAGACCGGTCAGATAGTTGTCGACCGCGTATTTTTCCAAAACGCCGAGGATTTCGGCTTTATCTTCATAGGAAGCCGTTGCGTAGGAATAGGCTCCGTTTGCGGCTTCGGTCTCGTAAACCGTGAAGTTGAACGACTGCGAGTCGTTGTCGTTTCTGGCCGTGACCGTAGCGGTTCCGGCTGCGTTTGCGGTGATGTATCCGGTCGTGGTGTCGATGGAAAGGACGCTTTCATTGTTTGAAGAATATGAAACATCCGAGATCTGCGATCCGTTGATGTCATATGCGACAAGCATTGCCGTCTGTTCGTTGACATAGGCGGTGAGGGAAGCTCCGTCGGAAACTTCGTTGCCTCTGTACTGGATGTACCAGGCATCGGTGTTGCTCGTTCCGCTTGTGCTGCTGGTCTGTCCTCCTCCGGTTGAAGAAGTTGTCGATGAATCGCTTCCTCCGCATGCACCCAAAAGTGTCACACAGCCGACTGACAGCAGCATGAGCATACGCTTTGCAACTTTATTGGTTTTCATAATATTCTGTCTCCTCCTCAGAAGTGTGTCCGTTTTTCACGGTTTCAGACAGATTTATAAATATTTATAAATCAGGGTAATATTATAAAACATTCGACCCATTCGACAAAGAAATAATCGACAATCGATTTCCACGGCCGGGTGCAAACGGTTTTGTCGTTTTGTGCCTCTTCTTGGAGACTTTTTTGAAACAATCGGCCCCGTTAAGACAAAAGCAGGGCCTCATTCTCCGTCAACGGTCTTCAAAACCGTGTTCGAGACGTTTTTTTCGTATTGTCGAAAAAGCGCTTCCCAAATTTCATTCCGTACGTCTTTTGGCCGTTTCAGGCACACGGCTTTTTAATAAAAGCGTACAAGAGCCTTCGCACGGAAGGCCCTTGCACGCATCTTTTCACGTCTGCGGCTTTATCGGCAACGGATCAGAACTGGCGTCTGTCGTCGGGTTCGGTCGAAACGTACTCGAGACCTTCGCCGTCGGATACACCGTTGGTGACGGTGGCGCCGGTGGTTCCGGCTTCCCAAAGCGCATTGAAGGACCAAGTGCATCCGTCATAGACGATGTCGGGGCTGAGTTCGCCCGTGTCGGCTCCCCAGTTGAGGGTGAAGCCGGAGTAGTTGTCGGATCTGAGAACGTAGAAGAAGAGGAGAGGATCGAGTTCGTCGCCGGAGATGGATCCGAATCCGAGATCGAAGCTTCCTTCCATCATCGTGTAGTAGACCTGCATGTAGTCACTCGTTCCCGCAATCTCGTTGACGTCGAGCGCATATTTGCCGCCATAATTCTCCTGGGAGACCTGGGCGAAGACGGTCTCGATGGAATCGAAGACATCGTCATAGGTGTCGGGATCTTCGGGGTTCATCCAGTACATGTCGATGTTGACGATCCAGGGATCGGCGGAAGTGCCGGATCCATCAAGTTCGCCTGCAGCGGCAAGATCTTCGATTCCGCCATCTTTCTCGAAAGCGGAGATGAGCGAACTCTTTGCCGCGCTGACATTATATCCGTAGGTGGTGTTGTAACGATCGGCCAGAACGGCTTTGTGGGCGTCGGTGGAGTTGTATGTGATGCCTTCTTCGGGATCGATGAGGTAGTTGTCGGAGAAGTAATCCTGAGTCGGGATGCTTCCTCTGGATTCGCAGATGGTCTGCCTGTCGAGAGCGAAGCTCATGAAGTCGAGGAAGTCGAGATCGGACATCCAGGGTTTGCATTCATAATAGTCGTCGGAGGTATGAGGAGAGACGGTTCCGTTGACACCGAACCTTTCGTCCCATTGTTCCTGGGTCTGGGAGTTGACGTTGAGTTTGAAGTTGGAATCGCCTTTGGTCTGATAACGTCTCCAGTTGACCGTTCCGTTGGATCCTGAAGAAGTGTTGTACGTCTCGCTGAGAGAAGCGACCGAAGGCGAATACGAGTCTACTTCGCCGTTTTCGAACGCCTGTTGCCTGAGACTGTCATCGACAAGGCTCCACTGGAATCCGGGGATCTGATAGACCTTTCTCGAGGTGACTCCGTCGTTCAGGATGAACTGTCCGTTCTGTCCTTCGACGTATTCGTAGAACTGATCGTTTCTGGTGATGGTGATCTTGCTCGTCGAGTATTCGTCGATGTAGTAAGGTCCGGTCGAGAGCATGGTGTCGACGGGGCTGTAGCCGGTAGGCTTCTTGCCGAGATTGTCGGCACCCCAAAGTTCGACGAAATCCTGGGGAAGAGGAGAATAAAGGTTGGAAGTGAGGTAGTACATGGCGTAGAACTGGGTGCAGTCGTACATGAGGTTGAACTCGATGTAATCGCCTTCCGAATCGGTTCCGGTGATGATGTTTCCTCTCGATCCGTCGGGAAGAAGTCCGTCCTCGTCACCCATATAGGTGGCCCAGAGATCGTCGTCCCAGACCGATCCGTCTCCGGGATCCTCGGTTGTCGCGACATAGTAGTTGGCGGCACCTGCAAAGGCGGCACCGGAGTATGAGTCGGTCAGATCGGCCGCTCTGTACTGGCCGTTCCAGTAGGTGAGCATGAATTTGAAGGGAGTCAGATAATCTTCGAGCGTGACTTTCTGTCCGTCCCATTGGGAGATTTCGACACCGTTATAGGTGGCTGTGGAAGCCGTTCTGTAAACGGGAGCGTCGTCTCCGGTCCTGACGTGGATTCTCCAGCGCGAGCCGTAATCGGAACTGGTCATGTTTCCGTTCTCGTCGACGGCGATGGGTCTGTTGTCAAGCGAGAGGGAAGGATACCACTCGTAACTGTCGTTGGTGGCATTCAGTCTGGTGTTGAAGTAATAGGACGAGAAGTAGTCGGCAAATTCGGAAACGGTGCTGCCTGATGCGTCCATGGCATTGGCATGCTCGTAAAGGGAAGTTGTCGCAACTTGATAATAGTTGGATCTGCCGCCCCTGGCGTTGGTGAGTTCAGAAGAAAGAATTCCCTCTTTCACCGTTCCCCAGCCGTATCCGGAAATATAGCTTGTCGGAATGGGGGTGTAACGGTCGGAGTTGTATATGACGTATCCGCCGTTTGAGAAGATGGTCATACCGGTCAGATAGTTGTCGACCGCATACTTTTCCAGATTTCCTAAAATCTCGGCTTTCTCTTCATAAGACGCAGTGGTGTAGTCGTAGTAACCGTTTGCAACCTGGGTTTCGTAAACCGTGAAGTTGTACGTTTGGGAGTCGTTGGCATTCGATGCCGTGATCGAAGCTTCTCCTGCCGCGTTTACGGACATGTAACCGGTCGTGGAATCGATCGAAATGACGCTATCGTTACTCGATGAATACGATACGTCGCTGATCTGAGTTCCGTTGATGTCGTAAGAGACGAGCATTGCCGTCTGATCGTTGACGTAAGCGGTCAGATTCTGACCGTCGGTCACTTCGTCGCCTTTGTACTGAACGTACCAGGCTTCGGTCGATGAGCCTGAGTCGCTCGACTGTCCAGCGGTTGACGTAGTCGATGAGTCGTCACCGCCGCACGATCCCAAAAGGACCATGCATCCGACGGACAGGAGAGCCAACATTTTTCTTGCTGTTTTAGCTGATTTCATTTGTTGTTTCCTCCTTTGAATGTTAAATGGTTGTGAAAAAACCTGCGCTTTTCCGAAAGTGGGCAAAGACGTTTTGCCAGGTTTTAAGGCAATGGGCCATTTGCTAAAGCACTTAAG
>X288_Common_Brushtail__coassemble_59_pt1 | contig 15276 bp, 12 predicted proteins | sample X288_Common_Brushtail__metabat2_high_PE_011 | metagenome-assembled genome bin X288_Common_Brushtail | reverse complement strand
AAGGAGGATTGAAAGATGATCCAGATAACAAATCTCACCAAGAAGTTCGGCGACCTCACCGCCGTCGACGATATGAATCTGGCCATAGAAGACGGAATCATATACGGTCTTTTGGGTCCAAACGGAGCCGGCAAGTCGACTACTCTCAAGATGATGACCGGAATACTGAAACCGACCGAAGGTGACATCGTCATAAACGGATCGTCCATCATCTCCGATTCCATGGAAGCAAAAAAACAGATCGGATACGTCTCGGATTCTCCCGACATGTTTCTGGCGATGAAGGGAAGCGAATACCTCGCCTTCATCGCATCCACTTTCAAGATGGGAAAACAAGAGGCTCAGGAAAAAAGCCTTTCCCTGGCCGAGGAGTTCGATCTGAAGGATTCCCTCAATTCCTACATAGCCGATTATTCGCACGGCATGAGACAGAAGCTGTTTCTCATAGGTGCTTTGATACATGACCCATCCGTGTTCATACTAGACGAACCGATGACCGGTCTTGATCCTTCTTCCATGTACAAGATGAAAGAGATAATGAGAAGACATGCTGACGCCGGAAACACCGTTTTGTTTTCAACGCATGTTCTGGACGTCGCCGAAAAGCTCTGCGACCGGATAGGCATCATCAACAAAGGACAGCTCATATTCACGGGGACCCTCGACGAACTGAGAGACAGGAGGAACGAGGAAGGCTCATCCCTCGAGCAGCTGTTCCTGGAGCTCACCGATGAATGATTTTCTTCTGCTCGTGAAAGCAGTCTCCGCTTCGGGCGGAAATCTCAGGACCGACAAAAAGACCGGCAAAAGGAAAAACAGGAGAAGTGTTTTCATTTCTCCTTTGATAAGCGGAATATTCCTGGCTCTGGTGTTTTCCTACGTCATAATCATGCAAAACTTCGGATCCGTCAGCGAGGGATATGAACTGACTGCCGATCTTGCAACGATGCAGATGGTCTGGATATACTCGTTCACGATGATCTGGTCGGTCTTCATAGCGGCAGGCCAGGCCGTATACATTTTCTATACCGGCGGCAACGACCAGTTTCTTCCGCTTCCGATAAGCGGAGGAAAATTGTTTTTGGCGAGAATGTTCCGTTCCTTCTATTTATCGCTCTGTTATTCCGGTCTCCTTGCCCTGGGTATGGGAATATCTATATGCGTATCTTTCGGACTCGGAGTGGGATCTTATTTCATCGCTTTGCTTTTTGCTCTTCTTGTAAGCGTCATCGCGGCATCATTATCTTTTGTCATAGCATCCCTTTTTGCCTTGATCGCTCCTTTCAAAAAGCATCACGTGTACACGACCGCGGTGGTCGTCATCTTTTCCATCGTCGCCGCTTTGGCAATCGGGATTGAATGTTCGATGCTTCCGACGCCTCTTCTTTTTGAAGAAGGCATCGATTACTCGGAGATGTACTCCGCTTTTTCCTTCGTCACGTGGATCGGATACGTTCCCGGAAAAGGACTTCTCCTTCTCGAGACCGGAGACATCCAGTATTTCTTCTATTTCATACTGATATCCTTGGGATGTCTGTTTCTTGCATACCTTTTCGGAAATTTCTTCTACATCAAAACCCTTGAAGAAAAAGGAAGCAAGAGAAAGAAGACATCCAAAGAAAAGGATATGCAGAAAATCGAATCCGTCTTCTCTCTTGCAACGGAGCATCCTCTCCTTTTCCTGTTCAGAAAAGAGATGCGGACTTTGAGAAAACACACCGGCCTTTTGATAAGTGCCCTCTGGTCGTGTCTTGTCGTAATCGTCACGGTCATAACGCTCGGAACTCTCGGAACGGCCGAGCTCATGGATGCAGGCTATTCGGATTCCCTGATAGTGATGGTCATCCATCTGACCATATGCATGTCATTGTGGTTTCCTTTCATCACGTACGCACTTGTTTCCCTGGAAGGCATAAATATGCTTGCATACAAGACAATTCCGATCGATACCAAAAAGTTGATGTTTGCCAAATTATTGCCGGGATTCATCCTTTGCTCAATCGTCGCACTCATCATGAACATAACATACGGTGTCGTTTATTCGCTAAATCCGATAGCCGTCATATTCATGTTTTCATCCTGTGTCGCATACGCTTTTTTGGCCGTATCGACCATCCTTGCGATAGGCACGAAGTTTGCAAGATTCACCTATGTGAATCAGATGGAGACACTCAACAGGGGCTGGGGGCCTTTCCTTATATCGCTGGTTAATCTCATCCTTCCCGTGATCATGCTTTTCTTCGACATCATGTTCACAGGATTCGGTCCCTGGTACATGCTGATAGCCTTCAGCATCGAGATTATCGCATGTCTAGCACTCGGAAAAGCGATGTTCGACCTTGCGGTCAAACTGTTTGACAAAAAACTTGAAGAAGACATGAATTTCTGATTAGTTGTCCGTAAGGCCTTCGGTGAGAGAGTCGTGCAGGCCTTTCCGCTTTGTCTTTTTGCCGCCTTTGTTTATGGCTGCAAAGACAAAGCCTATCGCGACAAAAGCGACAGTCAGGATGACAATCCACATCGCGACTCCGGAAATGCCAAGATCGTTGACATCGAGGAAGAAGTAGGGATAGAGGTCGTCTCCGACTCCTCCGAGCAGGTAGGCTCTGACGAATATGAATATCAGATACGCATAAGGGAACGAGAGGACCAGAACGGGATCCCACCATTTGAGTTTTCTTCTCTTGGAGAAGAGGATGTAGGAAACGAAGAACATGACGGGTCCGAAGAGATGCAGTATCGGGTTGTTGGCCGTCGACCAGTATTCGGCGCTGGTTATGTCTCCGAGCATGAAGTTGTAGATGAGGCACGTTATGAGGATCCATATCGTCGTCAGGAAGGAGATCCTGGTGAAGGGGAAGTCGTCCCCTCTCTTTTCTCCTTTGGCAAGTCTTGCGATGACCCATATCAGTTCGATCAGTGCGACTATGACGCAGATGTAGTTGCTCAGGTTCGTGTATTTGGTGTAGAAGACCGGATTGTACGTTCCGCTGCTGATCACGGGTATCAGTCCGAACGCACATAAGATTCCGATAGTCATCATGATCAGGTACACGAGCAGGTATACGAGTTGGAATATTCTGTTCTTAATCATTTCGAATATCTCCTTTTGAAACGGATAAAACGGCAATTGTTATAAATCTTTGCAAAAAGAAAGTCAGCCTTAAGGCTGACTTTATTGACAATTCGGATTGTTTTGTAACCGGCTTATCAGGCGATCACGACTTCGAAGACGACGTAGCTTGATGCGGCATTGCCGGAGTTGTAGGTCGTCGAGGAAACGGGAAAGTAGACGTAGGTCGATCCACTGCTTCCGTAGGTGCGGATGGTCATGTTCAGATAAGCATCGGATTCATCGTCGTCTTCGGAGAAGGAGACGGACATGACAGAGTTCGACCAGGTGTAGATCGACGTGGATTCGAGATCCTTGTCGTCATTGTACTTGACGGAGAGGGAGTCGAGGTTCCAAGGTCCTTGAGTGACTTTGGTGTAGTTGTCACTGTTGGCGGGTTTCTTGTAGCCGAAGACTTTGATCTTGGCGGTGTAGGAAGTGCTGCTTGAAGGGATGGTCAGGGTTCCCAGGATCTGGTCGGCCGCATTGTCCTTCAGAGAATAGTCTTCGTTGGCGACGAAGTTGTCGTCGACGATGGTGTCGAGGGTAGGAATTGCCGCAGCCTGGCCGGCGACGGTGAACTCGATGGCATAGGCAGTGGGATTGAAGAGGTTTCCGAGATAGAGGGTGCAGGTTCCTTCGGCTTCCGCAATTCCGTATCCGTAATTGACGGAGACGATGCTCTCGTCGGAAGAAGACATCAGGGAGTAGGTTCCGGTGTCCAAAGCAGCCGTCGGATTGTAGGAGACGATGCTCGCCTGGATGCTTTCCTCGAGCTTGCAGGTGTTCCTAGTCGACTTGCCGGTCGTCTCTCCGTAGGCGTAGGCCTCGGTGATCTCGGAGACGAAGTAGTCGTCGACGTCGATCAAGGGATCCTTTTCTTCATAGGCATCGACGTAGGTTATGTCGGTGAAGGTTCCCGAATACGTGTTTGCGGTAGAGCTCGTAGGCTGGTGGTTGTTGAAGTCCCAGCCGGAGTTCGAGGAGTATTTGGCGCTATATTCGCCGTATGTGGGAAGGCAGTTCTCGTCTAGAAGCATTCCGACCGTCTCGGTGTAGCAGCTTCCCCAGCCCGTGACTTCGTGATAGCCGACGATGCTGACGACGTATCCGCCGGAAGCGTTCTCGGTGAAGGAATAGGTGGTGGGGACGAATTCCTTGCTGGTATCGGCAAAGGCCGAGAAGGAAACGGTGGCGGAGGCTCCGACGGTGTCGAAGTCGAAGTAGGATTCCTCGACTTCGGGCTCGTATCTGGATTTCAGACCCTGGGAAATGGTCTGGCCGGTGACGTAGTCGTCGGTCGAATCGACTAGCTGACGCTTGTATCCGTAATCGGTTCCTCCGGATGAGTAATCGCAGATCTCGTAGTAGATCTCGCCGTACGTTTCATCCTGTTCGAGAGCCTGATAGTTCTTGTATGCATAGGTATCTCCGGCACCTTCGTAGGTGACGGTGTAGAGAGTCTGGTCGGCTGCCGAAGTGAAGGTGGCTTTGGTCGAAGTCGTGTAGGAGGAAGTCGTCGTCGCTTCGGTGTAGGAAGCATCCGAGATCAGGACCGTGTCGTTGAGATCGTTGTAATACTCGACGAAGTTTTCAAAGGTCGAAAGATCGAGGTTGTCTTCGGGTTCATCGGGTTCATCGGGAGTCTCGGGTTCGGTCGAATCTCCACCTTCGGAAGAGTCGGAAGAATCGGAAGAAGAGGAATCGGAGCTGTCTTCGGAAGATGAATCTTCCGATGAAGAGTCTTCCGAGGAGGAAACTTCGGAAGAGATGATTTCGGAAGAATCATCTGTTGACGAATCGGTTATCGAAGAATCCGGTGAGGACGAGGGCTCCGCCGAGGAAGACGTCCCCGAACAGGATGCAAGTCCGGCCGCAACGAGAACGACGGCGAGGACTTTCAATGTCTTTTTTACTTTCATGAATTAATAATTACCTCTTTTTTATGCGTACAGGTTGACGCATTGACGTATTGACTTGAAGATTATACATACAGACAAACGCCATACCGATTTAAGTTAATGCAAAACAACTTAAGCATTGACTGGTAAGTGCTTACACCGTAGAATTTAGGCTGATGTTAAGGAAAATTATTTTTCCAAGTTCCCATTTTAACTAGAATAAAGGTTCATGCTCATCAACGTTTTTACGTCGCTTTCCTCCGCCCGGATTGAAAGCGCTTTATAATACTCAATTTTGATTTTTCAAGGTTTCCCTTTCTAATATCTTTTCCTTTGTGATAAAAAATATAGTCCGCATTTTCCTTATGCGAAAAATAACGAGGTAATTATGGTCAAAAAAACGTCTATTGCTTTCCTCGCGCTGGCGGCTCTCGGCATTCTTGTCACGGGCTGTTCAAGCGATGAAAGCAGCGTGACAGCAAGCTCGTCAGGAGACTCGACAACCTCCGAGACAGGCGATTCCTCATCGATCGATTCTTCGTCAGGAGACTCGTCGACATCTTCGTCGACTTCCTCCGGCACACCGATCGAAGGAGCTCAACAGCCTTCCGTCAGCGATCCTCAGGGAGAAAGAAGTTCCCTGAACGAGCTGAGAGCGACATCTGACACGAACGGCCTTCCCTCTCTGGGACAGGCCAACATCCTTGTCGTACCCGTCAACTTTGCAGACGACAACGAAAGCTTCCTTCTCTCCGATACGGAAGCCGACGATCTCGAGGATGCCTATTTCGGAGCAAGCGGCTCGGTCGCATCCTATTATTCAACTTCTTCTTATGGTAACCTGTCTCTTGACGGAGTCGTATCTCCGATCGTTACCCTTCCCGAAACGGTCGACACCTACGGATTCAAGGCATACTACTACAGCATCGAATCGGTCATAGCCGAGATCACCGAGTACGTATACGACTATCTGTTCGTCGAGACCGGAACGTACGACATCGAAGATTTCGATGCCGACGACGACGGCAAAGTCGATTACATATCACTCTGCTATTCGTGGCCGAACACCGCTTCGGTCGAAAACGAGACCCTCCAGGTGCTTCTGAGCTATCTGCTTGTCGACAGTGAAGTCTTCCACGATTCGCTTGGAAGCAGTGTTCTCGTCAATTCCGCTTCATGGTCTTCGGCAAGAATTTCTTCCGCCGAAGGCTCCGGCGACAGACTGGCAAGATACGTCTACACTTCCGGACTCTCTTTGGGACTCGACGACTACTCCGATTCCACGGTCAGCGACTTTTCCGGCATCTCAAGAGCGCCGTTAGGCCATGTCGATGCCATGGACGGATACGGCGGAGACCACAATCCCTTCTCGAAATATCAGCTCGGATGGGTCGAACCCACCGTCATCACTCCTTCCAACGTCGGAGCAGACGGAACCACTTTGACGATCGGTGCATCCGTTGCTTCTGACGACGTCATCCTCCTCTCCTACGAGGATCAGGGCGAATTCGGGGAATACCTTCTCATCGATCTGTATTCGCCAACTTCGCTCAACGAATATTCGGCAAACAACAACAACACCGAGGGAAGAAAGAACTTCTCCGAGGCCGGCATCAGAGTCTACAAAGTAGACTCGAGACTCGCCTATCTCCACAACGACTGGTACTACAATCTCTATGACGAACCCGACTTCGCAAGCGGTGAAACATACCGGTACGCTTATTCGAACGATTCCGTCAATCCCCTTTACGATTACGGAATAACTTCGAACTACGCTCTCGTCGAGCTCCTCGATGCTTCGGGAAGCAACCGCCACATGACGGACGAAAGCATCGAGCTCACGAACGATTCCCTCTTCCACCAGGGAGACACCTTCGGCGGAGAGAGCATCATCCCCGGCTTCTACGAAGACTTCAAATTCGACGGAGACGGATTCGACGGAGAATACTTGGGTCTCGCCTTCACGGTCGACTCCCTTTCTTCTACTTCGGCTACCATCACCATCACGGAGGCTGAGTAATGATGAAAAACAATAAACTCGCCCTTTTGGCTCTCATCCCCCTGACTCTTTCGGCGACCGCCTGCTCCGAGATCGACGCCGTCGAACTCCAGGGCGTGAAACAGGCTGCTGCCGAAAGCGAAAGAGCGGCAACCATCGCTTCCTTCTTCAACAACCCGATCGAGATAGGATCGGCGGTAACCACCAGCTACGACTCCAACACCTATGAGATCACCGACCAGGTGTCCTCGTCGGCCAGAAACACTATGACCGTCAGAACGACAGATGGCAGGGTCCTCGAAAGAGAATCCTACGTCAAAAGCTCCTCCGGTTATGCCGTCAGGGAATACCTTTCCATCTCCAACACCATCAAGCAGGAGACCAGCGAATACGATTTCTCCCTTTACTACGGATCTCCCTTCGAAGGAATGACTTCTTCGAACGTCACTTCCTATTTCGACGTCGAGGCGACATCGTCGGGTTACACCTACGCCATGAACACTCTCGGCGTCGGAAAGTACAACCAGATGCTCGTCACCTTCTTCGCCGTCCACGACGATTACGTCTGGGACGATTATTCGTACGCCTACACGGTCAAGAACTTCAACATCCTCACGGATGAGGACGGAAATCCCCAATCCATGGATTTCTACGTCACCAAGACCGACAGGTTCGGAGGAATCTGGGAGCATTACTCCTCGACTCTCACCGCAATCGAAGCTTGCGAGTCTCTGACTTCCTATGAAGCACAGTCAGACGCGACCCATGCGGCCGCTTTGAACAATGCCATCTCCTCGCTCTCTTCAAAACTTGCAAACAGCTGCGGAAACTTCACCGAAGACTTCGTCTGGACCGTCGGAAACACCGTCACCGAATACTCCAACTACTACGATCTCTTCTACACGATCTACGATGACGATTCCCTCTACAACTCGGACGACGATTCCTACGGCATCATGCTGAGCAACAATCCTCTGATCGATTCCGATTACGGAACCACCTACACCGGTCTCGCCTGGGGATACGTCTCATCGACCGATTCCTCCTACAACACCACCTACACCTATGGATACTACTATCTCGGCGTTTCACCCGACGAGGACTACTATTCGTTCCTTTCTTCCGACTGCTACCAGACTCTGGTCGAAGTCTTGCCTCTGATAGGAGACCTCTCCGGGGATTTCTTCACGTATGATTCCGAATCGAACACGTACGAGTGGGATCTTGAAAACTTCACCTACAGAAGCTACGAGTCCTCGATGGCCATCATCTATGCCCTCTTCGGGGTCGGCGACTACTGCTCGGCCTACCAGTCCAACTACGTCTGGGATCTCGACGCCGTCGAATTCAATTTCCAAAATCTCTCCATCGCTTTGGACGAAAGCGGCGAGATCTCGACCATGACCCTCGATTATGTCAACTACAACGATGTCGAATGCTCGACCACCGTTTCCTTCAAAGACTTCGGAACGACCATTCTGGAAAACGATCCCGCGATCAAGACCTGTCTCGAAGTAATGGGAGCCCTGTGAGGAGGATGAAACAATGAAATCAAAGAAAATAGCACTTACGCTCGCAAGCATTGCTCTCCTCGCCTCTTCCGGCAGCGAAACAACCCTTGCCTATGTCGAAAACTTTTATGCGGCGGCCAACGCAAACGGCATCGACACCGGAGAAGTCATCTCCAACATGAGGGAAGGCTTCCACATCAACGCCTCCATCACCGACGCCACTTCCTATCCAGACGACTACAACTACATGGACGCTTCCGAAACGACGACCGCAGAGAGGATCTACGGTTACATCAACAACGACGACGGAAGTCAGACCGCCGCCTGCAAGATCATCTACGAGACGGGCGAGGAAAGACTCGTCTACGAAGGAGAGGACGGCGGAGCCTATTATGACGAGCTGACGACCCAGAACGAGATCGTGACCACCCAGATCACCGACACCGCCATGCCGGTCCAGTTTGCAGTCTACTACCGCAATCCCTTCGATTACATCTTCGCATCCGACATCGACGAAGATTATTATCTGAACACCGACAAGGCTTCCTTCATCCTCAACGAGATCGTCGGAGTTGACAAGCCCGTAAAGAGCGCTCTTCTCACGATAGATTCCGAAGACAGGATCACAGCCATCGATTACGAATTCTACGGCCAGATCAGCGGTTACCAGGGATCCGACGACGTCATCACGGCCGACATCGCGTCAACCGCGAGCGTCACCTTCACCTACGACGACCTCGACACCCTCGCAAGAGTCCAGCCTGCGTCCAACGAGAATCCCGCTCTTGATGCCGCCATTGCGGAAATGTACAGTGCGACCAACTACACCACCTACATTTCTTCCAACTACTTCGACATCACCATCGCGATGTATCTCTCCGACAACGCAATGTACGTGCATTACGACGCCTATGCGACCGGACCCGTCGAAGGAGACATCTACCTTAAGGAACATGCCATCTTCGCCGGACAGTACTACTATTACTACTTCGACGGAGCATCGTGGTCCAACTACGGAACGGTCTCCTTGTCCGATCTCTCCGTATACTTCTTGCCCGATCTCGCCAATGCGTCGACGGCTCTCTTCGAGTACGATCACGGAACCTACAGGCTGATCCCCGAAGCCGTCACCTACGTCGCTCCCTACATGCTCTTCTACATGTATTCGTATCAGCTGATCGATTACCTCTACGGATACGGCGGATACATCAGGCTTGACGACGAGGGACACATCAAGAGAGTCGAATCCTACAACGTCTATTACTACTACACGATGACCTTCACCCAGACCTTCACGGACTGGGGAACCACCTCGCTTCCCGCCTGGTTCGACACCGATTCCGTCAAATAAGGAGGAAGACTGAACAATGAACAAGAAAATTATTTTGCCTCTGCTCGCCGCTTTGACTCTGTCGCTGACGGCCTGCGGCGGAGACGATTCGACATCGTCGGAAGAAAACTCTTCCACCACCGACACTTCGGGAGAGACCTCTTCGTCCGACGACACTGGACTCACCGGAAACGATCTCATCTTCCATAACGCCCTCTACTCCCTGAGGAACAATTCGCACAAGGCGACGGTCGAACTCGACGCTTCCGTCTACAGGGTCTCTTCCGCCGAAAGCGACATCCAGCTCCTCACCCATTCCGTCTTCGGATACAGGGAAGGCGACGAAAGGGGATTCTCGGAAGCCGTCACTTCCGAATCCTGGGATCTCAACAAGGATGACGGACACACCAGAAACGAAAGCTCCTACAACACCTACACCTATTCCCCTTCCAGATGTTTCGAAGTCGACGGATATGCGAGAAACGAATCCCTCAACATCGACAACACCGTCTCCTATTCGTGGCTGTCCGATTACGATTCCTACACTGGCTACTATGAACCTCTTTCCTTCGCCAACAACTTCTCCAATCCCTGGAACTACATCGAGGAAAGCGACCTCACGGTCAATTCGAGCAACACTAACGAGCTCTATCTTTCGGTCCCCAAGGCCGAATTCCTGGCCGACAGATATTCGGCCAATTCGCTCAACAACATCCAGACCTGCGTCCTCGAACTGAACTCCGAGGGCCAAATCCAGACCCTCACCTTCAACGATCCCGACAGGACGACCTCCACTTACACCAGAGTGTCCTACTGCACGGTCTATTACTCCGAATGGGGAAACGAGGAAGTCGTCCCTCATGCGACTCCATACACGACCGAGAACCCCGAGCTTGAAGCGGCCTTCGATTCGATGTCGTCGATGACCAACTACACCTACACCAAGACCACCACCTACACCGACGAATATGACGGCGAAGTCGACACTTCGACCACGACCGGATACTTCGACAAGGCCGGCGGAAACGTCTTCTTCCACAGAAACGTCGCCGAATATCCTTCCTCCTACTACACGGCGGGAGACGACTACGATTACAAGGTCGTGCAAGATCCAGACGACGGCATCTGGTACGGATACCAGCTGGCCTGGCAGTCGGGAGACTCCACTCTCGGAACCGACGTCTGGGGCTGGGAAGCCGTCTACGTTTCGGGTTCGCAGCAGCTCTACTACGACACCTTCGAAGAGATCGGACCCACGATCTACAGGATCGATCCCGCCCTCTTCGTGAAAACGGGCGACAACGAATACACCATCGTCGACGACGTCGTCTCGGTAGCCGGAACCTACGCCGATTACGGATTCGACGGAGCCCACTCTACGTATCTGGAGGATTCGACCTCGCATCTCACGATCACCCTGGGAGACGATGGCAACATCGCATCCATCAGCACCGGATTCGAACTCTCGCTTGAGACGTACGAGTTTCTCTACACTCTCACCGATGTCGGGTCGACTTCGATGCCTTCCTACTTCGACTGATTAAATAGCGTTTGCATGAAAAACGGTTGCCCGCAAAGGCAGCCGTTTTTCATATTCAACAAGAATTGTTATGTTCTTTTATTTGGATACTATATTTATTATCTGTTCTGCACAGTCGTCGACGGACGCAATGGTCGATCCCACCTGGTTTTCGGCCTGCTTGGCCGCTCTGTGGATAAGCTCGTCCGCAAAGAGGATGATGTTGTTCCTTCCCGATTTCCTGTCGGCAAAGGAGAGGAATCCGGACATGAGTCCGGCCAAAGCGTCTCCCGATCCCGCTTTCCCCAAGGAAGGAGTCGGTCCGTATGTCGAATGGTAGGTGTTGTCTTTGGATACGAGGACTGACGAATAGCTCTTGAGAAGGATGTAGCATCCGTATCTGATGGCAAAGCTTCTGGCATCGTCGACGTAGTGTTTGGGATCCCTGGATTTGCTCTCCGTCCCGAAAAGGGCGTTTGCTTCACCCAGATGAGGAGTCAGTATTATCTCGGTGCCGACGTGTTTTGAAAGAAGCATTTCCGGCTCCTTTGCAAGAATACGAAGTCCGGAAGCGTCGATGACGAGGTTTCTCCCCTTGTAGGAAGAAATCAGTTTCCTCAGGAATGAGGCATTGCCTTCGTTTATCGAAACACCGTTTCCGAAAAGGACGCATTCGTAACCGTTGATCTTTTCGATCTCTTCTTCCCTCTCGCCGAAGGAGAACGTGTCTTTTCCGCCGTACAGAGAGACGAATACCGTTCTCAAAGGAGCTCTCGCGGTCGCACTCTGATAAACGTTTTCGGGAACCGAGAGAGCCTGGACGGCGTTTGAGGAAAGGGAAGCGAATCTGGTCGAGATGATAGGAGCGAAAGGATAATCCGCGCTTCCGCCGATTATCAAAACCTTTCCGAAATCGGATTTAATGCCTTTGGGATATCTGGTGCGGTATATCTCGTCGACCAGACGGTCGAATTCCGAATTTTTCATGGATTCACCATCCTTTCGCAGGCATAAAAGGCATCAGTCGCTCGTCGGAACGTAGTACTCCTTGTCGTAAGGAGCGCATTTTATGCCGAGCTCGACGAATTTCTTGTAGAAAGCCCGTTGGGATTCGCTCTTGACCGTCCAGTAATCGGCGTTTCTGACATAGAAGAGAAGTCTGATCGTGATGACGTTCATTCTCTCCTGGGAGAAGTTGTCGATGTTGGTGGAAGCCCTGTGGTCGTCGTCGTAATAGACGCCCGGGACTTCGGCTATGATGTCTTCGATGAGCCTGCATCTCTCGTCGACGTCTATTCCGTATTCGAAGGGGAAGTACAGGGCAAGCCTTCTTATCTCGCTTGTCGAGTAGTTGGCGATGACCTCCGTGCACATCGTGGTGTTGGGGATGATGTTGGTGATGCCGTCGGGAGTGACGATCGTCGTCTTCATGATGGATATCTTCCGTACCGTTCCTTCGCAGAGTCCGTCGCCTACCTTGATGTAATCGCCGGATCTGATGTTCTTCTCGGAGAGAAGGATGACGCCGTCGGCGAAGTTGGTGATGATGTCCTGCATGCCGAGTCCGACGGCAAGGAAGGCGGACGATATGATGGAAACGACTCCGGACACGTCGATGGTCAGAATGGCCATGACTCCGAGAGCCAGAACTATCGCGAGAACGAATTTGAGAGCCGAACAGACGAAAGTCACGACGGAGGATTCCATCTTGTACGAAGGCTTGTTCTTTCTCTTTCTCTCTTTGGAGAGGGATTTCTTGACGAGGTAGCCGATGAATTTGATCAGATAGATGCCGACGATCAGAACGACGATGGCTATCACTATCCTGAAAGCCCAGCCCAAAGCGTCGTTTTGGAAAAAGGACGTTATTTCGTCCCAGAGATTCTGCCAGAATGCGGTGTCCGCGACATCGGAAGTAGTCGTCTCTTCGGCTTCTTCGGCCAACTTAACGAGTATGTTGCTGAGGTTCATCCATAAAATTATAATATCTAAAAGTCCAAATGACATCCAAAACGGAGTTTTAAGGCCCAAATTCCTTTCTTTTCCAAAACAAAAAGAAGGGTTTCCCCTTCTCTTCGCCTTTCTCAGGCCGGTACCCGGACTCCCAGTCTCATCCTCAGTTCGCTTATCATCTGGTAGACGCTGTTGGAGACGGTCGAAGTCGGAATGTTCAGTCTTTTCCCGATCTCTTCGAAAGTCAGGTGGTGGGAGTACATGGTCAGGATGCTTTTTTCGGTCTCGGTGAGAAGATCCATGTATTCTTCGACCTCGGACCTGTACTCCATCATCTTCGTTTCCTCTTCGCAAGACTCGAGGCTTTTCTGATATGAATAAGCCTCGGGATCCCCGACCCTGTTCCCGTAATATTTGAGCATTCTCGAATACTCGCAGGCCTTGTCCTTGGCAAGATAGGTCATCGATATCTTGAACATTCTGTTGAGGAGATGCATGGCATCCCCTTTTTCGGGATCGTAGATCTCGATGGCCTGCAAAGCGGTGTCCGCAAGACGCGAATAGATATCGGATTCGTCGATGAACTTCTTCTTCAGATGGAAATTCCTCGCCGCGGCTTCAATCTGTCCGTGGATGCGGTCGATGTACTCCTCTTTGGCATCGGGGTCGCTCTTGGCAAGCATGATGATCTCGTTGAGATCGAATCCGGCATAATCGGAATTGACGTAGTCGAAAGTGTTTTCCCTGGTGAAAACGGTCAGCAATTGTCTGGAGTGGGGCGGAAGAGAGACAGACTTAAAAACAGTCTTTTCAGACATAATATTACCTCCTTGTCGATTGATTGTTTGTTTATGAAACGGCTTTTGTTTGTTTACTTGGAATGCTTTCTGCGATAAGAGTTGATCTCAGCGAGAAAAACGGCGCAGGCAACGGATGCGTTTAAAGCGGAAACCGATGCGTTCATGGGGATGGAGGCCACGAAATCGGATCTTTCCTTGACCAGTCTCGAAGCTCCTTTTCCTTCGCTCCCTATCACAAGGGCGATCTTTCCGGAGTAATCGATCTCATCGTAGGCGTCCTTTCCTTCTCCGGCCGAACACACTACCCAGCAGCCGTTCTTTTTTAGAGTCTCCATGCTCTGGGAGAGATTGGTCTCCTCGGCTATGGGAACGTAGTTTTCGGCTCCGGTCGATATCTTCGTCACGGTCGGGGTGACCTTGACCTGCCTGTTTTTGCCGATGACGATGAAATCGACTCCGAAGGCGGCCGAACTTCTGATGATGGAACCGAAATTGACCGGATCCTCGATGCCGTCCAAGATGACGACGGTCGACTCGTCCTTTGACGAAACGAGAGAAAGACATTCGTCCAGCGTGGAATATTCAAAGTCCTCCGCGATGAGAACAGCGCCCTGGTGGTTTGAATTGTCGGATAAGGAATCAAGCTCGCGGTTGGACACGAGTTTCACCCTGACGTTGTTTTTTGAGGCGAGCGACTGAAGCTCCTGATCCGGGTGTTCTCCGTTCAGATAGAGAAGTGTTCCTCTCCTCCTGCCGACCAGTGCGTTTTTCACCGGAATCTTTCCGTAGATTTTTGTTTCTTTCATTTTTGTCTCCGTTCAAGAATATACAAAAAAGAGTTTGATTAGTAAAGTCGGCCGTTTTTTGAAAAAAGAGACGGAAACGCCGTCATTCGGACCCAAATTCAAAAACCGGACCCGCACGTGCCGGAAATTTGAAAAAAATAGTTTGAAATTTGTCCGAAATTTTTTTGACCCTTCATATCAACATAAGGACTAATCGGCCCGTTCGGTTTATAATTTAGACGTGAAATACGTACAGCTCAACACCCTCACCGGGCATTCTTTCGGCGAATCCCTGCTCATGCCGGATAGCTATGCCATAAGAGCGTCCGAACTCGGATACGACGCCGTCGCGTTCGCCGATACGAA